>Ga0209060_10000191_pt1 | contig 148723 bp, 109 predicted proteins | sample Coa_R1_8_FD_187155 | JGI IMG/M metagenome (GOLD analysis project Ga0209060, IMG submission 187155) | Surface soil microbial communities from Centralia Pennsylvania, which are recovering from an underground coalmine fire - Coalmine... | ecosystem: Environmental > Terrestrial > Soil >... | reverse complement strand
CGGCGATAATCTGCTCTTCGGTATGTCCCTTCTTCGGCACGGCTGCCCTCCTCGTTCGTCGTTCGAGGACCTTAACCGCCTACGATACCTCCAGTTTCGATTGGTACAACTTTTGGGTTTTGGGTCAGCGAGTCCCCCCGTCATCGCAACGTTCTTGAGAAATGTCCGACGGCCTACGCCATTTCCTTGTCTCATCCGCATCTCGATTCTCTCTGCCCGATGGGCTCGAATATTTCTGTAACCGCGCTTTTGGATCAAATTGAGATCATGGTAGACTCGCGGACTCGCATGGCTCAACCCGAGGCAATCACGAGTCGCCTGCCCGCGTACGTAATATGCGCGGCAATCGCACTGCGCGGCCTGAGCGCGCAAAACCTAGTCCGGTACGAGAACTCCTCAGAACCGAAGGCCTTGATCGAGGTTTTCGCCAATCAGCGGGCACAATACCACATACCGAGGAGCATTTATGGTACCTTCCTGGAACACATCGGCAACTCGGTGTTCGGGGGCGTCTCCGCCCAACTGCTCGACAACCCGGGCCTTGTGCCCTACCTGGCAAGGCCGGAAGTTATCAGCCAGCGCTTTTCCCAACCTGTATTCATGAATTCCACCCGGTTCGGGTTACCTCTTCCTTGGATCCCTCTGCGGTCATCCGGCCGGCGTTACGAGACGAGATGGAACGAGGAAGGCAACTCGACCAGCAGCCTGTATGTAATGGGTCTCCCTGGACGGGAGGTCGGCATCCGGCAGCAGATTTACTTGCCCGTCGAACGCCAACTCCGGTATCGCGGCGTCCTATCCGTGTTGACCGCCGAGGGTGGAGTCACTCTCTCGGTGAGCATGCGCCATCATGATCGGCCCGATGAAATCCTGAGCCAGTCGACACTCGAGGCTCCTGGAGAGCGCAAATGGATCAAGTTGCCAATCCATCTGACATTGCCGGCGGGAAGTGTAGCGCCAATGCAGGGTGTCGATTTCGCGGTTTCCGTGAAAGATGGCGGGCGGGTGTCGCTGGGGTCGATCCGCCTGTATCCGTGTGATGCCGCCGGCGGCCTGGATCCCGAAATCATCCAATGGGCTCGCGCCCTGCGATCTCCACTTTTGCGCTACGGCGGCAACTTCTCCAGTGGCTATCACTGGCGGGATGGGACGGGGCCGCTGGATGAACGCCCAACCCGTCTGAACCAGGCATGGGGCGTTCCCGAGTACAACGAGTTCGGTACGGATGAACTGATGGAATTTTGTGACCGGATTGGATCACAGCCTCAAATCTGTCTGAACCTCGGAAGTGGCAGCATTCAAGAGGCCCGGGAGTGGGTAGAGTACTGCCAAGGAAATGCAGATACAGTCGAAGGCCGCAAGCGCGCGGCAAACGGGCATCCCGAGCCGTATTCGGTCGCCGCTTGGGAATTTGGCAACGAATTGTACGATGACACGCAGCTCGGTTGGTATAGCCCGCTCTCCTATGCGACCCGTTACCTGGATTTTGTTCGGGCCATTCAACCCGTGGTTTCCGCCGGGACTCATCTTCTTGCGACTGGTGCTGAACTTCCGGCATTCGAGAAGTGGAATGGTACCCTGCTGGAGAAGGCAGGTCCGGCGCTGCAATATGTAACCACTCATATCGTGGCCGACCTGAATGATGTCCTGAACCGAAAAGCGGACCGGGACTCCGTCACAGCAGCGGGCCTGGCGCTGCCCGTCGGGGTTGGCCGCGCCATTGGTCGCATTCGGACGCAGATCGATGCCAATACCTCAACCCGCGAACGCGTGAAACTGGCCTACACCGAGTGGTTATTTCGGTCTCCGGCGGGTTCACCTTTGCCGAATTTTGACAACATGGGCGGAGCCGTGATCGCGGCGGCATGGCTGAACATGCTGGCCCAAAACGCAAACTGGATCCCGATTGCCAACATGACAGGGCTGATGGAGTTCGGCGGTATTCATAAGAAATATGGCCGAACCTGGGTGACGCCCCAATACTGGGTGTTAAATCTTTACTCCAAGTATGCGGGCGACACTGTAGTCGCCACCCATACTCGAAGTGCGCAGTACGATGTCCACGGGGGCCAGGTTTTTGCTCCCGAAATTACCGGGGTTCCGTTTCTGGATGTGCTTGGGACGGTGAACCGCGGAACCGGCGATCTATCCCTTTTCGTGGTCAACCGCAATATGCGCAGTTCGCAGCCGGCGTCGATTTCCTTGAATGGAATATCGCCGCCGGCTAAGATTCCGATTTGGATGCTCGTGGCACAGTCTCTCATGGACAAGAATGACGAGAACCAGCAGGATCTGATACACCCGGTGGAATCCAACGCTCTCATGCGAGGACGTGTACTCGAGTACGTTTTTCCGCCCTGCTCCGTCACAGTGATTTTGTTTCCTGGTGATCGAAAACCGGATTCTACGACCCCTGAGCCTTGAGCTGTTTGAATTTTGCAAGCGCCGTGGCCGCCTTATCGGGCTGCTTCAGGCTTCGGTAGGCGCGGTACAGGAGGTAATAGGGGCTGCTCTTTTCGGAATCGGCCAGAGTTGCGTGTTCGAGGTAAGGGATCGACGCAGGGGCTTGCCCGAGTGACAGATAGGCTTGGCCCAGACGATAATTGGCCTCATAGTTGTCGCTGTCTCGAGCGAGCGCTCGATTCAGTAGCGGCACGGCTTCACCGAACTTTGAGGCTCGACAATAGACGCTGCCCATCTCTATCATGGCGCGCGTATCTTCCGGATGAAGTTCAAGCTGTCCCTTGAGTTCGCGCAGCGCGTCATCCCATCGACCCTGGAGACCCATCAGGGAACCGATCAAGAGGTGAATGTCCGGCCAATGCGGGTCAATTGCCCGTGCCTTCTCGTATTCGGCGAGAGATTCCGCAGTCGCCTGGCGCGCCGCCAGGACGTCGCCTTTAAACACGTGATACAGAGCGCTGTTGGGTTGACGCTCCTCCATTTTGTGCAGGGCCGACTCGACGCGTGCGGCGTAGTCGGCGCGCACAGCGGCCTTCCCATGTTCCCGGTAAGCCAAAATTGAGTAGGCAGATCCTAGCAGCCAGATGCACCGGAGGTTTTCTGGTGCCAGGGAAACGCAGCCTTCGAGCGGAGGGACCGCAGCCCTGGCGTCATTGTGGATCATGGCCAGGCTGCCTAGCGCCCACAAAAGCAGAGGATCTTTTTCATTGACGTGGCGAGCCTGTTCCAGGACCTTGCGGGCGCGGTCGTAGTCAGTCAGGTCGAGATAGGCCAACCCGGAGAACAGCAGCGCACTGAATTCGCGGGGATTGGTTTGCAAAGCTGTGCGCAATTCCACAAGAGCTTCCTGGCTTTTGTGTTGCCAGTAGCAGGCCAGCCCAAGGTTGACCCGAGCGGCAAGAATGTCAGGGTCGGCAGCGAGCACCTGACGATAAAGCTTTTCCGCAAGAGCGTAGTCGCTGTGGCGCGACGCCGCCTGCGCCCGGTGAAACAGTTCCTCGAGAGACGGAGTCTGGCCCTTGGCGCCAATGGCAGCGAGAGCTATTAGAACGGCGGCTACCCAGAAAGGGCGATGACGACGGCAATGATGATCTGTAGTACCGTGCCAGAGACTGTTATGCGCGTTCACTTTTTGGATTTCAGAAGCTCTTCGTAAATTTCCGGACGGCGATAGCGTATCGGGCTCTCGCTACTCTGATGATCGTTCAAGTGGATGCGGGCCATCACGATCTCATCACCCGCGCCGTGGTCCTGAGCGAGCACAACACCTCCGGGATCAATGATCAAACAGCGCTTGGGATGCACGAACGCGACGAAAACACCATTTTCATATGCGCGAACGCGCATCAGAATGTCGTTCATCTCTCCGTGCATACCCCAGGCTGGGACCAGAATGATTTGCGCGCCCTTAATCGCGAGAATTCGCGCCGTCTCGGGCAACTGCCGGTCCATACAAATCAAGGTGCCCCAGCGCCCCAGTGTTGTGTCGACCACCGGGAAATCAGCGCCCTTGGTGTTGTACGGTTCGTCGTTGGCGGTATGTGTCTTCGCGTAGCGTGTTACCAGACTGCCGCCGGGGGCGAAGACGGCAACCGAGTTGAACATCGCCCCTCCGCGCAGCTCCGCGAACCCGACCGCGAGGTAGATCTTCAGTTCCTGAGCCAGGGAACTGATCTGTCTCATTATGGGGCCATCAATCGCCTCACCTACGGCGAAATAACGATCGCGCGGAAAATTCCTGTCACCATCGTCGTTCCAAAGATAGCCTTCGAGAAAGCCTTCCGGCGTGATTACGAGCTGCGCGCCTTGTGCTGCAGCCTGTCTCGAATATTTTCCGAGAGTCGCGAAGTTGGCTTGCTTGTCCCAGGCCTTCGGCGTAACCCGCAATCCCGCCAGGGTGAGGTCGACATCGCCGGCGATCACGCTATTGGCCACGAACAGTGCGGCCATGATCAAGTATTTTGACCTGCTCATGTAACGTCACATCCCGCAAGCCCGAATGGCGTCGCAATCGCCAATGGCGCACGTCCTCAGCGTGCGCCGCAGGATCACCAGACCAGTTTCAGGGCCAGCTGCATCTGCCGGTTATCCGCGGCAGTGTGGCCTATCGTTCCAAAAACCTGCCCCAGAGCATTATTCGGAATCGCAGTCGGAATCGCTCGTCTGGTCACCGGGTCAAAACTGGGATAGTAGTCCAAAACGGTCTCGGGAATTCCCATTACGGGGTGATTCAGCAGATTGAAAGCTTCGAACCGGAATTGCAGGTTGATCCTTTCGGTAATTTGCGTGTTTTTCAGTGCACTGAAGTCAAAGGTTACAAACTTCGGTCCGCGCAGCACACTGCGCCCGGCGTTTCCAAAAACCTGGGCATCTGTCGGTAAAGAAAACGCCGTGATATCCCAGAAACGGTCACGACTCTTCGGGCCGTCGTTGGGGTGGCTCCCCGTTCCGACAGCGTTGCAATAGTCCGTTTCTCTCCCAACGGTATTGACTGCCTGGTCATTGTCGATGATGCACGAACCGGGCAAGCCGCTGCGAACCACGCTGATACCGCCGATTTGCCAGCCCGACACCAGCTTGGACGCGGCGGTGGGTAAGTTGCCGCCGAACTGCTTTCCTTTGCCGAATGGGAGTTCGTACATAGCGCTGTTCACGAAGTTCTGCTTGGCGTCAAATACCGAAGGACCGTAATCTAGACGGCGGTCCCAAAGATGTGGGGTCGCGAGCGCCAACCAGGCGTCCGGCCCTCCATCTCGGTTGGAAGAAGCGGTATCCAACGACTTCGAGAAAGAGTAGGAACTCAGGAAGCTAAATCCATGTGAAAAGCGCTTCTCCACCTTGGCCTGCAGGGCGCTGTAATTGGCGGAGATGGCGTTTTGAAAAATACCCGACTCCAAGGCCAGCATCGGGTAGGGGGCAGGCAGGTAGGTCACCGGTTGAATCACCTGTCCGCCGTGACAGTAACAAGTCATCAGGGGCATCTGCCAATTGAAATTCTCCTGATGCTGCAAGTGGGTGGATGCCGTGCCTAAATAGCCCACGTCAAGAAGCAAGTTCGGCAGGAGCTCCTGTTGAATTCCGAAATTCCACTGCTGAACGCGGGAGCTCCTGGAGTGCGGATCGATGATCCCGAATCCGGGGGAGACAATCGATTTCGATGAGCCGGCGAAAAGCTGATCGACAACGCCGAACTTCCCGCCACCTGTGGTGCCCACAATGGAAGCCACCGGGACATTTCGAGCCATATCGAACCAAGGATTGGCGTCCGGCGGGGTGTAGAAGATCCCTCCTCCCGCGCGTAAAACGGTCTTGCTGTGTCCCCACCCAGGTGTCCAGGCCAACCCCAAGCGAGGTCCCCAATTCGTATGGTCCGGAAAGACCAGCGCATTGGTAAAGCGGTTGTCACGGACAATCGGGAGGTACGTCGGCGAGTTTGGGTCGTTATCGAGGTGAATATTCGATGGGAAGCCCGCGTACGGATCGCCCGATCCCGGCCGAACGAGAATTGCTGTACTCGGTACCGTTGTCATAGTTCCATGACTCAGGTCCGCCGTGACAAAATGATCGGTCGTATCGTGCCATAGCGGGCCGTACTCGTAACGAAGTCCGAGATTCATCGTGAGATTGCGTGTCACCTTGAAGTCGTCCTGGAGGTAGTAGGCCTGCGCCCAGCGTCGCAGATGGACGGTGGAATCACCGGCTGCCGAACTGGCGTTGTTGGTTAGCCCCATCAGCATCGCCGCCACACTGAGTCCACCGGACGTTGTGTCGAACGATGTCGAACCGTCGGAATTTACAACCACAGGTGCACTAGCAAAAGAGGGAAACACGAAAACGCCCCGGGCGCGATTGTGGGCCAGAACGTTAAGTTGCTCACGTCGGAGTGATACTCCAGCTTTGATGACGTGCTTACCTCTGGTGTAGGACCAGTCATCCCCATATTCAAAAACGTTGTCGATATTGTGAAGCGGGTGGCCATATGCGGTTTCGCCGATCTGCCCAAGGAAGGAATCGCCGCTGCCGGTGATGTCCGGCATTCCCCAATCTTCAGGAATGCTGGAAACACCAGGTATCCCCAGGTCCTTGGCGACGTCGGTTTTGAAGGCCAAATTACCCTCGCGTGATGCCGCCAGCCTCAGATAACTTGCCTTAAGCTCGTTCACCATCCGGGGAGAAAGAGTCCAGGCATGATGCAGATTGATGGTCGTGGTTTTCACCTGGTCGACTGAGCCCCCCTTGGGAAGAAGGCTCGACTGCGGAGAATCCTCCCGTCCGTACGAATAGCGGCCCCAAAGATTCATGTTGTTCTTCAGCAAGTAATCGACGCGGCCTGCCACCTGGTCATATGTAATGGGCGACGATACAACGCCCACCAGATTGCCCTGGAGCGTGTTCGTGCGGTTGGGATTCGGCACATACGTGGACAGGTACTTCGCCATCGCAGGGTTGATGCATTGGGTCGGAATCGTCATGTTCGGCCAGGGCACATTTGTTGAGGGATTTGGGTTGAAGCACCCCGCCGGAAGACTGTTGTTCGGATAGAACAGATCGACCGTTTGCCCCTGGGCGTTAATGGCCGAGGTATGCGGCATGTAGATCGGAACTCCGTACTCGGAAAGATCACCGCTACGGGCTTTCTCTGTGGGGACACTGTCGGTGCTGACTGCTCCGCTTGGACGTCGCAGCCCTTCGTAACTTGCAAAGAAGAACGCCTTGTCCCGCAGAAGTTTGCCGCCCGCGGTACCGCCAAACTGGTTGTAGCGGAGCGGAGGTTTTTGGGTTCCCGGGCCTCCGAATACGTCCGTGAAGTAGTTTTTGGCGTCCAGGACGTCGTTTCTTAGGAAATCATATGCCGTCCCGTGCAGACTGTTCGTTCCGGACTTCGTCGTCACATTGACCTGGCTAGACCCCCGGCCCAATTCCGCGGTGTAGGAATTGGTCATCACTTTGAATTCCTGTATCTCGTCGATGGAGGGCACCGCTGCGAACGTATTGAAATCCGGCTCCGTATTCGTTGCCCCATTGAGCAGGAAATTCGTATCCTGCGCGCGCGCTCCGGCCACCGAATACTGCAGTGTGACCCGCCTGCCAACCTCCCGGACTTCCTGAAAGGCCTCGGCGTCACTCTTAGTAAAAGTGACACCCGGGGTCAAGATTGTGAGGTCCAGGAAATTACGGCCGTTCAGGGGCAGTTCCACAACCCGGCGATTCTCGATCACCTGGCCCACGGCGCTGGATTCCTGTTCCAGCAGCGGAGCCGCGCCCTCGACCGAGACCGTCTGGGTGACATCACCAACCTCAAGCGCGATATCGACGCGGGCCTTCTGATCCACTTGCAACTGGAACGCGGCTATTGTTGCAGACCGGAATCCGCTTTTCTTAACGGCGATGGTATAGCGTCCGGGAAGTAGACCGGTAACCGCGTAATCTCCGGAAGTGGTGCTTGTTGTTGTGCGCGACACGTTGGTGTCTGCGTTAGTGATGGTCACCTCGGCCTCGGGCACTACTGCGCTGCTCGAATCGGTAACGATTCCTGTAATACTCCCGGTGCCGATCTGCGCCAATGCGCCCACTCCGCAAACGAAGCAGATAGCAACCATGAGCAGTGGATGGAACATCCATGCAAACCGGTTTCGGAACATGCATCCTCCTTGCAAGCCAATCCAGGCAAAAGTTCGGCGTATGATATCACAACATTTCGCGTACGGCGTCAAGGGACGTTAACAATGTCACCAAAAATTGTGAATAGCACATGATTGCCGGTTGCGGTCTGCGCTTTGGTACCGGTGGGCAAGGCGACCTAACCGTTTCGCCGCGCGATTTGATGTTGATAGAGTATGGATGGTCCAGACCTGAATCCGTGAATTCCACACGTCGAGATTTCCTGTCGAGAGCCGCGCTATCCGGAGGTCTACTAGCTCTCAAAGCCAAAGCCTCACCGGAAGGTGTCGGGCACCCGTCGGACCTGGAGTCGCTCCGCAAGGTCTTCCTGAATCCGCCGGAATCGGCGCGTCCCCTGACCCGATGGTGGTGGTTTGGAGGAGCTATAACCCCTCAGGAAATCACGCGCGAATTGACTCTAATGCGCAACGCCGGGCTCGGCGGAGTGGAACTTCAGCCTGTTTACCCAGTCGAGGTAGATGATCCGGAACGTGGTATTCGAAACACACCCTTTTTCACCCCGCAGTGGTTCGACCTGCTGCGCCACGTCGCACGCGAAACGGCGCGCCTCGGCTTGCAATTTGATCTGACGCTCGGTAGCGGATGGCCTTTCGGAGGTCCGTTTATTCCCATCGAACTGGCTGCGCGACGGTTGCAGATGTTTCGGCAGGATGTGGACGGTCCTCAACGCGTGTCCTTTGCGCACCTGAGCGGCGAGGTTATGGAGGGTGACCAGGTGCTGTTTGTGCTTGCCGCTCCCTTATCGTCCTCAGGTGCGATGGATGTGGGGCAAGCAAAGATTGTCGCTCGTCATGAAATGGCACTCTATGGCCGCTGGCAGGCGCCCGCGGGCAAGTGGCGCGTCATGCTCTTTGTCGACAGCGCCACGCGCCAGCAGGTGAAACGTCCCACAATCGGGATGGAAGGGTACGTTCTCGATCACTTCAACCGGGAGGCGCTGGCTACCTTTCTCAAGTCGGTCGGTGACGTAACGCTCCAGCAGCTACGCTCCGCCGGTCCAAGCCCGCTGCACTCGATCTTCTCTGACAGCCTCGAAGTGTATGGGGCAGATTGGACCGGCGCGGTAATCCCCGAATTCAAGCGGCGGCGGGGATATGATCTGGAACTAAATATGCCCGCTTTGTGGGAGGACATCGGCCCCACTACCCGGCACATTCGCTATGATTACCACCTCACCCTGTCCGAGCTCGCAATTCAAAACTTTTTCGAGCCCCTTACAGCGTGGAGCAAAGAGCACCACGTCGTGGCGCGCGTCCAGGCTCACGGCGCAATGGGCGACGTCATGCGAGGCTACAGTCTTGCGGATGTTCCGGAGGGAGAAGACAACCCGGGGCACGATCGCTACGTGGTAAACCTTCAGCACCGGCGGCTTGCCTCGTCCGCCGGGCACGTTTACGGAAAGCCCCTCATCTCAGCAGAAACATATACGGCGCTCCGGTCACCCCTGTTTTTGGTGACGCTGGAAACGATGAAGGCTGTCACGGACGGCATGTTTCTGGATGGGATCAACCAGATCGTCAACCATGGCTACGCCGCCTCTCCTCCCGAAGCGGGCCAGCCGGGCTGGTCTTTTTATGCATCCAGCCACATTAACCACAACAACACCTGGTGGCGTCATTACCCCCTCCTCACCCGGTACATTCGTCGTGTAGCAGCCCTGCTCCGGGAAGGCACCGCAGTCAATCCCATTGCCGTTTACCTGCCCCTTGCGGACGTGTACGCGCGACACGGCTGTGGCAGTCTCAATATGGATGAGGCGCTACAGCAGCATATGGGACTCGGACTCTTCACGGCACTGCGCCGCGCGGGGTATGACTTTGACGTGCTCAATGATCACGTTGTGACAGAGGTGGCGAAGGCCGATAGCGGACGCTTGTATGCCGGATCCGCAGAATTCCTTGCTGTTGTGATACCCGAATGCCGCCTCCTGCCCCCGGAAACCATGGCAAGCCTCGCGCGCTTCGCCCGTAGCGGCGGGCTGCTTATATTCTTAAATCGCAAACCGGAGGCCGCGCCCGGGCTGACGAATCAAGAGGCGCGCACAAAAGAATTGCAGGCGATGGTACAGGATCTGTTCGAGAACCGCCAGGCTGCCCTCGTACCAGATGTCGAGGGCGCGCTGGATCATCTGCGCGGGCGGCTTGCGCCGGACTTCAACATCATTTCAGCCGGCAATACGCCGGACGAAATGCGCGATGCTCGCGAAAACGTCGGGTTCGCACATCGCCGGCTGGAACACGCCGACCTGTACTTCGTAAGCAACATGTCACCTGTGCGACGTGATCTTCGCGTATCGTTTGCATGCGGCCACAAAACTCCGGAATTGTGGAATCCGGAGACTGGTGACGTGTGCACATTAGCCGCCTACGAACATGTCAAGATCGGCTTCGCGGACGCCACCGCAGTCGATCTGCAATTGAATCCGTTCGAGGGACAGTTTGTGGCATTCGCGCCAGGAGAACCCTCGTTAATCGCGCAAACGAACCTGCGCGTGCCCATTGAAGCTACCCGCGAGGGGCCCGCGATTCGCTTGTCGGCGCGCGTAGCCGCTAATGGCGAGTACGACATCAGGCGAACCGATGGTAAAACCCGCCGCTTTGCGGTATCCGGCATCCCGGGGCCGATCCCTATTACCGGACCCTGGAGGGTCCGCTTGGGTGAGACGGTGAGCCTCACGCTACCCATTCTCAAATCCTGGACTGATCTGCCTGAGGGCAAAGGCTATAGCGGTTGGGCGATTTATGAAACTGCTTTCGAAGGCGTGGACCCAGATCCGGCTCTCGATTGGATGATTGACCTCGGCGTCGTCCATGAGACGGCTGACGTTGAGCTAAATGGCGTCTCGCTGGGGGCTGCCTGGAAAGGAGCTCGAGTACTTTCCGTGCAGAAGGCCCTCAGACAAGGCCAGAACTTGTTGCGGATCGATATAGCTAATCTCTGGATTCACAAGGTTCTTAGCTCGCCGCCGTGGGACCGCCGTCGAGTTGCTGAAGTCTACGGCGAACGCTGGGGAAAACCGGAGGCAGCGGTACCCTCCAGACTTCCGCCATCGGGCCTCCTGGGTCCCGTCCAACTGGTGCCCCTGCAGCGCTTGACGACTACTATCTGAGTGCCCGGGATTTGTCCGGAGGAAAAGCGGGTGTGTTCCTCATCCCCGCTGCTGGAGGAGTTGAACAAAAGCTTAGAACGGTTTGGAATGGAATCAAGGAGGGGCGTCCGTTGAAAGGAGCCGGCGGGCGGCTGGAATACGTTCGGGGACCTCGGGTGTCGTGGCACCCAGGCGGCCGATGGCTCGTCGTGCCCGACAAGAATGCGGCCGGGGCGCCGCTCGCCTTATTTCTCGTCTCTGCTGAAACCGGCCAGAAGCGCCGCCTTGGCTCATACACAGAGTACAGGAGCCACCTGCTGTCAGCAGACACGGAGAAACCGAAAGCCACTTCTCCCTCGACGGTCGCTATAGTCTCGATCCCACGAGTGACTTGATGATGGTGGAGAATTTCCGCTGGTAGGCTGGCGGGTGTGTAGCGAATATCTAGCCGATATCGGGCAGTTACAGAACAGTTCGTCGCGAAAATGGGCGGCATGCCCCAGGTGCTTCTGGGCCAATTCTACTTCCCTGCCGCAGCTAACACGACGGAAACAAGCAAACAGCGCCGTGCTTCCTTGACGGCCTCCGCTGCTCCTGACCCGCGTGACATTTCACTCGACGTTCTTACCCGAAGTACTATGAAAAGTCTCGGCTTCAACCAAATGGCTCTCGGGGTGGCTCTCCTACCGGTGAAGGAAGCCCTTGCAAAAGATGCATTTGTCTGTCGCCCGTCTGTGTATGAGTCCCGCTGCCTCAACACGCTAAACTGGCCGTGTTATCCGGTGATTTCGCAAAAGGACCAAAGGTGTTTCCTTCACGCTCTTGGGCTCACACCCGCAGTGGCACAGCCGCCGCCGGCTCCGGGATAAGTAACTAACCCGTAGACAAGATTGTGCTCTTTCTCCATGCGTCGCCGCACTCCCCAGTTGTCACGAAGCGTGGGCGGCGGCGACTTTCACTGCGGAGCGTTCGCGGTGTGCCGGGTGTCTCCGCGTCCGCTCCCAGGCCCGCAATGCGGCTTCAAGCACTCGCGTCGCTTCCGTCCGTTCAAATGGCTTTGCGAGCACATCAAAAGCACCTAGGTTTAAGGCTTCGGCCCATAGTCGATCGTCCGCAAGCCGGGACGTTACGATAAGCGGCGGAGGATCAGGCAGGATGACCGTCTCCTCGAGCACCTCTCTCCACGAACCCGGCGAGAGATCGTTTTCACAAACAACAGCATCGAAGGCATGTGTTGAAAATGCCGCTCGGGCCGCGACAAGAGTGGTACATACCTTCAACGTGAATGCGCGGTTCGGATCCTTCGTGCCATCCAGATGCCGAAGAATATCCTGCAAGGCGCAGTGATCGTCGCCTATAGGACTTATCGACAGAATCGGAACCGTCCGGCTCTTTGTAATCTCGGGGGAGTTGTTCATTATCACTACTTTCCATCTGCGTCCGCGCTATCGCGCAAAAAAAGGCGCAGGAAATAAATAAGAAGTAGTTACGCTTTGAAGGTTTGTTCCCGCGTCAACTCGTGCACGGCCCGAGACCAGTCCTTCTCAGGCGAACCGATAGGACAACCTCTGCGCAGCCAGAGAAGATAAGCAAGACGTGCGATCTCCTCGTGGTCAAGACTGATCGTTGTGGAACCCTCTCGCGACACTGAAGCCTTGTCTTCGTGCCGCAAGGCCTTGTGTTTGGGCATGATTCCGAATCTCCTTCCATTCGAAATCGTGGCGCCTGCGTGCGCAACGTGGAGGGCGCGTACACACAGGAACCTGTCGCACGCCACCGATTCCCGCTTACAACTCGTTCCTGAGCAGAATGGTTCGATTATCAGTTACTTTCATCTCAAAGTAAATACTTTTTAACAAAAAAACATATGTGAACTTCGTAACGCAAAGCGAACATGCCCATCGAACAGCGGGCGCGATTACTTGCTGCCCGTTACAGCAACCAAGGATGCGCACGTCCAACACAAGATGGCCGAAAATACGCTGGCTATATTGATCTGGTAGACGTGAGTTGATAACTCCAGTACGTTATATTGTCTTCTGCTTTCACTCAACCACCATACTAGTGCCGGAATATAAACCGCTCATCACTGACTTCGCTTGCAGTATTTTGATCCGCGGCACTCTGACACACAACGCAGTAAGCTGTCCATGGCACTGCCTCTAATCGCTTCTGGCTGATGGGCCCATCGCATCGCAAGCAGATGCCATACGTATCGTCTTCGATTCGGTGCAACGCCGCCCGTACTTCCCGCAGCAGAGCCGTATTTCGGTCAATGCCACGAACCATGAGGCTACGTTCTATGTCCCGCCGGACCTCGTCAAGTTCATCGCCGCCGGTCTCTAGATCCATATCGAGGACTCTGTTGAGCCGAACCGCGCCAAGCAGTGCGGCCTGCTTGGCCCTAAGCGCTAATACATGGTTCTTCAGCTGGGCTTTCCTCATGATTGGCTCCCGTAACGGGACCAGGGTTCATCTTTTCAACCGCTGATGAAAACCCATTCAACCTCGTCACGCGTCCTCAAGGCACCGGCATTCTAACCACCAACACGCTGCGCTCAGATGTTCAATGGTCTGTGCGTTTGATGGCGCGACGGGGTTAGGGGGCTGAGTGTCCTCACGCACCCACCATTTCATGGTGCCTGAGTCTGCTCGCGCGATTCGGCTCTCAGGCAGGATCCAGGTTGCAAAAGCGATAACAGATCAAGATCAGGGTAAATTGATGCCCAAGCGGCACATTACTGAGCTTCCGGGCGATGGAGAAACAGGTGATTAACAGGACGGAAACAGGCGAAAACGCGGACCTGAATCGTTTTGAGAGATCCCGCCCAATATCTCGTCACTGGCGGTTTTGCCGCCTGGTTGCTAATGCTGTCACCGATCTGAAAACGTAATTCATGCCAGAAATTTGGACGTTAGGCCATCCCTCAAAACGCACGCGATTCCGCTACACGGGATCGATCGAAACCGGTGTCACCCTCGTGCAAACCGGGAAACCGAGAATCGGACCTACATTCTTCCAGGCAGCATTGCAGACATTCCAAGGGCGTGAGATCAAGGGGGGTTTTAAGGAGGATGACCCGCCGCGTGGAGGGTTTGGCGAGTGGATTCAACAAAACTCTGGGAAGATCAATGGGCGACTTCTGTCACCACGTCACGCATCATTCATTGCGGCGATTCTCTGCCACGAAGCCAGCGTTAGAAGCCGCCTTGATGGTCTGACGGTTTGGTTGCGTTTCCCGTGACCTGCACGAGCTGGACAGAGCAATTTGCGAGGTACTCCGTTCAAAAGAATGAGGTGGCTTCTGAAGAGCCCCCGATGACCGCCCCGCACCGAACATGGTGATCCATCACGCGCCCTTACGTTGCTTCGTCTGTTTGGCGTCGAGAAGGGCACCGAGCCAGAAACGGCACCGCCCTCCTTTCATGCAGCAGGGCAGCAGGAGGACCGTTCGGACGATGTGGACCGGCGAACATGCGTGTTTCCACTGTTATGGTGTTCTCGTGTATTACCCTCCTGCATGCAGCAGGCGCGCAGAAAGAAATAGAATGGGCCCAGAAGTGCGGGGCAAGAGACAGCCCGACGAAAGTCCTCCTGCCTGCTTGATTCTGTGCAGTTCGCCTAACGGTTCCACACAGCTGCGCCAGGCACCCGCCGCCTCTGCTCATTCGTTACGAAGCGTGGTAGGCGGAAGCTTTCAATGCGGAGCGTTGCCGGTGCGCCGGACGTGTCCTCGCCCGGCCCAAGGCGCGTAGTGCGGACTCAAATACTCTTGTGGTTTCTGTCCGCTCGAACGGCTTTGCGAGTACATCAAAAGTGCCTAGGTTCAAGGCTTCGAATCGTCCGCAAGCCGGGACAGTTGCGATGAGCAGCGGAGGATCCGGCAGAATGATCGTCTCCTCGAGCACCTCTTTCCACGACGCTCGGCGAGCACAACGGCCTAGCCGCCCCGCTTTTGATCGCGCCCTGCATCAGGAGGGCGGCATGAGTAGCCAAGCTCGGTTATGCTTGCGCGGCCGGCATGCTGGATGTGCGCGATTTCGCTGCCAAGGCTGACGGTGCTACGAAGGACACTAGCCAATTTCTCCTGCTCACCTGCAGCTAGCAACAGGACGACCAGAGAGTAGAACAACTACTCGTAGCGCAGCGCTCTGATTGGGTCTACGCGCGTAGCGCGATGTGCGGGGAGGTAGCACGCGACGGTCACCAGCACCGCGAGAACCACTGCTACGGTAGCAAATGTCGGCACATCGGTAGTTTGGATTCCATACAGCAGGCTCGACATCAATCGCGTCAGGCCGAATGCTGCCGCAAGACCAGTCGTCAGCCCAATTGCCCCGAGCAGCAGGCCCTGCATGATGACGAGCCGCAAGATACTGCCGCGGCCAGCACCGAGGGCAATGCGAATCCCTATTTCACTGGCGCGCTGCTCGACCGTATAGGACATGACGCCGTAGATGCCGATGGCAGCGAGTAGGAGCGCGATTGCCCCAAAAATCGTCAATAGGATCATGTTGAAATTCTGGCGAGCGATGGATTGCGCGAGGATTCGGTTCATCGGCATCACGCGGGCCACCGGGAGGTCAGGGTCCACTCGAAGTATCTCCTGCTGAACGGCATGTGCCATCGTGACTGGATCACCCATCGTCCGGACAGCCCATGAGGACGGCAATACTCTATTGCCTAGTGCCACCAACCCATCTGGTTCCTGCCCCACCGGGATGTACATGACGGGCGGCGGGTCCTGATCGAGGCCGGCTTCGCGCACGTCCCCGACAATGCCGATAACCTCGCGGGGGCGATCATCCATTTCCGGTGCGATTCCTTTACCAATCATTACCGTCGCGCCCACGGGATTCTCTTTAGGCCAGTATTTCCTAGCCATGGCCTCATTAATGATCAGCGTCCAAGGGCCGGTGCTTTTGTCCCGGTCGTCAAAGAGGCGTCCGCGCTTAAGCGGAATTCCGAGAGTTTGAAAATAATGCCAGCCAATTGGACGATACTGTTCGTCGCCGTTATAAGGGCCATCATGCGGAGGCTTACCAGCGATGGTGAACGGGAGATCGGGCCCGATCTGCAGGGGTAACGCGAGCGCGTACGTAGCGAACTGGACCCCGGGAATTGACTCGAGACGGCGCGTGAGCTCGATGGCGAGCCGCTCGACGCCGGTCGCCAACTCATACTTCTTCCCGGCCAGAGAACTGTTCATTGTGAGGACCGAAGCAGGTTGAAATCCCGGCTGCACGCTGTGAAGCGCTAGAAACGTGCGGATCATAAGCGCGGCGCCCGCCAGGAGGATTAAAGAAAGGGCGATTTCAACTACGACAAGGGTGCTTCGCGTGCGGTGCTTAAGGCGGCCGGCGGTAGTGCGCGCCCCCCCTCTCGTAGGGCCGCGTTCACATCCGGTCGTGAGATCTGTAGCGCCGGTGCGAGTCCGAACAGCAGTCCGGTGAGAATGGAGACGGCGAAAGTGAACAAGACCACCCGTCCGTCCATCAGCACGAATGGGTTGAGACCGCTGGGTACCGCAAGTCGAGGTAACTCGGCAGGCGCGAGGGCCAGCAAAGCACGCAGACCGATAGCGCCGACAAAAGCACCGGCCACGCCACCGGCGATCGCCAAGAGTAAACTCTCTACCAGCAATTGCCGTACGATGGCACGACGACTGGCTCCAACTGCAATACGGATCGCCATCTCCTTCCCACGCCCTGCGGCGCGCACCAGTAGAAGGTTGGCCACATGGCGCAGGCGATGAGCAGGACAAAAGCAACCGCTCCGAACAGGATAAACAGCGGCCTTCGCAAGTCGCCGACCAGCATCGGGCCCATAGGCTGGACGGCAAAGTTCTCATCAGGAGAAATTACACCAGGGTACAGTTTACGGAACCGGTCAGTAACCACCCGCAGCCTGGCATTAGCGTGAACCATGCTATCGCCGGGTTTGAGGCGCGCACCCAGAAAGAGAAAATGGCCCTGATTGGTGCTGTTGAGATCGGCCTGCTCAGGCAGGAACAGGTCGGTTTCCGGTTCTCCGGCGAAACCCGGTCCCATCACGCCGATCACCGTAAACGGCTCGGAATTAAGCCGGATCGTGTGTCCAATGATTCCGAAGTCCCCGCCAAAACGCCGCTTCCAAAGATTGTTCGCGAGAACAACAACACGCGGGCCACCGGGGCGGTCGTCCTCGGGCGAGAACGCACGGCCGATCATAGGCGTAACGCCGAGCAGCCTGAAATAGGCTTCCGAAACGTGCACACCCCTGACCTGCTCGGGTGTAACTCCGCCGCTGAGGTTCATACCCGGGCCCATGAAGTCGTAAACGGCGACACAGTCGAGAACTTCGGCCTGCCGAATAGCGGCGAATTTCGGTATGGACATAGAAGGGCTAATGCCGGTTCGAAACTGACGGATGACATTCACCAGGCGATCCGCGCCTGCGTAAGGCAGCGGACGAAGCAGAACGCGGTCCACAACCGTAAAAATGGCGCTGGTGGCTCCAATGCCGAGTGCCAAAGCCACCACCGCGATGAACGTGAACGCCGGATTCTTTAGGAGCGTGCGGATGGCGTACCGAGTGTCTTGCCCCATACCATGTAAAACGCAGCGCAGCGCTTGAAGTTCTGGCTTTCACGCGACAGTTTCATCATAGGGTCTGCCTAGAATGCGCCTTTCACTCCCCCGCAACAAGTCTATTCGGCGTCGGTCGTGCAGCTCGTATTTGGAAATTGCTCGAGTTTTTCGACGGGTAGTAGTTTCGCAGTATTCGAGGCTGGGAGTGGTCCGGACCCTCCTGGTTACCGGAGAGGATCAGGAAGGACTTGGCCAAAACGAATTCATTAGGTCCTCCTGCTTGCGCGCTGCATGCAGGAGAGCCGAACTCGCACTGAAAGTGAAATTTCGCCCTGATTTAGGCGTGTTTTCCAACGCTCCTGACCTGCTTCCATCCGGCATGGCATAGCGAAATTGCCGCCGTGATCGGCCAGGAGCAGTGAAGCGGCTCGATGCGCTGGATAGCTACTACTGCGCACTGACGCGCTCCACAGCCCCAGAAGCTGCGCCATAGCTCGCAGCAAATCCAAGGCACTCACCCAAACTGCGTCACGAGACTGCCAAATCCTTCACGGTCTGCGAGTTGCTCTGTACACCAGTGACCAGGGCTGTTAAGGGAGGCGCTTATGTCGTGGCCAGAGCTGATCAGTCAGGAGATCCTGATCGGCCTACCGGGAAATGAAATCGGGTTTCTCTATACGGTCAAGTTTGGCGGATTGACCATTCGGCGCGGGTTCGTGCCCACGATGCCGGCAGAAAGTAGCGCGCGACAGACGCGATTCGCCTGGACCGACAGGTCGGAACGCGATGTGGTCGATGAGGATGAACGAGATGCGGGATAAAGTTCGCCGCCAGTCGATCTTCTTTTTGACACACTCAGTCGTCTTGATGCCGCCGGTGTGGATGCCACATGTCGATGTCTATAGGAAAGGAACCAACTGCCTCGTCAAATGCGACCTGGCCGGAATCAAGACCGAAGATGTGGCGGTTTCTGCTGCAGGCTGTCAGTTGACGATCAGCGGTATCCGCCGCGACATCCTGGCGGAAGACGGGTGGAATCACTACACCATGGAAATACCTTACAGCCGGTTCGCCTGTTCGGTTACGCTGCCGCACGATCTGGAGGGGGCAGCTTTGGAAACGAATTACATAGACGGCATGCTACTGATTCGAGTGCGATTTGAGAAAAACAGCTTATGACGGATGCAGACAAGACGTTGACAATCCCGCTGTTGCCGATCAAGAACACGGTTCTTTTCCCCTACATGCTATTGCCGCTTTCGGTGGGCCGGCCGAGCTCGTTAGCTTCCGTCGAGCGTGCCATGACCGGGGAAGAGAAGCACATCGTCGTTGTCGCGCAACGTGACGTATCGGTGGATGACCCGCGCCAGCAGGACTTGTTCGGCGTGGGAACGAGTGCGGTAATCAAGAAGCTGGGCCGCCGTGTGGATGGCGCGATCGAGTTGGTGGTGCAGGGATTGGACCGCGTGTCCATTCTGAAAGTCGAGGAGGCCAGCCTAGGGCTGCAGGCCCGCGTACAAACTCTGCCGCGTCTGGAGGATACCGGCGATGAAGTAGAGGCGCTGCGGAGAGCTGTTCTGGAGCTGGCGCAGCAGGCCATCGCCCTGATGCAGGTGCAAGCACCTGAAGAGATTGCGCGGCTGATCCTGGTGCATGAGGATCCCACGCGGCTGGTTTACCTGCTCGGCTCCATGCTCAGCCTGGAAGTGGAACAGGAACAGGCATTGCTCGAAGCACCTACCCGCCTGGCAGCACTGCGGCTGATGCACACGTGTTTGTCACACGAAGTGCACGTGCTGGCGCTGCGCAACAAGATCGTGAGCGAGGCCGAGACTGAAATCAGTAAAGAGCAGCGGGAGTACATGCTGCGGCAGCAGTTACGAGCTATCCAGCAGGAATTAGGCGAGCAAGGCCCGGAACAGGCGGAATCGGAACTCTTGCGGGATCGCGTAACACAGGCCGATCTTCCGGAAGATGCGCGAAAGCAGTCCGATCGTGAGTTGAAAAGGCTGCAAAAACTGCCGCCGGCGGCGCAGGATTATCATGTCATCCGATCGTACCTGGAACTGATCGTCGATCTGCCCTGGCGCAAACGGTCGCCGGACGTCATCGATATTTCCCGGGCACGAGCCATCCTGGACGAAGACCACTACGACCTGAAAGAAGTAAAAGAGCGCATCCTGGAACAACTGGGCGTGCTCAAGATGAATCCGCAGGCGAAGGCCCCGATCCTATGTTTTGCTGGTCCTCCGGGCACGGGAAAGACGTCACTGGGGCAATCGATCGCGCATGCCATGGGCCGGAAATTCGAGCGGATGAGTCTGGGAGGGTTGCACGACGAAGCCGAACTGCGCGGGCATCGGCGGACCTATATCGGCGCCATGCCCGGACGCATCATCGAAGCGATCCGGCGTGCGGGCGTGAATAATCCCCTGTTGATGCTGGATGAAGTGGATAAGCTTGGGCAAGATTTTCGCGGCGACCCGGCATCCGCTCTGCTGGAAATTCTCGATCCGGAGCAAAACAAGAACTTCCACGATAACTACCTCGATTTACCCTTCGACCTCTCGAAGGTCTTCTTCATCACCACCGCCAATACGTTTGAAACCATTCCGCGACCGCTGCTCGACCGCATGGAGGTGCTGACGCTCTCGGGTTACAGCGAAGAAGAGAAATGCGAAATAGCCCGGCGGTATCTGATTCCGAGACAACTGCGGGATTCCGGGCTAACATCGGCGCAGCTTGTGATCACGTCGGACGCCTTGCGAAGAGTCGTGGAAGGCTACACGCGCGAGGCAGGACTGCGGCAGCTGGAACGGGCCATCGGGCGACTTGCCCACAAGGCCGCTTTGCGATTTGCTGAGGGTAGAGCCAACGATATAGTGACGGTAAAGCCGGAAGATTTACCCGACATGCTGGGCCCGGAACGCTTCTTCTTGGAGCAAGTTCGGCAGACACTGCCGCCCGGTGTAGCAGTGGGCCTGGCGTGGACCGAAACCGGCGGCGATGTATTGTACGTCGAGGCCACGCTACTGCCCGATGGAAAGGGTCTATCGTTGACCGGGCATCTGGGCGAGGTAATGCAGGAATCGGCAAAAGCGGCGTACAGCTATCTCTGGTCGCACTGCGACGAGCTCTCGATCGGCCGCGAGCCATTTTTGAAGGCGGGCGTTCATATCCATGTTCCTGCCGGGGCCATCCCAAAAGACGGACCGTCGGCCGGGGTTACGCTGGCCGCCGCGCTGGCGTCACTTTACGCCGAACAACCCGCCCGCAAGGACACCGCCATGACCGGCGAGATTACTCTGACCGGCTTGGTTTTACCGATTGGAGGGGTGAAGGAGAAGGTGCTCGCTGCCCGCCGCGCTGGCCTGAGGCGCATCATTCTGCCCAAAGAAAATGAAAAGGACCTGCGTGAGCTTCCGGATGAAGTGCTCGCCACGATGGAATTCGTATTTGTGCGGCACGTGAAGGAAGTGCTCGCCGCCGCAATCCCTCAAATGGCCGAAAAACTGGCCTGTGAACCCGTAGCCTGCTAATGGCCAACGCCGTCGTTGATACCTCCTGCCGGGAACATGTATCCCACTTCCGCCCCCGGCAGCGAGGCCCTCGTAAAATAAGCCCTCGCCGCCTCCTCCAATTTGTTGCACTGTGTCCCCGCCAGGCGCCCGCCCTGGGCCGTAGAACACATAGCATTGACCTTTGTACGACTCCGCTGGATCCTGCGCGAGTACCACTTTGGGGATAAGTACCAGCAAGGAGCATAATTCCCCCCAGCCCCGCAACAGTCAGGATCGCTGATCCCTGCTGTTCCCATTTCGTGCACACGGCGGTTCGGCGGTGGCCGCGTCCCTTTTGGGACATAGCTGGTTGCGTGTGCACCTAATGGTACACCCGTGATTATCGTGAGACGGCGGATCACGCATCTCTCGGATCCTGCAGAGTTGACGTGCACCGCCAGATAGCGCAGGAGCGGGGCGGCGCTCAGGTGGGCAGCCTCCTGTGACCTATCCGCAGAAAAGCGACGGTTCGCGGTGCAGGGGATGAGGCTACCTTAACGTTTTCAAATACGTGACGATGGCCTCAGCATCGTGCGGCCGAAGTTTGTAAGCCGGCATTGGACACTGTGCCGTAGCACCTTGGGGATCGAAGCCAGTCTCAAGGTATTTTACGAGTTGCCTTTCACCCCATTTCGAGAATAGACGGCCGGAAGGCGTCAAATCGGGTGCAAGCTTGGCTGCGTTCTTTTTGTCGCAGATTGGCGAGACACCGAGCGCAGCACCCCGCAAGTTAGTATTCCTAACGGATTCACCGTCAGCCTCGACGGGCGTGTGGCACTCCCCGCATTTTCCGACAACATCCACCAAGTATCTTCCGTATGACACGGCATCCAATTGCGCAGCCACACAGACCCAACCGCACGCCAGTGACAAACCGAGTGATCTGAGCATAGGATTATATTCGCGAACGATCCCAGCAGTTTGACGACCGTTTCACTGTCATTTGCCGAGCCGGTATTGTGGAGCCCGGAATGCAAGATTCAAGTAGATGGAAGTGTAGGGCTCAGGGGTGCGAGTTGGTCAGTAGACCTGGCACATGACGACTAGACTGTTTCCATTAGCCGAATACTGGTGGTTCTATGGTGCGTTCGCCTGCCTGATCGTCTTATTGCTAATCATCGACCTGTGGGTCCACAGAAAGCCGCAACCAATCACGATCCGCGAAGCAGCGGTTTGGACGGTAATTTGGATTGCACTCGGATTTGGGTTTACATCTATCATCTATTTACTCACGGCGAATCGCTACGGTCCTGCAGTCGCGACGCAAATGAGCCTTGAGTATATTGCCGGTTACCTGACGGAGAAATCGCTTTCCGTTGACAACATGTTCGTCTTTGCCCTGATATTTCGATACTTTTCGTTGGAAAGTGGGCAACAGCATCGTGTGTTGTTCTACGGTATTTTGGGGGCGATGATCCTTCGCGGAGTCTTTGTCGCTGCGGGATCGGTCTTGATGCAGCTCCACTGGGTCGTCATCGGCTTCGGCGTGTTCCTCTTGCTGAGCGGTTTGCGCCTGGGCGTCGCCGGCGAAAGGAAGGTTGAGCCGGATCGTAATCTGCTTATTCGCGTCGTGCAGCGATTCGTGCCTGTTTGCAAAGAGCATCATGAGGACCGGTTTTTGGTACGGGAAGCAGGCACGCTCTGCCTTACGCCTCTGATGGTCGTCCTGCTGGTTTTAGAGAGCACCGATATTATCTTTGCCGTCGATTCAGTGCCGGCCGTCTTTGGCGTTACGAAGGAGCCACTGATTGTTTATACGTCCAACGTTTTTGCAATATTAGGGCTGCGGGCCATGTATTTCATTCTCTCCGGGGCACTTAACCTGTTTCCCTATCTGAAATACGGCCTAGCGGTTGTGCTGATGTTCGTGGGCGTGAAGATGGCGGTGTTGGATGACCTTGCAGGAGACCGGTTGCCCATCGGGCTATCGCTCGCCGTGATCGCGACCGCGGTGACTGTTTCGGTTGGGCTTTCACTCGTCATCCCCCGTGGATTAAAGATCAGGGCAGTAGGAGGTAGTCGAGGGTGGGATCTCGCCAGAATTACTGTCGGCTGCGTATGTGCTGCCCTTTGCTGTTCCTGTCTCGTAATTGTCGCCGGCTGTCGGCCGCCTTTTCTACAAAGAGGACTAGAGCCAATTGGCAATGGACCGTTGCTACTCTCCTGCTTGTGCTACGCCGTCTGTGGATGGCTCCTGCTGCGTCATGCTCGTAATTGACACGATCCGTGGGAACAGCCGTAGTTCGGCACATAGCGTGCAACAAAGATCGTTCCGAGATTAGTCCAGGCAGTTATGGAGAGCCAGAATGGATCCTACATCAAACGTACTACTCAAGTCGCTGAATCGTCGAACCCTGTTACAATACTTCGCCGGTTTCACTCTTGCGGCGCCAACCGCGCAGTTAATCGGAGGGAACTCGGATTTTTCTGCCGTACTCCCAAGCGAGCCATTGATTTCGGTGTGGGAGCATGACGAGAAAGTGGATATCGCCCCCGTGGTACGGCAGGTGGGCTTCAATACCGTCTGGACGCACGATAGACCCTACGACGGCGTCATGAAGCTTGAAAATACCCTGATGTATCGGCACATGAATACGCCAGGGATCAAACATGTGATTGCGAAGATCGAACGCGGAATCTGGGGATGGACCTTCGATCAGGCCATGAGGCACGCGGAATGGATTGCCACCCTTTCGCTGAAACACAGAAACATCGTTGGCCTGTATCTCAATGACTTCTATGGCGAAATGGACGATGTGGCCAAAGGCGGCCACGGAGCACCGGAGTTCCGCCAGATTATAGCCAAAGCCAAGTCGATAAATCCTCATCTCCCGATCTGGGTGCCGTGCTACCCGCCTGATGAACTGAAGAAGGCGTACGACTTTGATATTGATGCCATTATTTTCAGCTTCTATGACACCAAGGTGCTGCAGGATCACGAAAGGCTTCTGGACCAGGCTTTGCAGAAGTTTCCCGGAAAACCCTTAATGGGCTCCCTCTATTTGGACGCGGGCAGCGAGGGCCGATGGCTCTCCGCGCCGGAGTTCCGGCAATTGATGGACTTCTTCGTTGACAATGTCAATCGCGGGCGGTTGTGCGGAATTCGGATTTTCCGCGTCGCTAGCCTGCAGCAGCGGCCAGAATACGTTTCCTGGACTAAGGAAGCGCTCGGCAAACTTGTGAAGATGTAGGATTCGTCCTCTGGTGAATCAGAAAGCTTCCTTGCGTTTCAGTGTAGGACGCTCGTCAGCATCTTCTGTATCGTTTTTCTCGATGGGCTTTCCGTCTGTTGGCCGACGGAGAGTCGGACCGGTGCGCCCCGGCGCTGGTTTGCGCTGGTTGGTGCTCTCTTCCAGGTACTGCCGCACGGCCACGAATTCCGACGTGCTTACGACGTACTGCGGCTGTTGTTTTAACAATTGCTGAATATTCTGCTGGGCAGACTTGATGCGTGATGCTACTTTAGGGTGCGAGCGAAAGATATCTGAAGCCGTGCCGGGTTTCCGGCGCTCCAGGGCCTCGAGCCTTTCAAAGAAGTCCACAAACGCCGTCGGATCATATCCCGCCTTGTACATGTATTGAACCCCCAGCAAGTCGGCCTCTTCCTCGAACCCCCGGGAGAATTTCAAAAACGTCAGCGGGATACCGAGGCCGGCACCTTGGCGGATGGCGTATCCGGTCCATCCACCCCAGAAGATCAGCGGGATGCTTGCGAGGTTTACGATCTGTGCCCGCGATGCCTGCCGGGTGCCGTGACGCGCGGCAGCATGCGCGATCTCGTGCGACATGACGCCGGCCAATTCGGCTTCGGTCTCCGCTTTCAGGATAACGCCGCTGTTAACGTACAAGAATCCACCGGGCAGAGCGAAAGCATTCATCTGGTCGCTATCGAGGATTTTGCCAGTGACGGGGAACTTCGCGTCGGATTCTGGGCTAATCGGTTGACGAACTCCGCAGGCAACGGATCCTGGACAATCTTTGCTTCGCGCTCGATTTCCTGTGCAAGTTGTTTGCCTAGCGCAATTTCCTTTTCAAGAGAGTAGAAGTTTACACCGCTGCCGACATCCCGGTTGCCGATCTGGTCGGGGTCCTTCTTTTTGTCGTCTGCCCCCAATGGCAAGGGCGCCGCAGCCATGATAACGGCAATCGCACTTATGCATCGCAGTGGGCGTCTCATGGATCATTCTCCTATAATCAGCCATCTACGCTCGGCGGATAGGTCCCAATAAAAACAGTGCACGTCCGCGGCCTAAGTGACTGAGCGGAATGTGTAAGATGCACAAGGAATCACGACGATCGTGCCGCAAAAGGGACAATAGTGTTTTCGAAAACCGGCAATGGCAAAGCGCGGCGGAGTCCTGGTCTTGCCTGAACCTCAGTAATGCGCCGCGTGCGCAGCCGTCTGCCCGACCGCTTGTTGCATGGGCCTGATTTCCTGTCGTGGCATGCGGTAACCGGCGGTACGGAATTCATGCGATTCCATTCTGACGGCGAAGACATTATTGTTGGCTTGGCCGCGAATGATCTGTCCGTGGACGACCAGATTCATCCCACAGAAGCCTTGGAGGAGAAATGGCCACTTTATCTTCAGTTCTACCGGCCGGCCGCAGGGCACCGGTTGGTCCGTTTCAAACAGCACGCCGGTACTGCTGATATTGACCGTTCTGCCTACACCCTCCAACTGAACTCGCCGTCTGTCCAATACTTTGTACTCAAGGTCTAACACAATCGCATACCGGTTCTTGACGCGTTTTTCCTCCGTCAACATAGGTTCTCCTCCGGGAACATATATGCGACCACTGCCAAAGCCACGACTGGCAGACAATGAGACCGTTAGGTAATTGAAATCCGAATACGCCTTAACGCCGTAACCTGTACTCCGGTGCCCGCGTGAGCGGTTCGCAGTCAAGGTTGGACTTCAGAGCCAATCCCTATCCATGAATCATAGTTTGTGCTTCATTTTGCTACGTAGATCAATTGCTTGCCCGATCCACGGCAGACAAATCCCAGCCCGGCGCCAATGACAGCACCGAGGCAAATCGTGCCGGCAACGGCCGCCCCGTAGCCGATCCCGTGTTCGATCACCCGGGGTGCGGCAATACCGGCTGCGGCCGTGCCGATTCCCGCCCCGATGAGCACTGGTCTAAACCAGCTTCTCTTCTTCAGTACGTAAACTCGCTTTACTTGAGCCTGACGAATCTCGACTGTTTGGGAATTTGTGAACAGATATATTGCATCGACACTAACATGGTCAACGGTGCCGGTTATGGACCTTATGGCTTCTGTTTGAATCTGGATTTTTGTGCCAGCCGCGAGCTGCTCGACAGTAGCCCAATAACCCGGATTCTCGACCGGCTCCGCGAGCATCGGAGGCAACATCAACATCGCCCACAAAGTCTTTCGACTAAGCATAGAATCCCTTCCTGGAAGGCGATCACCTAGGTGCATTCAGCGCACGATGGGGCAGGTAATGATCAGCTGGGCGACATTGTCAATCGAGGCCACGCCGTCATCACCTGTCCCCCGACCCCATCGGAAGGTGTTACCAGTAGAACTTCAGGGCCATCTGTACTTCGCGGGCGGAGTTTGCTGTGCAACTCACGGTTCCAAAACTACCGCTATTGAGCGTAGAATCGGGACCGCAGAATCGCGGATGATTAAACGCGTTGAAGAACTCCGCTCGATACTCCAGACGCATTCCCTCTCTGAATTTGGCCAGCGAGAACTCTTTGAGGAAAGACAGGTTGGCGTTATTCGCCCCCGGAGTCCGCACCGAACCGGTAGTGCGTGGCGCGGTGCCGATGGCATAATCGGGGGGAGCTACAACTACCTCCGGGTTGGCGAAATATTGATCGCGGAAGTTGCCGCCCGTGTTGCGCTTCAAAGTTCCCAGCAAGTTCGGCCTCTGACCGCCATACGTCGGCAGCGCCAGCCCGCCGGCCAGGTGCAATCCAACGGGAAATCCACTGGTGAATGTCCAGATCCCGTTGGTTTTCCATCCGCCTAGTATGCCGTTAACCACCGGATTCCAGCTGCTCCCGAACGTTCGGTTACGGCCAAACGGCAGATCGTAAACGTAGCTAATGCCTAGGGCTTGCGGTAGGTCAAATTGCGACAAGCCGCGCTCTAGCCGATAATTATTCGGATCCTGCAGGCTCGTGCTGCCGCCCAGCCAGCCGAGACCGTCGTGCGTGATGGAAGAGTCGTCGATTGATTTGCTCGCCGTGTAAGTAACCAGGAATTGCAGGCCTGCCGAAAAACGCTTTTCGGCGCGGAGCTGAAGAGCGTGGTATGTGGAATTCGCCACCGGAAAAGAGATGCCATTCACGCCGGTGAACTGCGGGAACGGGCGTTCTAACTGGTACTTGTGGATTGTAGGGCCACCTAGCGATGCCCCGGAGGGCACGTATCCGTAGAGCGGATTATCGATGTAGGTGAGCATGTCTGCGATTTGAGCGCGGCTGTAGCCTGCGATCTCCGGCCCCAGGTGATTCAACTCAGAAGCGCCGCCGAAGAAGAGCTTCGTACCCTTCTTGCCAACATAGTTTGCGTCGAGCAGAATGCCGGCGGGCAACTGGTGCTGAAAGCCCAGGGTCCAGCTCTGTTCGTAAGGTGTGGCGTTCATGCCCTTGATTGGACCGCGAATGCCTTCGCCAACGTACGATAGGCCGCCCAGCGAGGCTCCGGGAGGAAGCAACGGACCGCCAGGGAACGGGTTACTCAATGGCGGTCCAGGTGTCGCACCGTCCCATTGATAGGATGACTCGAAAGAGGTGTAACGATCAAAACCCTGGAAGCCATAAGCTCCGGATCCAGCAGCACCTCTTGTGGTGGTTTGATAGAAGATTCCATATCCACCGCGAAAGACGGTCTTATCCGTCAACCGGTAAGCCAGGCCAAACCGCGGGCCCAAATTGTTGAGATCGTAGCCGTAGTTGTGGCGATTGTTGTTATTTACGAACGCCAGAACCCCATGTAGATCGGGCAAACCCGGAACGGCGAGGGGAGAAGGCGCAGTGGGATCCACGTAGCTCATGCGGTTGTACCGTTCCGTGCGCGGCGTTTCCACGTCGTAGCGAAGGCCGAGGTTGAGGCTCAGTTTACTATTGACCGACATGTTGTCCTGGAAATAGCCGGCGAATTGGAAACTTTGCGCGCTGTCATAGACCGGATATTCGTATTCTCCCCATACGGGCATAACACCCGTCAGAAAGCTCGCCATTGAATCGCCATCGGTCCACGGACTTTGGGAAGTGGCGTTCTGGTCGAATTCAAAAAAGCCGCCCTGCTCCCCCGGTTGAACGAAGCTGATCCGATGCATGCGCATTTCGCCACCAATGCGCATATCATGCCTGCCCTGCAAGCGGCTCAGGCTTCCCACGACATGATGGGTTTCGGGTGATTGCCGCAGGATCCCCCAAGCCTGAGCCCCTATGTTATTGCTAGGTCCGGCGGAATAGTAGTTGTCGATTTGAATCGAAGGTGCCGTCTTGAAACCCGAGGTGGTCATGTAGGATGGTAACCCGAGCGTGGCCGGATCGACGGTATAGTCGTGGTAGTTGTCGAATCGGCGCGTGAACCCGTATGAAACATTGAGAAGGGTAGTCGGGCTGAACGTGCGGGTGAAGTTCAGAGCCACCATATGCGTGTGGCTGGCCCCCATATTGTTGGTGGGATCCAACAGATTACCGAAGACGTTCGCGGGAGTGAAATCCGAGAGCGCCTGGGAATATCGCGCGCTCAGCCGATTTGTCTGGTTGAAGTTGTGATCGATCTTGATATCGAACTGATCGTTGCGGGAGCGGTTGGAACCCGCACCCAGCCAGTTATTAAAGCGATTGTAGTTTGCATTTCCCACATTGACATTTGGCAGCGGGAAGAAGCTCATCATCTTGGAGGCGACCGGATCAATGAGGTTGCCTGGTCTAGCTGGAAGCTGGAAAGACGTGCCATTCAACTTGGGGTTGCCCGGGCTCTGGTAGAGGTCCATACGGTTAAAGGGAATGTAGGTCGAGCGAACGGCCCCGCCGGCGGTCTCATCGTAAGCTCCGGTATACGGGTCCCAAAGCTGGCCCTCACCTCTGCACCGTCCGTTGGTGTCAAATCCCGCGGGGCATAATTCACGGAAATCCCCGGTTCTCATGGCTGCACTGGGAACTCCGGCCGTGTACGTAGCCGTATTCACGTCGCGAAGACCCTCATAATTCACAAAGAAGAATGTCTTATCTCTCTTGATTGGGCCCCCAAAAGTGGCGCCAAAGAGGTTGTAGCGGCGGGCGGGTAAAGAAGTGCCGCTGGCATTTGAAAACCAGTTGTTTGCCGTGAGGACATTGTTTCTCAGAAATTCATAGGCACTTCCGTGGAAGTCATTCGTGCCCGAGCGGGTAACCATATTAATGACAGTTGACCCGCTGAAACCAATCTCGGCGCTGAAGTTAGACTGCTGGATTTTGAACTCCTGCACGGCGTCAACCGATGGTGTGTAAAGCGGGTCGAGAATACCACTGTTTTGTTCAAAGCTCGTCGCACTCACGCCATCCATCAAAATGTCGGAGGTAGAATTGCGGCTTCCGTTGGAGATGAAGTTGATACCGCCCGTACTGCCGTCCTCGCGCTGGTGAACTCCAGGTGCGAGTAAGGCCAAATCAAAGACACCGCGGCCGAGGAGAGGCAAATCATTCACAAAGGTCCGGTTCAGCTCCTGGCCAGTCGCTGCGTCTTTCGTGGCCAATGCCGTACCGCCAGCAGCGACTTCGACCGTCTGCGCTGATGTGCCCAGTACCAATGCGACATCGATCGAAAGATTCTGGTTTACTTCAAGAACTATGCTGTCTTGAATATGCGTGTTGAAACCCTCAAACTCAACGGTCAACCGGTACGTGGATGGTGGCAACGACCGGAGCAGATATCGCCCGGTTGCGTCGGTTGTGGCCGTCTGGGAGACTTCTTTGCCGATATCGGTCAAAGTGATTCGTGCTCCGGGCACCATCGCGGCAGAAGGATCAGTGACCACACCGGTTATTGATCCCGTGTACAACTGCGCCCACGCGGACGGCGCCAGGAATGTGAGCGAACAGAGCACTGCGGCGACGAACAAAATTGCGGCTGCGGTTAGGCGGATATGCGCCATATGGCTTTCCTCCTTGAAAAGACTTTCCTCGAGTTGAAGGCACATGGGTTACCAAAGGCCAATTAGTCCCACCAATACCTGATTCACACTAGATCGGGCGCTCACACCTCGCCGCCAAAGGTGCTCGAGAGCTTCTAACGGCGGCGGCGGTGAACCATTTGGGATCCTGGTGTCCCATTTGGTACACGCCGTTGTCATGTCCGGATTAGCGAGTTGGGACCCCGATCGGCCGGCCGGTGAGAATGGCCCGCGGGCTGCTCTCGGGTTTCTCAGCTGGCAAGTTTCGGCGCTTGATCACGCATGAGACCGCTAGCGCAAAGAAAAAAGGAGAACAATATGCGGAAATTGACCAGGTTCCGATTGACGTTCGCTGTAGCCTTGTTGGCCGCGGTCGCTCTGATGCAGTCATTCAGGGCGCGTGCAGCCACCGCCTCGATCGGCGACTCAGAGCAACTCTCCGATCTGTTGACGCAAGTGAAATGGGAGGCGCTGGAACTCAGAAATGATGCGGAAAAAATGGACTCGTTCACCCGGTCAGGTAATAGTTGGATGAGCTTCGCCACCAAGGTGAACGAAATCAGGGAGCACGTGAATAAAACTGGGAAACTGATTGCCCAGTTAACAGAGGCCCGGGACACCGGCTCACCCTGGCAGCAACAGGCAATCGACCACATACTGCCGGCACTCAAAGAGCTGGCGGCAAACACGACTTTGACTATTGACCACCTCAACAACAACAAGAACGTGATCCACAATGAGGCGCTACAGCGCTACTGCGGCGTGAACTACGAGCTTGCAAGAGAACTCGTCGCTCTAATCACAGACTTTATGGATTACGGGGAGACCGAAGCCAAATTTGCAGATCTGCAAAGGAAGGTGGGATCCCACTGACCTGCCCGACGGCATGTGAGGTGGCAGGCTAGACTACGCCACCTCGCATGGCCTTCGCGGTCTCAGGGAACGCAGCTCGTACTTCCTCCAGGAACTTGCCGAGCGGAAACGGCTTTTGTAGAAAGACCCATTCACCATTCACACGCCCCGCATCGGGCATCCCTCCGGACATAAGGAGTACTCGCAGATCAGGCCGCAATGTCCGCAGGCTTTTCGCGAGAGCGGGACCGGTCAGGCCGGGCATTTCAATGTCGGATACGAGCATGTCGATTTTGCCGTAATACTCATTCGCGAGTCGGAGGGCTCGAGACCCATTATCAGCGATCAGCGTACGGAATCCGGCTTCTTGGAGAATGGTAGCCAGCATACATCGAAGACCTTGTTCATCCTCGGCGAGCAGAATGGTCGGTTGCCCTTTCCCTGTTTTCATATGAGTCCTTTCCTCTTTTTATCGGTAAATGCACGAAGGCGGCCAAAATTGCGAATGGGCGGCATCCGGGAAGTGTGATAGACACGAAAACGGCGGGCGCCCCGGGGTGGAGTGCCCGCCTTAGAGGGGAAACAGCCTATTAAAGCTGTCCCGAATTGAAATTGCGTAGATCTTTTTCCGCCCTCAGCCAATCTTGATCCGGAGAACCTTCCGGGCAGCCACGAGCCAGCCAGTAGGAGTAAGCAAGGTTCGCGATTTCTTGTGATTGAATGGCACCATGCGGGTCTGTCTGATGTTTGCCGTCAGTGTTCTTGGCGTCGTTGCCGATAGCCATTCGTTTCCCATTTTCGTGATGTGCTTTTGCCATGTACCCTCCACAAGAGCGCTTGTACACAGTGCAATTCGCCTGCCGTCAGACAAGCGGAAAGTTCTTGATCCACTATGGTTCACGCGGCCCGACGAGGGATGAGATGAGATGCGGGGCCCAAACCCATGCTACGGGCAGCTGATTTCGCGATCAGGATGCGCCTCATAGGCCTTCTTTCGGCCGGCCGCAGGGAGCATATCGCGGGGAGCTGTCGTAGCTGTAATCGTGCTCGGTGGATACGTACTTTGGCGGTGCTGACAGTTATGCCGAGGCGAGTAGCGATTTCGGCGTGGCTTAGAAGCGCCATCTCCTTGAGGGCCCAAGCCGCAGCATAACAGGGTGTGATTTTCTGCAGAGAGGCGCGTATGACCTGATGGATTTCCCTTGCGTAATACGCCTGTTCCGGCGTGTATTCGCGTTGGGCCCAGAGCCGTCGCAGGTGATTCTCCTGCCAGGGGGTGAGGTGATCTACGCTGGCGGATTCTCGATTTGGCTTCCGGCGTAGGTTCATGCACTCGTTCCATGTAATTCGTTGAACCCAGCTAGAAAAGTTCGCTTCACCGCGGTATTCATGAAGATGGCGGTACGCTTTCAACAGGGACTGCTGTACCACGTCTTCAGCGTCTGCGGCACTCCGAAGTGTCACGCGGGCAAACCGCAAGAGACGTGGATACAGCGTCGGGACACGCTCTGAGAAGAATCGCCCGGCGTCCGTTCCGGGCAGTGGATAGGTCGCGCCATTTGTCCAGTCGGGCTGCTGATCTTCAGTTCTCATGTGACAGACACCTCGTCCTTCGAACGAACTTCAACGGCACGCCGGCTTCCAACACCGCTTCGCTAACTTCTCTGCCGGGATCCTGGTTCAGCTACGGCGTGTGTGTTCCAAAACGTCGCAACTTAACGGACACCGAAACCAAAACGGACAGGTGGCGCACCTTCCTAACGCCCACGGGGTACTCGACAGGCTCCATGGGCAAGTGGTCCGTGAAGTGCACACGTCGGAAGGAGGGAGTGAATTTATGCCACGCGACATGGCGGCCGTTACCTACTTTCTACCGGAACCGTTCGATGCAACGCGGCAGATTGTTTGGAATCGTCTGACGCAAGTCGGGCTCCGAGTGCTACAGGAGCGCGACCTGTCAGCGTGGTTTCAGAAGACGCTGGGAGTTCGCCTGGCGAGATGCCACGTTTTGTACGTGTGTTCCAAGTATTCAGAATTCGCCGCAGCGAGTACTAGCGCGGAGGCCGGAATCCTGCTTCCGGTGCACATTGTGGTCGCTGAGAGAGGGCGGCAGACAGAAATCCACGTGCCGTCCTTTCTGCCGATAGATGATAGCGCGGAGAACGGGCAGCTTGCCGGCACGTTGTATCGTCTGCGCACCGAACTTTCGACGGCGTTTGAAGGAGTTGCCATGCAGCGTGGCTGCTGTAGCTGAAAGCTGCTGGGATCAGGAATTAGCTGAGAATTACCCGAATCGGAGCAATCATGTTGGAACGTCTGCGATCTCATCGAAAGCTCGGGGTTGCCAGCGGATTTCTCTTGCTGGTTATTGGTTTCATCCTTGCCTTACCATTCGTTCCCGGGCCGGGAATTCCTCTCATGGTGCTCGGGTTGGTCATCTTGAGCGGCCATTTAGGATGGGCCAAGCGACTTCTCCAGTGGGCGAACCGGAAGTTGGATTGGCCCGCCGGGAGTTACCTTGCCGGCTTGGCGCAGGACGGGCATTCCGGTCCCAAAGGCACTCAAGAAAGAGCCGGGGAATGGCGGACCGAGAATTGCTCCGGCAAACAGTGAAGGTGACGAATATGAACGGGGGTTCGCTGATTACCAGTTACGAGATACCAGTTTTCTACGAGACAGGTTTGAAACGAGTACGCCGCGCGCTTCTTGACCAGGACGTGAGAGTGTCGGCGGAATTCGACGGTTGCGAAATCTCCGGAACGCTCCTGGGTGCAGGTCCGGTTTTCTCGTATCGCATTCTTTGTGTAGATAGTCCTCTGTTGATGCTCGAGGCGATTGCCATTGATCCGGCAGCTGCTGTTTTCATCCCCGTGCATGTCGTGGTGTCTGCAGACGGGCCAAACACCCGGGTGGACTGGATTAACCTTGAAAATATTCAGGGCAGAAGATTGCCGCTTGGAGCGATACCGCCCTTACGGTCGCTGCAAGCCCAAATCCGACGAGCTGTAGCAGGCGTGCCGTGCGCTTGTGACGTTTCCAACCCGTTGGTTCTATCGAGGTAATGGGAAAATGACTGTTGTACTACGAGTTCTGGTAGTCAGCGCCGAGGCAGAAGACCATCGCTGGCTTCTACGCGTGCTTCAGCCACAGGGTCACCGCGTCGACTCAGCCTTCACTCAACGTGAGGCGTCGGACAGGCTGCGGCAAGACTCCTTCGAGCTGATCCTCTGCGAGCGAGATCTCTCGGACGGCACTTGGAAAGACGTCTTGCACAGCGCCGACATACTCGATCGCCGCCCCGCGTTGATTGTGATTTCGCGGCTGGCAAACGATTGTTTGTGGGCGGAGGTGCTTAATGTTGGTGGGGATGATGTCTTGTCCAAACCTTTAAACGCCCGAGAGGTTTCCTGGGCGATCAGCTCAGCCGCGACGCGCTGGGAGCGGAGCCCCGATGTACTCAAGGCACAGATGCAGACGCCGGGCGCGCCAGATTAGCCGATAGGAGGTATCGACCGTGTTCTCCAACTTTGAAGAAATCGAAAAAGAAGTCAACCGTGAAGATGTCCCAGCAGTCCGCCGCTGGTTGTACTACGCCGCGGTATTCGCGGTCTCGGCCGTCATCTTCGGATCACTTTATATGGGCATTCGGTTTTTGGAATGAGTTCGACAGGGCGGCATCAGGCTGACTACCTGCAAGCTGCCCACTAGAAATGGTGGACCGTCTGCAATGAAAGTCCTTTGCGGCCCGATTGTTCAATCGATAACGCTGTTCGTCGTTCTTGCGGGCCTTGATTCCGCACTATGGGGTCAAGGAACAACGGGGGGCATCAGCGGCGTGATCACAGATCAAAGCGGCGCCATGATACCCGGTTTGGAAGTAGCGATAACCGGAACAGACAATCAAGGCACGCTAGCCACTTCAAACGAACAAGGCGAGTTCAAGTTCGACGGCCTGGCACCCGGAGATTATCGCCTGCAAGTCAGCGCCGACGGGTTTGCCCCTTATGCGGCCTCAGGCATCCATCTTGGCCCGGGCGAGCGTGTAGTACACAAGATCGAGCTTGCGCTAGCCGTTACAGCTCATGCAGTTACAGTTGCTGATACGGCTCAGGTGGATGTGGAACCATCGAACAATGCCAGCGCACTTGTGCTCAACGGCGGTGATCTTAATGCCCTGTCAGACGATCCAGATGATCTCGCCGAGGACCTACAGGCGCTGGCTGGACCGGCCGCTGGCCCGAACGGCGGAGAGATCTTCGTCGATGGGTTTTCGGACGGTAAACTGCCCCCTAAATCTGCGATCCGTGAAATCCGCGTTAACCAGAATCCATTCTCTGCAGAGTATGACCGCCTCGGGTTCGGCCGCATCGAGATATTAACCAGACCGGGTGCTGACCGATTCCGCGGTGAGGCGATGTTCAACTTTGGCGATTCCATGCTGAACTCGCGCAACCCGTTTGTGCCGAATAAGCCGGACTATCAGCGCCGAATGATTGAAGGCAATGTGGGCGGCCCCATCTCCAGCCGGTCATCCTTCCTGATCGAGGCCGAACGGCGTGACATTGGAGAGACCAGCGCCATCAACGCTCTTGTGCTGGATCCTTCATTGAATGTCGTTCCTTATCAAACCGCTATTCTGAGTCCTACCACGAATACGGAGGTCGGCCTGCGCCTGGATCACCAATTGAATTCCAGCAACACCCTGGTGGGCCGCTACGAGTGGGAGGATACGACTCAGAACAACACGGGGCTCAACACGTTTTCCCTTCCGTCACGCTCCGTCAACACGGAGAATCGCGACCAGGTGCTCCAATTAACGGAGACCGCGGTTTTGAGTCCCAACGCGATTCATGAACTTCGCTTCCAGTTCCGGCGGGGCGCCTCTCGCACGGTGCCGGCTAGCTCCGATCCGGCAATGCAGGTGATGGACGCCTTCAATGCGGGAGGCGCCGACTCCGGGCTCTCGCGCTTCAAGCAAAATCGCTCGGAACTATCCGATGTGCTGTCTTTGGCACGGAAACAACACATGATCAAGCTAGGAGGAAGGATACGTGGGATTACGCAGTCGGATTGGTCGGAACGAAACTATAACGGCCTTTTCACGTTTACATCGCTCGACGCTTACCGCATCACGCAGATCGGCCTCCAGAACGGCTTGACGCCGCAGGAGATTCGTGCGGCCGGCGGGGGAGCCAGCCAGTTTGCGATGACGACAGGGGATGCCCTGGCAGGGGTTGGCCAAGTTGATGCCGGCCTCTTTCTCCAGGACGACTGGCGCATCCTCCCGCAAATGACATTTACGGCAGGATTGCGATATGAAGTCCAGAACAACATCGCCGACCGACGCAGCTTAGCGCCCCGAATTGGCTTGGCCTGGGCTCCAAACAGGCGAAGCCGGCAGCCGTCGCGCACGGTGATCCGTGCAGGTTTCGGAATGTTCTACGATCGCGTCGGCGCGAACCTGACACTTCAGGCGAACCGATTGGACGGTTTACACCAGCAGCAGTACCTCGTCCCTAATCCAGATTTTTACCCGGATATTCCACTACCTGCTACGCTTTCCGAGAATCTCCAACAACAGGCAATTCGGAAACTTGACAGCCATGTGCGCGCACCGTACACCATCCAGTCTGCCGTGACCGTGGAGCAGCAGTTGCCGAAGAATACCACCGTGAGCTTGATATACACGAACTTGCGAGGCGTCCATTTAATGCGCTCGCGGAACATCAACGCTCCGCTGCCTGGTACCTACGATCCAATGATTCCTGATTCCGGCAGTCGATCATTTCCCGGCGGGGACATTCTCCTGTACGAATCCAGCGGCACCTTCCGTCAGAACCAGTTCATTGTGAATGTGAATGCGAGGGTCACTTCCAGGCTCAGCTTGTTTGGCTACTATGTTTGGAATAAGGCTACCGGTGATACAGATGGTGCGGGGAGCTTCCCCGCAAACCAGTACGATGTTAGAGGTGAATACGGACGCGCCGGGTTCGACGTAAGGCACCGCGCCTTCCTCGGGGGTTCTCTTACGGTGCCATACCGTTTCATCTTGAACCCTTTCGTAATCGCCAGCTCGGGAGGGCCATTCAACATTACTACGGGAGATGATCTGAACGGCGATTCGCTATTCAACGATCGCCCGGCATGGGCTACAGACTTCGGTAGGCCGAGTGTCCGGTACACTTCTTATGGAGTTTTCGACACTTCCCCCTTGCCAGGACAAACAGTCATTCCCCGCAACCTCGGCCGTGGTCCGGGACGATTTCTTGTTAATTTGCGCCTCTCCAAGTCGTTTGGTTTTGGTGAAAGGTCATCGACTTCAAACCAGGCTGGACAGGCTGCCTTTGGCGGGCCACCCATGGCCGGAATGCATGGACACGCAGGTCAGGGCGCTCTCGTAGGGAACTCCACGGGAAGCCGATACTCTCTTACTTTTTCGGTGGCGGCACGCAATCTTTTGAATTGGGTCAACCTAGCGCCGCCGGTTGGCAATTTGAGTTCGCCGTCTTTTGGGACCGCCGTGGCTCTGGCCGGATATGGGCATCACGGCACCGCGTTCGCGAATCGTACGGTAGAGCTGCAGGTGCGCTTTTCGTTCTAACCATTCCGGTTTTTCACGGAAGCACCTGGGCCTTGTAGCACGGGTACAGGGCGGATACACTCAGGATGGCGACCGTCAAACGATGATCGAAGCCCTCACAACTCCGGTGCGTAAGGTCTGGGGCGTTCGTGCCACCAGCATCGTGATCGCCATTGTGACCATCAGCGTACTTCATCACGTTTTACCGGCAGCCGACCGGCATGGGCACGTTGTTTTTCAGCATTTGTATTACCTGCCGGTCCTAGTGGCCGCTCTGAGTTTCGGGTGGGTCGGAGGCCTTGCGGCAGCGTTGCTTGCCGGGATCTCGCACATCCCATACATCTACACGATCTGGAAGGCCGGGCCTTATTTCGCTGTCGACGAGATGCTGGAAATCCCCTTGTTCTGCTTAGCTGGCGTTTTTGCTGGTGTTTTGTCCGATCGCGAAAGACAGCAACGTATGAGGCTTGAGCGCACAACCAAACAATTGGCGGCCGTTTACCGTGAATTGCAGGAGAGCTTTGAGCGTATGAAGCGTGTCGAGCGATTGTATGCAGTCGGCCAGTTGTCCGCCGGGCTCGCACACGAAATTCGCAATCCGCTGGCTGCGGTTGCTGGCGCGGTGGGCATCATGGAGCGCAACCCTAATTCGGAAGACAAGCAAAAGGAGTGCCTAGACATCATCAAAAAGGAGACAGGCCGCCTCAACCGCTTGTTGACAAGCTTCCTGGATTTTGCCCGGCCCAGATCGCCTCAGTATCGATCTATAGAACTTTCGGGAACACTCGATTCCGTGATCGACCTGGCCAACCATGCCATTGATCGTAAACCGATTCGCCTACTGAAAGAGATTGCTCCGGACTTACCTGAAATCGAATGTGACCCGGAACAGGTCAAACAGGTCGTGCTGAACCTATTGATCAACGCCGTCCAGGCATCGCCGGAGGGAGGCGAAGTCGTTGTTTCCGCACAGAGTGACGAGTCCAGGATGACAATCCAGGTCAAAGACCAAGGATGCGGAATTCCGCCGGAGGACCGCGACCGAATATTCGACCCGTTTTTTACGACTAAGGAAAGCGGGACGGGGCTGGGCTTGTCGGTCGCACATCAGATCGTGGAACAGCATGGAGGCGTTCTGACAGCTGAATCCAATTCCGGCAGGGGAATGAAATTCTCGGTCGCTCTACCGCTACGTCACGAGAGGCACGCATGAGGAACATGAGAGTCTTAATCGTGGATGACGATGACAGCCTGCGCCGGGTAATGCAAATGCAGTTGGAGGAGGCTGGTTACGAAATCGAGGTGGCTTGCAACGCTCAACAGGGATTGGAGCGCATCGACGAGCACATGCCCGCGCTCGTAATAACAGACCTGAAGATGCCGGGCATCTCTGGGCTGGACCTTTTGCGCAAGGTGCGCGAATCCTTCCCGGAAGTTACTGTAATCATCATCACCGCCTTTGGCTCTGTGTCCACTGCCGTGGAGGCGATGAAGGCCGGTGCTTACGACTACATCACGAAACCGGTAGATTATGATCAGCTGCTTCTGGTTGTGAAGCGTGCGATGGAACGTGGGGATCTCCTGGCCGAGGTGAAAACACTCCGGGCCAACCTGGACCAGAAGTATGGGTTCGAAAGTATTGTGGGCCGGTCGAAGCCGTTGCTGCGCGTTTTGGAAATGGCCTCGCGAGTGGCGCGCCGCGATTCCACGGTGCTCATCGCTGGCGAAACCGGCACCGGCAAGGAGCTTTTGGCCCGGGCTATTCATCAGAACAGCGAGCGCAAAGGCCAGGCTTTCATCACGATCAACTGTGGAGCAATTCCTAAAGACTTGCTGGAATCGGAACTGTTTGGACATACCAAAGGTTCCTTCACTGGCGCAGTGGCCCAAAAGCGAGGCAAAGTCGAAGCCGCCGACGGCGGGACTCTTTTTCTCGATGAGGTGGGAGAACTCCCACTAGAGTTGCAGGTAAAGCTCCTGCGCCTTATTCAAAATGGTGAAATCGAAAAGGTAGGCGCGACGGGAACGACCAATGTAAATGTTCGCATTATCGCAGCCACGCATCGCAACCTCTTGGCGCTTTGCGAGGATGGAGCATTTCGCGAAGATTTGTATTACCGCTTGGCGGTTGTTCCACTGACCTTGCCTCCGCTTCGCGAACGAAGCGATGACATCCCGGAACTCGTTCAAAACTTGTTTTTGAAAGCAAAAGCGAAGCACAACCTGACGCAATTGCGGCTCCCAGCCTCGCTCCTGCCGCATTTTTCAGGATATGGCTGGCCCGGAAACATTCGGGAGCTGGAGAACGTGATCGAACGTTTGATCGTCCTCGCCGTGGGAGACGAGATTACGCACGCTGACCTTCCAGAATTTTTGCAGCAGGACCGGTCGCACCTGGATGCGATCGAGCTGACACTGCCGCCAGGGGGCATTAGCCTGGAGCAGGTAGAGCGGGATCTTATCGTCCGAGCCCTGGAGAAATTCAACGGAAACCAAACTCAGGCAGCGCGCTACTTGGACATCAGCCGCCGGACGCTAATCTACCGGATGGAGAAATTCGCTATCAATAAAGAACATAGCGAACAAGCTGAAGAGCCCACACTTCATCCTTGACTAAAAGGAATTCTAACCACGCGAGCGTATGGCCGCCGCGTGGATGGCGGAGTCTGCTTCTGCACAGTACTTTCCATAGAAATACAAGACGTCGGTTTGCCGATCGCGTGCACCCAGATTTGCCCCCGTGTGGATCTGCGCGGTCTGGCCTCTGTTTGCCCTCAAACAGCCAACATCGTCGCTGGCACCGGAGCAATAGCTCCGCCAAGAGTGCGGAGGGAAGTAGGGCAAGTCGATGATTTGAGAACATGGGGACGGCAGATTGTGCGCCTCCCGCTGGTCGGCGATCAGCCGCATAGCTGGCCCGACAAACAAATACGCCTTGACACGGGCCGGCCTTCTCATGGAAGTAACTCGTCAACCGGGAGTAATCGCAAAGCGGTGGTCAGTTGTGTGCCCAACCGACGCGGTGTCAGCCTACGGCGGTTAAATCCGTTATTCACTCGTACCGCAAAGCCACAATCGGATCGATCTTCGCCGCCCGGCGCGCCGGTAGGTAGCTCGCCAGGAGCGCAACCAGGACCAACAGCAGGGCAGCCCCGCCGAAGGTGACCGGGTCCGTCGCCGTAATCCCGTAAACATACCCGGCCATCACCCGGCTCACCAGAACCGCGCCGGCCATCCCGACCGCCACTCCGGTTAACGTCACCCCAAGGCCCTCGCGGAGAACCAGCCGTGCAACCTCCCGGCGGCTCGCGCCCAGAGCCATCCGGATCGCCATCTCTTGCATGCGCCGGCTGACCGTGTAGGACATCACACCAAAAATTCCAACGGCCGAGAGCACCAGCGCCAGCGCCGAGAAGATCCACAGCAGTGCCATCGGAAAACGCAGCGAGCCGTATGTCTCGGAAACAATGTCGTTCATGGTTCGCACCCGGTTCACCGGCTGTTCCTTATCCAGTGACTGCACGGCCTCGCGCACCGCGGGAACGACGCTCATGGGATCCCCGGCTGCCCGCACGGCAAGAAATGCTCCCGGCGACGGGTTTTGCGCGAACGGCACATATATCGCAGGCTCGGCGCGCCAGAGATCGTCATTGCGAACATCCCGCACCACTCCAACGATTTCCAGAGGCTGCGAACTTTCCGCGCCCTTCCCCGAATAGACTCGCGCCAAGACCGTTAAATGGCGCCCAAGTGGATTAACGCGCGGCCAATATCGCTTGGCCACGGTTTCGCTGATCATAGCCACCCGGGGCGCCCCTTCGTTATCGCGCTCGGTGAGTTCGCGTCCCGCCATCAAGCGCGTTCCCATGGCCTTCAAGAAGTCAGGCGTTACGATCCGATAACTGGCGGTCGGCTCCTGCCCCGGAGCCGCCGCTGGATATCCCTCCGGCTGGAAGAAGATGCTGGCACCTCCGGCATCCGCTCCTGCCCACTTCACCCCGGGCTGGCTCTCGATCCGTTGCATCAGGTCCCGGTAAAATGCTGCTTGCTGCACCGACGAGGCGTACTTGTAAGCCGGCAACCGCAATCCCATGGTGACCACGTTCGCCGGATCGATGCCTAGGTCCACGTTCACTAGCGCCACGAATGTGCGGATGAGCAAACCGGCGCCGGTCAGAAGAATCAGCGCGAGCGCCATTTCACAAACCACCAGCGCGCTTCGCAGCTTCCTGCGGCCAGGCTCCGCCGTGGTACTCAGCCCGCCTGCCTTCAGGCTCTCGCTCAAGCCGGTCTTGGCGGTGGTCCACGAAGGGGCCAGGCCAAAGAGCACCCCCGTTGCCAGCGTGATTCCAAGACTGAACAGCAGGACGCGCCAATCGATCTCGATGATCTTGGCATTGGGGACGCTGTAGCCGGAGTTCGCGGTGGCCACCATTAACAGCCGGTCTCCGGCGTACGCGAGCAGAACCCCCAGAATGCCGCCGCAAATCGCCAGCATCAGGCTCTCGGTGATCAACTGCCGGATCAAGCGTCCGCGCGTCGCACCGATGGCCACGCGAATCGCAATTTCTCGCTTGCGTCCCGTGGCGCGCGCCAGAAGCAGGTTGGCGACATTGGCGCACGCGATGAACAGGACGAACATCACCGCACCCAGCATGATCGCGAGGGGCGTTTCCATGCGCCGGTGGTATGCGGCATGGAGCGGCTCCACTTTAAATCCCCACCCCATGTTCGCAGCAGGATATTGGCGCGCCAGGTTGTCGGCCAGCGCGTTCATTGCCGCCTGCGCCTTTACCACTGTAATTCCGGGGTTCAGCCGCGCTTGCGTCTGCAAATCTCGCGAAGTGCCTCGCCCTGCCTGGCTGCGCTCCTCCGCCGTAAGGACCAGCGGGACGAAGACATCCATTTCTTGATCCCACGTGAAACGGAACGACGCCGGCATCACGCCCACGACCGCGTATGGCGTTTGGTCCAGTTCGATCGTCTTACCCAGGATGGCGGGATCGGAGCCGTAGCGCGTTTGCCATAAGTGATAGCCGATAACCGCTGCCCGATCGTGCCCGGCCTCCATTTCGTCCTTCGTTAAGAAGCGGCCCATCAGTGGTTGGATGCCGAACATCGGAAGTACATCCGCCGAGACCTTGACTCCTCGTACGCTCTCCGGCCGGTTCCCTTCCGTTATGTTGAAGCCCGAGTAGCGCATATAGCATACGTACCGGAACACACCAGATCTGGCGATGTCCGCGACATTTGGCGCTGAGACACCGGTCTGGATATAGCCCTCACCTTTTTGATTCCGCCATTGCCCCAGACCTACGAGTTGTTCCGGTTCCGGGTAAGGGAGTGGTCGGAGAATCACCGCGTCGACCAGGCTAAAGATGGCTCCGTTCGCACCGATGCCCAGTCCGAGCGTGATTACCGCGATGGCCGTGAAGCCTGGGTTCTTGCCAAGAACGCGCAGGCCATATCGCAAATCTTGTAGTAAGGTCCTCATGACGCTCTCGATGTATCATGCGACGTCTGGCGCGCCGTTTAGATAGCGGCCGGCCCAGCTCGCCTCAGCCGCGCTTTGCGGAAAGTGCGGTTAACGCCTGTTTCGCCTGTTTCACCTCGGGGATTGAGGCATCGGCGCTCTTCCAATCCAGCAGAAACTGCTCATACGCCGAGCGCGCCGCCGCTCCCTCACCTTTTCGCTGATATGCAACCGCCAGATGATATTGCGCCAGTGGATAGTTCGGATTGCGCCGCAAGATGCGCTGGTACTCGGCGATGGCTTCGTCAAACCGGGAAAGCTCCAGGTAGGCATTAGCCAGGCAATCCTCATAAAGGTCGATCCCCGAGCTGGGCGGTAAGTGGCGCAGGGCCTCTTTGAAATGCGCCAGGGCAGCTTCCGGCTGCTTCTCGCGTAATGCCAGCACGCCTAGGTAATAGTTGTAACTGCGCAATTCACTCCGGGTGCCCCTGCCCGGGTAGGGCACGTTGCGAATTAAGTTCTCGCGCAACTCTGCCGCGTTTGCCTTTTCGCCGCGGTCCATGGCGATCAGCAGCGAACTCCAAACTGCGTTCTTTTCGAATTTGCGCTGGTCTCGCGCTGCCCTCTCCGCTTCAACGAAATCGCGTTCACTTTCGAAAACTTTGGCGATGCTTCCGTAGCCGATGGCTTTCGCAACGTTGGACTCCGTCACCTGCACGTAGCGCTTGTACTGCGCCACGGCGTCCCGATAGCGCCCCTGTTGGAAGTAAACATCGCCGAGGTGAATAATCGCCGGCTCGAATTCCGGATCGAGCGCCAGCGCCGCGTTATATTCCGCCGATGCCCGCTCGTACCTTCCGGACTGCTCGAACGACATGCCCAGGCTGTCATGCGCGTTGGGCTCGTTAGGCGCAAGCTGCAGATAATGTTGATGCGCCGCAATCGCTTCCTCGTAGCGGCCCAGACCTAGGAAACATACACCCAAGACGTTGTATAAATCGCCGTAATCCGGGTCTACGGCCAGCCCGCGTCGCACCGCCGCGATACTTTCTTCGGGACGTTCCTCCGAGTAGAGGAGCCGCGCCAGGCGCGTATAGGCCTCCGTTTCCAGAGGGAACTGATCCACTATCTGCTGCAGGATCCGGATCGCTTGCGCATACTCCTGCCGGGCAATGGCATCCCACGCCATGACCGACAGACGGTCTTTCGCCGTCAGATGGTTGGATAACTGAATGGCTTTCTTGAGATACGGCCTGCCCTTCTCAGGCAGAAAATCCGTGACGGAGTATGCGTAGCCGATTCGCGCGTATGCCATCGCGAACTGCGGATCCAGCTGGATGGCTTTGCGCAGCAGCGCGGTCGCCGCGGCATTTTGAAACGCATGAGCCTTGCTCACACCCAGAGAATAATAACGGTAGGCCTCTATGTTCTTCGTCATCACATCGGCCAGGCCCGCCTGTTTGCTTGCCGGCGCCGGTGTCGCCCCCAAGCGTGCAGCCAGCTTTGGCGCCATCAGGTCTACCTGCGTCACGATGTCCGATGGTTGATCGACCACAAACTGATCCGCGACCATCAATTGGCCGCTTGCCGTGTCGAAAAGCCGGGTATTGATCAGGATCTTGTCGCCCAAAACGACATAACTGCCGAGCAGGACCCGGTCCGCATGGCTCTTGCGCGCAATTTCGATCGCATCATCCAGATGGATCTCGTGAAGGGGCTTATGCCCTGTACGCGCCAGCAGCAGTTGCAGTTGCTGCCGGCTCAATACCGACAAGCGGTCGAAGTGCGCCAGGTCCGTAATGAACATATCTGCCAGACCCTCGCTCAACCAGTTCAGTTCAGACCGGCCACTCTGGTTATCGAAGTACATGACGGCCAAGGCGTTGGTCCCAGGGTGCTGGGCGAGCGTGACCGGTGAACGTACCTCGGCTATATGCCGCGCGAACGCCCACCCCCCGATTGCCACGACGGCTAAACCTGCCATCGCCCACAGGGCGCGGCGTGAAATCGCGAAAGACTTGGGCCGTAGAACAACTCCGGTTTCCGCAGCCGGCTCGGCCACTAATATTTCCTCGGTAACCGCGCCGATAAAGCGGTAGCCGACTTTATGAATGGTCTTAATGAATCGCGGGTAGCGCGGATCGTCGCCAAGGGCGCGGCGGATCTCCGCGATGCACTGCACGACCGCGTTGTCGGTGACCGCCGTATCGTGCCAAAAGTTCTCGACCAGCTCTTCTTTACCGACGATCCGGTCGCGACGTTCCAAGATGTATAGGAGAACGTGAAAGCACTGCTGCCGGAGAGGCTGCTCCTCGCCGGCCCGCTTGACAGACCCTCGCAGCCCGTCGATTTCTACTCCTTCACAACGGTACATCCGCTGCGAAGGTTTGCGTGCGGACGGCCCGGGAACTGCCCGCTCAATCGCACCACCGATCGGCACACGAAGCCATCCCATTTTGATTGGGACAGTAGAACCGGCCGGGGCCCCATCCCCTGCCTGAAGCATGGAAGCGATTATAACCCAAATGCGATACGTGCGATTACGTGCAGTTCCACCACCCGTATCCTCCTGTACACACAAGATTTCATCAGAATTTCACGATTCGTTCACTACTAAGAGGGGCTGTCACGGATAGATGTTTAATACTACTTTTTTCGATTTCGAACCACTGGGAAAGGGGAATCACAACTCTAATGAGGAAATTCTCAACATTCTGCTTACTCTTTCTAGCCATGTCCGTCGGCTTGTATGCTCAGGCCCTCAGCGGAATCACGGGAACGGTTACGGACGCCACCGGCGCCGTCGTGCCGAATGCCAAGGTGACGATCACGAATACGGCTACGCAGGTGGCCAGCCACACAACCACAAGCTCTTCGGGAACTTATACTGTAACCGACTTGATTCCAGGAAATTACACGGTACAGGTCGAGGTGGCGGGATTCCAAACGGCTGTGCACACAGGCGTCTTGGTGGAGGTCGGGCGGCAATCCGGGGTGGATGTGATCCTGCAAACCGGCAACGTGACGCAAAGTGTTGAAGTTGTTGAGAATGTCATTACTTTGAACACGACGCAGCCGGAATTGGGAACGACGATCGAGAACAAAGTCGTGCAAAATCTTCCGGTTGAGCTGGATGCGGGCGACGGGCGCGGGCGGCAGATCGACGCATTTGTGTTCCTGGCACCCGGCGTCACTGGTGGAACGTTCAGCAAGCGGATTAACGGCGGTGTGGATTTCGAGAGTGAAGTGGTTTTCAACGGGATCCCGATGGCACAGTCGGAAACGCAGGGTTTTCAGACGATCTGGAATCCGCCGTTCGAGCAGGTCAATGAATTCAACGTGTTACGATCTTCGTTCTCGGCGCAATACGGGCTGGCGCAAGGCGTTGTAACCTACCAAACCGCCTCTGGAACCAACGACTTCCACGGCGATGTGTTCGAGATCCTGCGCAACAGCATGTTTGACGCCAGGGGCGCCTACAATTCCACCGTTCCCGTCGACAGGGAGAACAACTACGGATTCACGATTGGTGGTCCAATCCTGATTCCTCATCTCTACAACGGGAAAAACCGGACCTTCTTCCATTTCAACGTCGAGTGGTACCGACGTAACACGCCGGATTTGACGTTCATGAATCTCCCAACGGCCGCAGAGAAGGCGGGCAACTTCAGCGCGACGGGTTTGACGATTTTCGACCCGACGACGGGAAAGCCCTTTCCGAACGACACCATCCCGCAGAGCCGGTTCAGCGCGCTGTCGGCGAGCTTGATTCCTCTGATGCCGGACCCGACGGGACCCGGATATACAAGCAACTTTCAGTCCAATATCGGCGTGACTCCTACGCGGCAGACGCCGTGGGGTTTCAATATCGACCACGTGATCAACGACAAGCAGTCCATTCACTGGAGCCAGTGGCGGAACCCGTGGAGCTCGACCGGCACGGAAACCGGTTCGCATCTAAAGGGTCCCCTGGGGAGTTCGACGAACAACCCTGATCTGGGAACGGTGTTCATCCTGAACTATGCCAATTCATTGACGCCGCATCTGGTGATGACGGCGGGCGCCAGCTGGCTGGGCGAACTGAATGACCAGATCAGCATCAACAAAAACGCCAACTTCGCGGCGGCGCCGGGAAGCCCGCAACTATCGGCCATCAACTTCGCCGGTCCACTGTCCCCCACTACTTTCGGGTCACCCTGGATCGAGTCAGTCAACCGCAAGCTGGGGTGGGTTATCGAGAATAACTATCTCTGGATCAAGGGCAAGCACACTTTCAATATCGGTTGGGAGATGCGGCGCACTTACCAGGATGACAACGAGTGCCAGCGGTGCGCAGGGAACTTCAACTTCAGCAACGCGGAAACAGCAGACCCGAACAACATTGGGACGACCGGCAACGCTTTCGCGAGTTTTCTGCTGGGCACGGTAGATAGCGCCAACCGCTACGGGACGAACGAACTGCGGCTGCGGAACTTCGATTTTTCGCCGTACATCCAGGACGACATCAAGATCCGGCCAAACCTGACCATCAACATCGGATTGCGCTGGGACATGATGGTACCATTCACCGAAGTCAATAACCTGGTTGTTTACTTCGATTCGAAGGTTCCGAACCCGGCAGCGGACAATCTACCTGGTGCAGTGACAAAGCTGGGGAGCTGCGCGGGGTGCGCGGGGGTGAATCGCGCGGCCATTCACTGGAACCATTTCAGCCCACGCGTGGGTTTCTCGTATGGACTGAATAACAAAACAGTAATCCAGGGCGGCTTTGCGCAGAACTACCTGGACGGCGGCGCCTATGAATATGGCACTCACAAGGTGGCCGTAAACTACGGCAACCTTTTGGATGGATCGTTCCAGCGCAACTCGACCGGGAACACCACGCCGGGGTTCGGATCGTGGGACAGCAACATACTTCCCTTGCCGACAGCCATTCCGTTCAGCCCCACTCTCGGCACCGGCGCCGGTGTTAACGCGTTCAACCCAAGCCAAGATGGGATCGCCCCGTATGTCCTAGCCTGGAATATCGGCGTGCAACGCGAATTGCCGTACAGCATGTTTGTCTCGGCGGCGTACGCGGGGAATCGCGGCGTTCGACTCCCGGGTGCCTTGAACCCCATCAACCAGCTTGATCAGAAATACCTGACTCTCGGCAACACGCTGGCATTGCCAGTAACCGATCCGGCGGCAGTGGCAGCCGGCATTAAGTCACCCTACACCAACTTCGTGAACCAGTTCGGGGGTAGCGCTACGGTATTGCAGGCCTTGATGCCGTATCCGCAGTATGCCAGCATCTTCAATAACTTTGACGATACCGGGGCGTCGCTATACCACGCTCTGCAAGTTCAGGTAGAGAAGCGGTATACGACCGGGCTCAGCTTCCTGGTTTCGTACAACCTGTCGAAGATGATGTCGAATACGAACTCCGGGTTCACTTCGTTCGCGGCTACGGACTACAACAAGAACAACCAGAAGGCGGAGTGGAGCATTGATAACAACGACCAAACCAACGCGATCAGTATTGCGGCTACCTATGAGTTACCAATCGGGCCGGGGAAGGCGTGGCTGAATAACCGAGGTTTCGCCGGAAACGTCTTGGGCGGATGGACGATCAGCCCGATTCTGCAATATGCTACGGGAACGCCGATTTGGAGCGGCGGCACGGGTGGTACGGTATATGCACCTGGCGACCCGCTCGGGAACGGCTGCGCGCCCTGCAATCGTGTCAACGTTGTTCCTGGTGTGCAGCAGTCGTTCAATTACGTCAATGCCGTCTTCAATGGGACGTCCGTGCTCAATCCAGCAGCGTTTACAGCACCGGGCCTTTGGTCGCTGGGTACCGCTTCGAGGGTTCTCGACATACGCCAACCTTGGAATCTGAACGAGAACGTGTCGATGTCGAAGAAGTTCTTCCTGGGAACGGAGAGGATCAAGGCGGAATTGCGCTTTTCGTACTTCAACCTGCTGAACCGCGTGATCTTTGGCGGGCCCAATACCCTGCTACTGACGGACCCGAACTTCGGGAAGGTCATCAACAGCCAGGCGAATACGCAGCGGCAAGGGCAGGCGCAGTTCCAGATCAGCTTCTAGCTGTTCTGAACCAAAGGGCCGGGCGTGCCCGGCCCCTACAGTCCGGTCTCCACGTTTTACACTCAAGGGAATGTTGGCGGTCGTCTTCCTAAGCGCAGCTTTCGTGCAGGCGAACCCTCTCGCGCACGCGCAGGCACTGCTGAACCAGGGGAGTTTCGCGGAGGCGGAGAGCGTTGCGCGCCGGTTTCTGGAGACGAATCGGCAGTCGGCGGACGGACACTATCTGCTCGGCTATATCCTGTTCAAGGAACAGAAGCCGAAAGAATCGCTGGATGAGTACAACGCGGGCAAGCAAACTCGCCCGCCCGGTGCGATTGAATCGAAGGTGATCGGCTGCGATTACTTTCTTCTGGAAGACTACACAAGCGCGGACGATTGGCTGAAGAAGTCAATCGAGATGAATCCGCGCGATGCGGTGGCGCTGTACTTTTTAGGCCGGGCCCAATATAACCGGAAGCATTTCGAAGAGGCAGCGAAGAGTTTCGAACAGTCGTTGCAGATTGACCCAAATTACGTGGGGGCGGCGGATAACCTGGGGCTGGCTTATGAAGGGATGGGCAAAGTAGATCAAGCTGCCGAGGCGTACCGGAAGGCCGTTGCCGCGGCCCACGGCACGGATGCCAAACCGCTTTTCGACCTGGGGACGCTACTGCTGGAAAACGGAAAGGCATTAGAAGCCGTGCCGAATCTGGTACAGGCAGTACGGATCAGGCCAGGGGATGCGGCGGCCCATCGCGAACTCGGGAAAGCGTACCTGGAGCTCGAGCGACTGGTAGAGGCGCAAATAGAGCTGGAGAAGGCAGTGAAACTGGCGCCAGAAAATGCGCCGGCACATTTCCTGCTGGCGCGGGTATTTCGTAAACGAGGGCTGGCGGAGGACGCCAAGACGGAGACAGACCGGTACGCCGCGCTTACCGGTGCGCACTCGGCGCCAGAGACACCGCTGCAAGAGGCGCGATCACAGCTTGAACAAGGCAGACTGGCGGAGGCCGAGAAGACCACGCGCGGATATCTGGACGTTCACAAGAGCTCGGCGGACGGGCATTACCTGCTGGGATATATTTTGTTCAAACAGGAGAAGGCTCGAGATTCGCTGGCGGAATATACCGAGGCGGCTAAATATCGCAAGCCCACAGCGGCGGATCTGGAAGTGGTGGCGAGCGATTACGTGCTGCTGAAAGACTATGCGGATGCCGATAAATGGTTTACGAAAGCCGTGGAGTGGAACCCGAACGATGCCCTGGGATGGTATTACCTGGGCCGCACCAAATATAACGAGAACCGGTTCGAGGAAGCCATTGCCGCCTTTGAGAGATGTCTGAAGCTGGAACCGCGCAACGTGAAGGCGGAAGATAACCTGGGGCTATCGTACGAGGGTTTGAACCGGAACGAAGAAGCGATGACCGCATACCGGGCAGCGATGGCGTGGCAGGCGGATGCCGCAGTGAAGGAACCAGGGCCGATGCTGGATCTGGGAGGGCTGCTGGTGGATGCAGACCGGACCGAAGAAGGTTTGCCGTACCTGCTGGAAGCCGAGAAACTGGCGCCGGAGGAATATCGCGTACACCGGCAGCTCGGTAAGGCATACGCGCACTTGAATCGACTCGACAGGGCCAGGACGGAGCTGGAAAAGGCCGCAGAGCTGGCACCGGAGAGTGCACCGGTGCATTTCATGCTTTCGCAGGTGTACCGGCGGCAGGGAGCGACGGAGAAGGCCAAAGCGGAGAGCGACCGGTACGCGGCGCTGAGCGGCGGAAAATCAGCGGAGAATTAGACCGCTGCCGAGGATCAACCGCTCCCTTTGGTCGCGGCTCGGATAACATAACAGAGCTGGGCACGTTCGGGAGGAATGAATGCGTTATTGGGTGATGGCGGGTGTACTAACGATTTGCGGTTTGCAGACGGCACAGCCGCAAGGGGCGAAGCAGTTCGTGCAAGTGGAGCTGGTTAAAACGGTGAAGGCCAAGAAGGCCAAGGTTGGCGATACCGTGAAGGCCCGGGTGATGCAGAACATGAGCCTGGCGGACGGCACGACCCTGCTGAATGACGCGATCGTGCAGGGGCAGGTTCGCAGTGCGGACGAGACGTCGCTGGCTATTTCGTTCGACCAGGTGGAGGTGAAAGGCAAACCGGCACCGATGAAGTTTTCCATTCGGGGAGCGATGATGCCGGAGCCGGCCGGCTTTGCCGGGAAAGCCAGCGAGGGTGTGAAAGCGGAGAGCGGGTCGGTAATCGGCATGCCCACGGTAAAGCTGGAAGTAGATGAGGGGCCGCAGCGGGCGTCAAAGTTCACGACATCGGAGAAGGAACTGCAGCTCAAGCAGGGGCTGCTGTTGATGCTGGCGGTGCTGGATTAAAGGCGCAGGGCGGGCGTGCCCGGTCCCGACAGTGGATTGCGAGACGACCGGGACGGGCCCTAGTGGGCGGCTTGTTTGTTTTCGATGACTTCGTGGACGCGCTCGGCGGTCGCGGCGCGAGCACCCGCTTCCAGCTTGCTGAAGATCTGCATTTCGGCTTGCGCTTCCTGTGAGCGGCCAAGGGCACGATAGGCTTTGGAGAGCAGGAAATGGGGGGCGGATTCGGCCGGCTCAGCCTTCACGGCGGCTTCGAGGTCGGTTGCGGCTTCGGCGTTGCGGTCGAGTTTCATGAGGGCACGGGCCCGGTCGATGCGGGCATCCATGAGCATGGGACATTGGGACAGACCTTGGTTGATCTCGTTGAGGGCCTGCTGGGGGTCTCCGTTCTTTTGGAGAATGGAGCTGCCGAGCTTCCAGTGAGCGCGGCAATTTCCGGGATCGAGTGCCAGTTCGGCGCGGAACTGCTCGACGGCCGAATCCCACTGCGACAGGCTGAAATAGGCGTCGCCGAGCTTGTAGTGGATACCGGCGCGCTGGGGAGCCATGCCGACGGCTTTTTTCAATTCCACCAGGGCCCCGTCGTAATTGTTCATGCTCTCCATCACCTCGGCGGAAAGCTCATGCGAGAGGACGGAATTGGGGTCGACGGCATTCATTTTGGCCAGGGAGTTTTCAGACAGCTTCATGTAGATTTTGGCCAGGAGATACCAGGCCTCCTGATTTTTCGGCTGTTGCGCGGCGAGACGGCGGAGTTGGGCGGCCGCAGCTTCATAGTCTCCGAGCATGTTGAGATCTTTGGCGAGATAGAGCGATGCGTTGGGGTCGTTGGGGTTGGCCTGGACGGCTGACTCGAGGCGCGGGCGGGCTTTGGCGTAATCGGCCATCTCGTAAAGTGAGATGCCGAGGAGAGCGGATGCCGAAGGCATATTGGGATTCACTTTGAGGCCCTGCTCCAGAACCTGGGCGGCTTTTGGGTAGTTGCGCTGGCGGAAATAGAGCGCACCGAGATTGTTGTAGGCGGGCGCGAGGGTGTGATCGAGGCGCAGCATTTCTTCGTATTTGGCGATGGCGGCGGGGATGTCGCCACGGGATTGCGCCTCTCGGGCCGCGGCGTAGAGGGCCTGGACATGAGCATCCTTATCGGCTGGGCTGCTTTGGGCAAAAAGGGCTGCAGTGGATAGCAACGAGACCAGGAATGACAGGCGGCAGATCACTTCTACGATTATCGTTGCTATACACTAAGACCGTAAAGATGAAACTGCGCCACGCGGCTGTGGTGGCGGCTTTCGTAGGTCTTCCCGCCCTCGCGATTTTTTCCCTGGCCGGCAATTCGACGGCAATCGTGTTCACGGACGTAGCCGCGACGAATGGCATTCGGGCGCAGATGCGGTGCGGCGGCCCGGAGAAGCGCTGGATTCCGGAAGCGAACGGCAGCGGCGCGGCGTGGCTCGATTATGACAACGACGGGTTGATGGATCTGCTGATCGTGAACGGTGCGGGCATGGACGAATTGCGGCATATTGTGGCCGGCGAAAAGCCGGGAACGACAAAAGGCGGGGTGTATCTTTATCACAACCTGGGCAACGGCAAATTCGAAGACGCGACGGAGCGAGCGGGTCTGGCCAACGCTTACTGGGGAACGGGCGCGAATGCAGCGGACTACAACAACGACGGGTACACGGACATTCTGCTCACGACGATCGGGGTGGATCTGCTGTATAAGAACAACGGGAACGGAACCTTCACGGAAGTGGGCGGAGCGGCGGGCTTGACCCGGGAGGTGGAGTGGCACACAGGGAGCGCTTTCGGAGACTTCGACGGGGATGGGTACCTGGATCTCTACGTGGCGAGCTATATCGATCTTCATTCGATTTCGCTGAAGGAGCCGGCGCCGGTTTGCTTATACAGGGGGATTTCGGGGTTTTGCGGACCGATTGGGATGAAGGGGGGGCACGGGATTCTGTATCACAACAACGGTGACGGAACGTTTCGCGATGTGACAAAGGCGTCGGGGATTGCGCAAGCAGGGGCGGCACACGGATTCGCGGCGACGTTCGACGATTTCAACCAGGACGGCAAGGTGGATCTGTTTGTAGCGAACGATTCGGATCCGAACTTTTTATTTCTGAACCGGGGCGACGGCACGTTCAAAGAGTCGGCTATGGAACGCGGCGTGGCGGTGAATGGAAACGGCGAGACACAGTCGAATATGGGGATCGCCATCAGCGCGATGGATGGCCCAGGGCGGCTGGTAGTGCTTACCACGACCTTTTTCGATGGTTATTTTCCGCTGTTCCGGCAGGACAAGACGGGCTTTTTTGACGACCGGGCGCTGGAATCAGGTATTGCGCGGGATACCAAGCGGTACCTTGGCTGGGCATGCGGGTTTGCGGATTTCGATAACGACGGGCAACGGGACCTTTGGCTGGCGAACGGGCATGTGTATCCGCAGCTGCCGGAATATTTCCAGCCGGTCGCGGTGATGCGGAATGAGGGCGGAAAATTCACTACGGTTTTTCGATATCCGGCGGTGCCAGACAATAGCTACCGGGGCGGATGCGCAGGGGATTTCGACAACGACGGGCGGGTGGACGTGGCGGTGCTGCCGATCTCGGGGCAACCCTTGCTGTTGAAAAATAAGACGGAGAGCGGGAACGCGTGGGCCGGTTTCTTATTGAGGGGAACGCGGAGCAACCGCGACGGCATTGGGGCGCGGATGGAAATCGAAGGCTGCGGCGTGAGGCAGTACGAGAGCGTACGCAACGGGGGGAGCTACCTGTCGCGGAACGATCCGCGGCTCCATTTCGGACTGGGAACCTGCGCCAAGCCGTTGCGGGCTACGGTCAAATGGCCGAGCGGGGCCGTGCAAACCTTGAGCGACGTGCCGGTGAATCGCTATTCAGTAGTTGAGGAGCCACGATAATTGCACGTATCGCCAGGGTCCTCCTGCATGCAGCAGAGGTGCAGGAGGATGTGGGCGCTCCTGGTAATTTCGCAGACTCCTCGTGGTGCCATGCTGCAACCCGAAACGCCCGGCCAGCACTTGCGACGTTCTTAGTTTGGCTGATCGCCCGGGGGGTGTTCACGTCGGTCTCTGATCTGCGCCGCAAGTTCATGCACTATATCCGTGGGCATGCCAAAAACGCCCAGCCGATCCGCTGGACTTACACCAACGTGAAAAGACGTATCGCCGCCAAGCGAATCACTGGGGCGGGCCACTAGTACCAGTACGAGATCCGCTCTCTTACCCCCCAAAAAAAATCTGCCGCTAATAGCGACTTTTTCGCTCCCGTGACGCAGGTTGAAATGTAGGACATCATGATCTCGAGGAAAGTTCGAATTCCACTCACCGCTGTCGGTGCGACGCATGGGGAGCAAAGAGATCGACCGACGAAAGTTCCGTTCTTCCTGCATGCACCATAGAACCTTCAAGCATGGCAATCCCGTTTGACAAAGAGGAGGAAACAGATGAAACGATGGTGGAATTTGCCACAGCAGCGGCCGGCTCGTCGCACTCGACGTTACCTTGGTCAGGTCCTCGCGCCCGCTATGATGGCCGGCGCAATAACTCTCGCGCTTCCGCCTCGCACTCTCGGACAATGCACCGATTTCAGGGCTGCGTCGCCCGAGGCGCAACGCGTGGCGCCGGACGCTTGCTCCCCTCGTTTGCCGCGAACGGGCGGGGCGGTCATCGAAGCGTGGGCAATCGGCATTCTCAGCGGTGCGACGCAACCGGACTCCCGTGAGGAATGCGATCTCGAACATGTATGCGCGCTGGCGATCTCGTCGGCTGGCGGCGCCGGAACCGGTATGGGAACCACCATCAAGACGTCCTTCGAGAGTTCGTCGCAGGGCGCACCGCCGCCAAACCTGCCTTTCACCCTGACGGAGACAATCGACTACGGGCACCCGGTTACAAAGGGTGTGCATGGCGCCAAGGGCGCTGGCACATGCTATCCCGCGAGCGGAGTGATGTCGATTGCTGTCGACGCGTACTCGACTTTGGTTCTGGATATTGTGGGGCAGGTTTGTCAGGTGGGAAGCAACACAACTCAAGTCGTGTTCACTGGCAGCTATGTAGCGGATACAGCCTCTACCGGCACGGTCGGCAACGCCGACGGCATTGGAAGCGTGAATATCAATAACCCCTCAGGTCTCTCTGGCACGGGAACCAACACGCCCGGGTCGAAGGCTCCCTGGATGAAAGCATCGCTGGTGGGCCAGCTCATCTACGGGAACTAGCATTTGGACTGGCCGAGGCGCACTATGTGTCGAGAGCCATGTCTCACAAAAAGTCGCGCGTTAACCGGTCTTCTATTTCAATCGCGGAAGAGCATTACCGTGCCGGGCGTTTCACCGAGGCGGAGTCCCTCTACCGTACGGTCTTGGAGAAGCAACCGGAGAACGTCAAGGCGATCCAGGGACTCGCGGCGGTTTGGTACCACCGAGGCCGTACGGAAGAGGCGCTCTCACTATTTCAGCGTGCCATCGCGCTCGATCCCGACAGCCGTGTCGCCGACCGGCAGCTTGGCCGATTGTTGGAGCAACGCAGTGACTTGGCGGGGGCCGCCATCTGCTATCACCGGGCGGTACGTTTGCGGCCGTCGGACAGTAGCGCGCAGATTGATCTTGCGCGCGTGCTCGCTGAACAAGGCCAGATACAGGAGGCTATTGAGCACTACCGGCGCGCTGTAGAACTGGGGCCCGACGGTGCTTGGAACCACATTGCCTTGGGAAATGCGCTGCTCCGAAACGGGGCAAATGATGACGCCCTGGCAAGCTATCAGCAAGCACTGGGCGTCAGCCCGGATCTAGCCGAAGCCCACAGCAATCTGGGTGAAGCACTGCGGCGGCAAGGGCGCTTGCCGGAGGCAGTTGCCGCCTGTCAGCGTGCCGTGGCGTTGAAACCGGAACTCGCGGAGGCGCACAACAATCTAGGCAATGCTTTGCGTGAGCAAGACAAACGCGAGCAAGCGATCCTTCACTATGAGCAAGCGCTTCATCTGAATCCAGGCTGGCCCGAAGTGCATAACAACTTTGCGATTGCCCTTCAGGAACAAGGGCGATCGGCAGAAGCCATTATGCACTATGAACGGGCGCTGTTTCTCAAACCGAACCTGGCCGAGGCACACCAAAACCTGGGCAGCGCACTCGCCCAGTCCGGCCGCATCGAAGACGCGATCGCGGCTCTGCGACACGCGCTCACCCTCAAGCCCGATTATCCCGAGGCCTTGATTCAACTCGCGCATTTGAACGGGGAGATCTGTGATTGGCGTCACCGCGAATCCGAGGAAGCTCAGGTGCTTGACCTGAACTGCCGTTATCCCGGATTGGTTCCTCCGTTCAACCTGCTCACACAGCAATCCACTCCTGACGAACAGTTGCTCTGTGCGCGCCAGTGGAGCCGGAAGATCGCGCATGGGCGGTCCCCTGCCCTTAGCCATAAACGCTCGCACTCCCCAGGCAAAATCCGCCTCGGTTATCTATCTGCTGACTTCCGCGATCACCCGGTAGCCTATGCAATTACTGAGACGATCGAACGACACGACCGGACGCGATTTGAGGTCTTCGGGTACTCGTATGGGCCGAACGACGGCAGCGTGCTCCGTCGGCGCCTCGAAAGTGCCTTCGACCGTTTTGTTGACCTGCAGGCCGCCGGAAACGACGAGGCCGCGCATCAGATCCACGCCGACGAGGTGAATGTGTTAATCGATCTGACCGGTTACACGAGGCTCGCCCGGCCCCGAATCCTTGTATCCCGGCCGGCGCCGATTCAGGTCAATTACCTCGGGTTCATCGGAACGATGGGCGCCGACTTCATCGACTATATCCTGGTGGACCCATTCGTCGCTCCGCCATCGCAACAAAGCTTCTACTCGGAGAAGTTCGTCCAGCTCACCGGAGGCTGGTGGCCAGGCGAACTATGCTGGGAAATCGCTCAGGAAGTGCGCCCGCGCACTGCTTACGGACTTTCCCCAAACGCCTTCGTATTCTGCTGTTTCAATACCAGTTACAAGATCACGCCGCTCATGTTCGATGTTTGGATGCGTTTATTGCAGGCCGTGCCGGATAGCGTGCTGTGGCTCGCAAATGCCGGCAGCGCCGTACAAGCCAATCTGCGGCGCGAGACGGCGCAAAGGGGAGTCAGCCCGGAGCGGCTTGTTTTTGCTCCGCATGAGCCGATGGCAGATTATCTCGCCCGTCATCAGCATGCGGACCTGTTCCTCGACACACTTCCCTATAATGCGGTTGGGACCGCATACCACGCGCTCTTGGGTGGGTTGCCTGTGCTGACGTGCGCCGGGGAGACATTTCCCGCCAGAACTGCAGGCGCAATGCTGACCACCGCCGGATTGTCCGAGCTCATCACCCCTACTATTGAAGAGTACGAATGTCTGGCGCTCCGGTTGGCACGTGAGCCTGATCTGTTAGCGAGTTTGCGGCGAAAGCTCGCACGAACACAATCAGGTGCCAAGCTTTTTCGCGTAGAACGCAGTGTTCAGGAACTTGAATCTGCTTTCCAGCGAATGTGGGAGAACTGGCTACGCGGCGAGCCTCCCAAGCCGTTTTCAGTTACGGCGGATGGCTTTTTGCCTTAAACCGGTGCCGAGAAATATGTGGCTGTTGACCGGGGGGGGGTTGATGTGACAGGACCCCGGAGGCCGCCCGGCACTTGTGCCACCGGCCGGCTGGCTCGAGATGCGGAGACTGTTTAATCAGGATCGCTTCATAGTGTTTGCCAAGTTCCAGATTGCGCGGACGTCTGAACGGCATCGAGAACGGCCTGCACCTTGACACCATCATGGAAGCTCGGCTCGGGCAGACGGTCGTGTTCCAAGCAGGCCAGAAAATCGTGGATGGCGTTAATAAAAGTATGTTCCCAACCGAGCGCGTGACCTACTGGCCACCATGCGCCGACATAGGGGTGATCGCGTTCCAGAATCGGCATGGTGCGAAATCCACGATCGACGGTGGGTAAGGTGCGGTCGTACCATTCGAGTTCGTTCAGGCGCTCCAGATCAAACCGAAGGCTGCCGCTGCTGCCATAAATCTCAAAGGTATTCGCGTTGCGCCTACCGGTGCAAAAGCGCGAGGCGGAAAACACCCCGACGCTGCCGTTATGGAAGCGGGTGAGGAAACTGGCGTCGTCATCGACCGTAACTTCGCGCGGGCCTGCATCGGAAGACCGTTCCCTAATGAACGTCGTGAGCATGGAGGTAAGGGATTCGATGTCGCCGTTGAGCCACAAGGCGAGATCAACGGCGTGCGAACCGATGTCGCCCAGGGCACCGGAACCTGCGAATCTTTTCTGCATGCGCCAGGAAAAAGGCCGCTGCGGATCAACTAGATTGTCCTGCAGGTAGACGCCACGATAGTGATAGATGCGGCCAAGGCGACCGTCCTGGATTATCTGGCGCGCGCGCGCCACCGCGGGAACCCGGCGATAGTTGAACACCAACATGTGCTTCACGCCTGCGCGATCAACCGCTTCGGCGGCCGCACGAGCTTCAGCCAGCGACGTAGCCAGAGGCTTCTCGCAGATGATGTGCTTTCCGGATGCGGCCGCGGCGATTATCTGTTCCGCGTGCAGGTAGTTCGGTGTGCAAATATCGACGATGTCGATGTCTTTCCGCTCGACGGCACGGCGCCAGTCCGTCTCCGCTTCCTCCCAGCCGTATTGTTTCGCAGCGGCCCGGGCTTTTTCAGCAGTCGTACCACAGATGACACGCATTCGCGGCTCGAACTTGCCCGGAAAGAAGTGGCCGACCTGGCGAAAGGCATTGGAGTGCGCTTTACCCATGAAACCGGTGCCGATGAGGGCAACACCGAGCTGTGACGCCATAATTGTTAGGCCCACCGCATCTTCGAGAGTTTCTCGTGAATGAGAATCTGATTGAGAAATGCCGCTACGTTCTTCAGGCTATCCTCCACCGGCATAAGATCATCTTCGCGTTCGACCGAGATAAGGACATCGTACCCGATCATGGCCAGTCTGGAAATGAATGCGGCTGTGGAGAGAACGGCGTCCCAGTAAACAGGTTTCGGAGAGATCAATCCGGCTTCAGCTGCAAAAAAGCGGCTCTTTGCGCCGCGCTGCCGTTGACTTCTGAAGGCGGCCAGAAAACGTTCAGAAAGTGCCTGGCGTAGTATCGTGGTGCTCTGTCTCGCGTTCGATCGCGTGCTCACGCTGCAGCCATCTCACCGCCAGCCAGCAGAACAGCGCCCACACTGCACCTGCCGTCCAACCGGCCACTACGTCGGTAGGCCAGTGCACACCAAGATAGACACGGCTCACACCGATCAGGAACGTTAAGACTACCGCTACCAGGAAGAAATATGCTTTATGGCGCCTTCGCTCGTGTGAGCGTGCCAGCAGGGCTCCCAGCGTTAAGTACGTGATTGCAGACATCATTGAATGACCACTGGGAAAACTCCAGCCGGAGGCATACTCTACACGTGGCACCAACTCTGGCCTCGGCCGCACGAATAGGCCCTTCAAAATCGTACCCGCTATGAGTCCGCTTAGCACGGAACCACAAACAAGAGCCGCCATCCGGCGCTTGTCATCGAGCACGAGGAAGCCACTCGTGATCAAGGTCAGTAAACCTAACACCGCTACGCCGCCCAGGGCTGTGATATCGCGCGCTGCGTCCTGGACGGCCGGCGGGCCAATCGGGCGAAGATTTCCAGGCCGCCGCATCGCTAATAGTAGTGTGCGATCGAAAGTCCCGGGACCATGCCCGGCAACTTTATCGGCGATCATTGAAAAAATCCAAACACCCGCCGCAATACCGGCGATCGATAACAATATTCCCAGTTCGTGGCCACCCAACCAAACCAGAAATCGAGAGTGGATTTTCCGCGAAGATTGCATATGTCCGATTGATCCGCAGATTCGCGAACGTGCGGCCCCCCACTAGACCTAGCTCTCCGCGGTCATCAGAGAACCGTTCACCCAGCGGCCGGCATCTCTTGTTTCCAGCCTATCTAAGGTGCTTACGATTCACAACCTGCCCGCAAACACATCCCGCCGTGGCTGGCAAGCAGCCGCCGAATACGTGGACGCCGGATGTAGGGGCGCTGAGGGGTTGCAGGCCGGAGTTTACTTTGGGCTGAAAAGAATCCTTTCTTTCAGACGTAGCCGACTTCCCAGGTTTCTCTGCGCCTCCGGCTTGAGGTTCGGCACAGCGGGCCGTCTACGGGCAGAACTCTGGAACGAATTTGCCGGCCAACGCATCGCCTGCTCAACCGCTTCCGCTTCCGCCGCCTGTCGGGCCACAATTACATTCGGGAATAGTCCGCCCATCACGACGAAGAGGACACCAGCGGCTAGGATCCACTTCTCGCGCGCGAGCGCGTCCGCCATCACAGTGAAACCGGTTCTTTGCCTGCCCAGGAAAAGGCGCGCGAACAGCCGAAAAATAGTTACAGCGTTCATTGCCGTGGCGATGGGAAGCAACAGGCCGGTTTGCGGATGCGACTCCAATGTTCCCTGAATCAGAAGGTCCTGGGAACAGAAGCTTAGCGTCCCCGGTAAACCAACTAAGGCAAGCCCAAACACAATGAAGAAAACCGCAAGGCGGGGCGCGTGTGCGGCTAAACCAAGATAATGGCTAGCCGTCAGGTTCTCACCGAACCGTACCTCCAAAAGCCGCAATACGCCGAACAGACCCATGGTCGATACTGTCACCACAAACCAGTGCACCAACGCCCCTGTGATTCCTTCCGCGGACCTGCTCTCAAGGCCGGCCAGAATACATGCAGACTGGCTGAGTGCAACAAGAGCGAGCAGGCGTCGGGGCGAATTTTCCGAGAGCCCGCGAATCGCGACGTAGAGTGCGGTCACTAAGGCGAGATACGAGAGCACGGGGAACATGTCGCGTGCAGTGTTGGGAAATAGAGGCACGATCAGCTTGGCCACCAGCATGGCTCCGAAGTGGCCGTTTAGCAGAAGCGCGGTGGGTATAGCGGGACCGCCTTGGGCAGCATCGGCCACCCAAGCGTGAGCCGGGCAGATGCCTTTCCGAAAAATAACGGCCGCGACCAGCAACCCGAAGACGGAAATCCCTCCGGGGCTACGGCCATTCAGGCCATCAATCACCATGACACGGCCTTGTGCTGCGATGATAACGACGGCCAATGCGAGAGCGCTACTTGAAAGCAGCAGCCCTGCCCGCGGCCGCCAAGAGCGAGCACCGAACCATTTCACCGAAAAGAACGGGACAGTCGAGAGGATCCAGGCCGAAAGCAAGACCCGCAGATCTTTTGCCGAGTAGGCCAGGAGCGTGGATCCGAGCAGAAACAGGATCCCGCCGATAGTGCTCGGGGTGCAATCACGCCGCGGAAGCACCAACATCGCACCAAGCGTCAGGCATGAGAACAGGACCATCAGGACTTCATTCAGCGAGCGTATGCCTGGTGCCGCAGTCAGCAGTATCATGCTGGCGACCACTGATACCAAAGCCCCCACGAAGCCAATCGTGCGCCAGTGCCGCCGGACGACCGCCACCAAAATGCCGGCAGCCCATGGGACGGCGATCGCCACAGCCGTAAGAATCGAGGTCTTCTCCATTCAAACGCGCCCCTGGCCGGCTGCTCTCTGCCTGGAGAGCGGAGATTCGCGCTGGCTCAAAGATCCCGTCAGTCCTACCCCGTCCAGGCGGGCGAAAAGCCTGGAGAGACGCATAAGCGGGTAAATGACGAAGCGATCCAGGATTGTATCCAAATGACCGCGATCAAGCGACCACCGATATAGCCACAACTGTACGGGCTCCGGGAGTAGCTCGTTCAAGTGTTTTCCGGCAAGAGAGAGCTCACCTCCGACCGCAGAGTGCATCTTGTGATAATCGTGCAGCATGGATGGCGCCCGGAGGAATTGCAAAGTGCGAACCGTGGCGTGTCCTAGAATGTGAGCTACGGCGATCGATCTCCAGCCAAGCCCGATCTCTATGAACACAACACCGACCTGAGTCAACGATGCGTAGGCGAGTGAGGTCTTCGCATCGGCGCTGGCGCGGCCGGACATGGTCCCGTGAATGGCGCTTGCGAGGCCGACGGCAATCACCATCGCAGAGGCCGCGCGGGACTGCACAACAATCGGTTGTACCCGTAGCAACAGATAGGCGCCGGCATGAATCGAGATCGCGCCGTAGAAGATTGCACTCGATGGCGTGGGCCCCTCCATGGCACGAGGTAACCATCCCGAGAATGGAACCTGCGCAGCCTTCCCCGCGGCCGCAAGCAGCAGAAGGCCGCAGAGCGTCGAAGCGCGGCTTCCCGTCAGCGAGGGAAGGCCGCTGGCAAATGAAGCCGTTCCGGACCAATTGTGCAGCGCGAACACGCCCACCAACAATCCGATGTCGCAGGCGCGATACACCGCGAAGACTCGTAACCCATTTTCGACAGGGGCCGTTCGCTGCTGGAAGAATGCAATCAGCAACACCGAAGTGATGCCGACCACCTCCCAGCCCGCGACTAACAGATCGAATGAGCCTGCGGCAAACGCGAGCAGCGATCCAAATGCAAAGAGATGCAGTAGCAAAAAAAAGCGGAAGAATCCACGCTCCCGATGCAGGTAAGTCGCCGAGAACTGTCCGATCAACCCCGCCAGAACCACGGTCATGCCCATAAACGGTAGGGACAGCCGGTCTGCGAAGAGAACCAAAGGAAAGTGATAGCTCTGTACCGTGAACCAGTTCCCGAAGATCAACACCACAGCCGGAGCGCCCGTTGCGGCGATCCTCCAGAGAACCACGGCGAGCGCAAAAATAGAAGCCGAGAACGTCAGGCCGGTGATTCTGGAAACAACCGATTCCGAAGGGACCCAACCTGCCAGCCACACCAGCGCCAAGACAACGAAGACCACGCCCGGCGCAAGCACGGCGAAGGCCAGCATGGTTTGCGAATAATCCAACGGTTATCGGCCTCCCATTCCCGTCTGAATCCAGGCCATGGGGAGGTGCTCGATTTTGCCCGCGTACCATTCGCTGGACGAGAAGGCCACCGGTAGCCGTTCTCTAGGCTCATCGAACTCTTCAAAGCCCGTGTCTCGCCGGACGTGAATGCGGCCAGATTCGGGGTCGATTGTCGCGACCCGAATCCAACGGTTCTCGATCATTTGCGTAATTTCCGTGTGAGCGTTCACCACGTTCATGAGGCGTTCCGGCGTGGTCTCAATGACGAAAAGCATGCGCACAGGCTCGTGAATTTCTACCATTTGCCAGGGCAATCCAGTGCGGAGGTCGCTGGCGTGCCCATCCATCACGCCAACCAAGCCGGCCACGTTGTGCGGCAGTTTGGTGCCGCATCCATAGCGATCGTTGTCCACTACTGAGAAGTAATATTCCAGGCTGATACCAGCGCAGACGGGAACCACCGCCGACAACACCGCCGCCAGGCTTTCGCCGCCGGGATCCAGGGCGGCATCATATGAAGCCAAAAACGCACGCCGGTCAAGAAATAACGCTCGCGTCAAACTGCGTCGACCGACGATGCATACGGCATTGGTGCAATGACCGTATTCCGGTCGAGGTTGCGCCAGGTGTTCGCTGCGCTCTTCCACATGCCGAAGGGCAGCATCCGGCGACGCGTCCCGAGAACACGATTCAAATCTCCGCGCGCGTTCCTCGGCGTTCCGTGCACGCGCCCTATCCAGTGATGCCCAGATATGGTTCAAGTCTTCTGCGTGTGTGGCCGGGACGACGTCGAGGTCGTAGAGTTCTATGTCGTCGCTACAGGTGTCGTGATAGCCGCCGATGAACCAGGTATCGGCGGGAATGTCTATACCGCGTTGACGCAGACTGGTTCGGACTTCAGGCCGGTTCGCCATGGCCGCAAAGAGGCGCGCGTTGGGTCCGCCGCGACGCCCACCGCAGGCGCCGCAGTCGTGGGCCGATTCGTGCGGATTGTTCAGACTGGTCGATCCATGTCCGAGTATCACCACAAGCCGGGCGAACCGGTGCGTCAGGCCGGCCGGGCCCAAGACGCTGGCCACTGCTGCCGTCTTCTCCGCTGGTGCAAATCCCCTCAGCAAGCCAGTCACGACGCCTAGCGACTGCGGTGTATTGCGCATCAGCGTCAACTCGGTTCGTGGCTCCGGCAGGAACGTCTTGTTCATCCATTCCCGTAGTTGGGCGTAGCGCCTTGGCGCCAGCAAATGGCCAATCAGTGGAACCGCTGAGAGCAAACCCAAAGCCGTGGTCGAGAGCCATCCGCGCATAAGCGTCCGGGACGAAACAAACGAATGCCGCGCCAGCATTCCCAGAAGCCGCCTGCGCCACCGGCGCTTCTCCAGCAGCTCGCGGTCCTCCGCTTTCGGTTGTTCCTCCACCGCGTGTTGTGGTTTTACCACCACCGGAGAAAAAGCTACGCCGTGAGGGTCGTCGATTCCCTTGTAGTCCACGGCCACTCCGAAGTACCCGGCTGAGCTGAACGTCTCCACTTGCGCATTCGTTTCTTCGAGGGCCCGCCGCATGGATTCCTCGCGCTCATCGATGCAGAAGAAAACTTGCGCTGACGGCCTGGTTTGCAGTTCACTGAGACCGCGATAATGCCGATGACTCGCAAGGCCGCGCAGGACCTCCCGCTCGTGCCACCGTTCGTAGGCCAAGTGCAGGATGCGGCGCCGCTCCATTCCATTGCAGGTTTTCACTTCGCGCGCAAACGCTGCCCATTCGGTCTCGGACAGGCACGCGACCTCATCCGCGGAAAGCGACACGACACGCGCCGCATCATACACGCGCGCGGCCCGGCTCAATCGCCGCTTCTCCTCAGTCTTGAGCGGGCTTTCCTGGGGAGTTGCATCTGCCGCACCTTCGCGCGAGGCAACGCGCGCCATAGTTAGCCGGACCGCAAGATAATCCATCAATGAGCACGGTACCGTTTCATGCGGAAAAAGACTTGGATCCTGCTCGAGCCTTCGGATTAGCCCGGCCCATCCGGGCAGCGCGAGCAGTTCGGCGCGAATCTTGGCCTCCCATTCGGCCTCGCGAAAATGCAGAGAATCCAGATAGTCCAAGACCGAATCGGTTGCTGAAAAGGAAAGGTACTTCTGCCGATCCAGCTCCTCATACAGTCCTGTGAGATATCGAGGAAAAATAGCGCCGCGGAGCCTGAGGAGTGCCCGCGCACTCCTATAAAGACCCTTTTCGCGGTGAGGCATGGGCCAATACGCCATACCCTGATCGAGAAACACCGAGCACAATCGGATCAGCCACGGATGAATAATTTCGTCCACGGGACGGGGCGCCGCTGATTCTTCCTCATGTGCGACCACACGCGCAAAGCAGGCATCGAATAACGCCCGCAGCGCGGGCTGCCGAAAATCTCGCGACAAGTCGCCCTGCTCGAAGCGCCACAGTATGGTGGCGGCATCAAACTCGCGCACACCCGGCGTCATCATCGCGCGGCGCAGCGAATGCCGGCTCAACCTCGGGAAGACGACGCTATCCGGTTCCCAATTGAGCACCGCATCGATGTCCTCGGGGTGAATACGACCGCGTGCCAGCTCGGCGCGATATGCCGCTTCCGCCAAATACGGCTCGGCGCCGAACAGTTGTGCGGCCTCGACCACGGCCTGCTCGAAGCAAAGATGCTGGAACGCGTGCAGAGTGTTGTGGTGAACAAAAACCCCTATGGGGCCTTGTATCGGAAGTAGATGCGCCGCATGCTCAACGATCTGCCGCAACCGATCCCGGCGCAATTCCGATGCAGATTCGCCGTCTTGGCTCAAGCCCACACCACCTGACGCTCCTGGTCGCCAGCGAGTCCCTGAACGGATATTGATTCGGGCGGAGACGATTCGCTTTCTGTCGTGCCGCAGATGTTTGCAGGCCCAAAGGTCACGGCCGCAAGGGCTCGGTAATTTTCCATCATTACTTTTTCCGGCGACCCCGGCGTGACCTTGCTGTTGGAGCCAGCGGTCCTATCTCCTGCAGCATGTGCATCGTATCTCTCAGTTGAGAGGAGAAGTAGCGGCGCAAAGTATCGAGGACCTCGATCAACACGGGATCGCGCAGCGAATAGAAAACCTGGTTGCCAACTTTGCGGTTGATCACGATGCCCTTTGCTCGCAGAACCGACAGATGCTGAGAGGCATTCGCCTGTTCCAGTTCTAATTGGTCAATCAATGTTCCCGCTGACATTTCACCGGCGCGGAGCGCCTCAACCATTGCGATTCTAGTCGGGTGAGCCAGGCCTTGAAACAGCTCAGCCTTGAAGCGACGCAGCGCATCGGGCATCAATAATAGTATATTCGAAATGATGCATACATCGCAAAGCCGTTGACGAAGCATCGCTGATAGACTTCTTCCGCAAAGAAGATCCTAGCCCTCCTGCTTGCAGCAGAGCCCCAGGGGCATTTCGAATCATAAATGGCGGCCATGGTCTGCTGCGCTGTTCCTTTTCCTACGGGTGGCAGCGCGAGGTTTTAGGCCTCGGCCGACACCACACTTTTCCAGCGGAAATTCTCCACCAGCATGATGTTCGATTCCTGCCAGTCGCGCTGGGCGAGCGGCCAGCGGGAGAAACAGCGAGATAGCCGTTCCTGGCCACCACTCTAAGCAACTTACCGATGCCGTGTTGAGGGTGCCAAGGCTCTGACGCGTCGATTACCGTAGCAAGTCATACGGGATCAGTTCCGAGCCGCGCTGACATAAGTTGTGCGTAGCGCTTGACCGTCGCTCCCAGCTCTTTGATGCGCCGCTTTGGAATTTGCTGAGTCGTTCCTGCAACGCTCACCGCCGCCAGCAGATGATCCCGGCTGCCGCACAGCGGCGCCGCCACACAGGCTACGCCTGTCTCACCTTCCTCCATCTCCCACGTATACCCTAAGCGGCGAAATGAGCGGAGCTGGTTTTCCAGCACCCGCCTCGAGGTGATGGTGCGGGGAGTGGCCCGGTGGAGGTCGAGATGCTGTAAAATGTTGCGCCGTTCGACATCGCTCAAGAAAGCTAAAAGGGCTTTACCAGCTGCGGAGCAGTGAGCGGGCCAGCGCATGCCGATGTACGTAGAGAACTGCACAAGGCCATCGCTCGCCGCCCGATCGATGTAGATGGATTCTCCGTCGCGCAACACTGCCAGATGCCCTGTGAGGCCCGATTCGCGAACCAGTTCTTCCAGCAGGCTGTGGCAGCGCGCTGGAATGTCGGTGTGGTTCAGTAGCCGTCGTGAAACGCCCAGCATTTTCAGACTCAGGCGGTAATGCGAGTTTTCGGCGTTGCGGTCCAGGTAACCTAGAGTCTCGAGTGTGTAGACGATATTGGCGGCGGAACTGAGGGGTAACCGCAAGGACCGGTGGATCGCCGAAAGGTTCATGCCCCCGTCCTCTTTGGAAAGAAGTTCAATGATATCCAGAGCCCTCTTTGCCGCGGGAACAAGGTACTGCCTGCGCATCAAATCTATATTGGCATAACGGACGCTTGCAGCGTTTCAATAGGTTGAAAACCTCTGCGCCGTGAAAGACGATATAACACGGCGTCGAGCGCCGGATTCGAAAGTGCGTTGATTCCGGTCCTGGTGGTTCCGGGGCAGCCCGACGAAAGGCCGGTGCACGACCGCAAAATACTGATCGGCTACGCCGCACCGGAGGAAGCCGCATTGGTCGCAATCCGGTAATGGGATGTGAGCCGCTCTAGCGATTAAGCTGCAGGTCAACGTCCTGACGTTCCTCGGCGCCGAGGATACCGGCGACCTGATAAGGCCAAACGTGCTGGTCGAAATGTTCGGGTCCACTTTTCTTAGGCCAACCGGATTGGCTGGTGCGGCGCGGGCGATCCAGCAAATAATTGGCATAGATCTTGCGGGCATACTCGCGGTGCGGGCGGACCGCTTCGGGAGTGTACGCGTAGCGGTGTAAGCGCTCGGGATCGAGCCGCAAACCGTGGCCGGGCGCTTCGGATAATTTCAAGTGGCCGCCAGACCAATCGAACTGGCCGCCCTCAATGACGTCATCGCTCACCTGGAGAGTTTCGTTGTCGATGGGGTGGCAGACTCTGGGTGCGGTGCCCATGTACAGGCCTGCACTTTCCATTTGGGAAACGAGGGCGGAAACCAGCGCAGCTCTGAATTTGAGATGCGTGCAAAGCTCGAAGTTACTGTGGACGGTGACATGCATGCCGAGGAACTTGGCTAGCTGAGTCAGGCGCCAGAGACCCCAAGGGCCAAGTCCAATGTCGGGCACGGAGACGTCGGCGGCTTCGTAGCGTTCAAGCAGGTACCAGTTCGGCTCCCATTGATTCGACATCTCCGAGGCGCCGGCTGGATGGACGATGGGCGGCGTCCACCAGTGGCAGGAGAACGGGGTACGAATCTGGTGCCGGAGATCGGTCATTTTGCGGAAGTAGTATTCAGTCTGAAATCCGCCGGCCGCAAGGGAGCGCTCAGGCGGTTGTTCACCATTTGGGTAATATCGCTCGGGGAGGAGAGAGTTCACGGGCTGTTCGATGTATTCGAGATGGCAATCCTCGAGAGCAGGCAGGATGCGGCGGGCCTCCTGGTAATTCCAGGTGCCGTGAGCGTCGATGCGAATATTGGTGCCGGGCCCCACGGCCTCGCGAATTCGGTGTACGAGCTCGATGTGGTCCTCCGGCTCGTAGGCAGTCATGGATACCTTGATGCTGGGGAAGCCGCGCCGGGCCCAATCCGCCGCAAAATCCGGCCAGTTGGCAAAGTTCACCTCACCGCGTCCATCCCGATCGGGAAATCTCTGCCAGGTATATGCGGCCATGGGGACTTCCGCAGGCGGGTCGAAACCACGCTCGAACAACGCGGACCAAAGGCGGTGGAGGGGCTGGTTGAGGGCCTGACCGACGAGGTCCCACCAAGCCATGAACAAAGGCTCTTCGAGGTCCAGGTCCAGAAGATTGCGGCCGGGAGTGTTTGCGAGGTGGCCGAGGGTGGCCCGGGCTTTGTCATCGAGGTCAATGGGCCATTCACCGGTGGCGACGTGGCCTTCGTTGGTAACGAGTTCGATGAAAGCCCACGAGAAAGCAGGCAATGCCTGCCATCCAGGGGTGTATACCCCGTTCATGGGAATGAGCACTTTGTGGACCCGCATCTGTGCGAGGGTCAGCTTCCGCGGACCGAGCCAGTCGCGAAGTTTCTCACGAAAAAAGGCTATCCGACGCTTGAGGGTCTGATCGAAATCACGTACGTCGTCGACATTCATCATTGGTTCAGCCAAGTTCTTATGATAGAAGATCTGAAGGGGCTTTCCATTACATGAAACTGACCTTTGCTCGTCTGATGATCCTATGCACCGGCGCGTCCTATCTTTGCATGGGGCAGAACTATGTGAACTCCCAGCTCCCGTGGCACGATGTGGTCTTGGATGGGAACGGGAAGCTCCTGGCCTGGTACAACGCCGGCAGAAATCAGGGGTACGACAAAGTCCTGCGGCTGGGATGGGATTTTCTGGAACACCAGGTCCCCAAAGACACGCGCCATGGTACCGGCCTAAAGATCTACTTGATTAACTCTGTGTTCGACGCCACAACACTGCAAGGCGCAAATTGGCAGGGAAATCCAGCTAGCACGTTCGGGCAGTTCGTAGATGCGGTGGTGGGTTGGTATGCGTATTCGGGCGACGAGGAATCTATACGGGTGGTGCACGAAATGTTAGACCATCAACTGGAGCACGGGACGACCCCGGCGGACTGGGAGTGGGCCGGCGTTCCGTTTGCCACCAATTGTGATGACCAAGTGGAATACGGACGGTGCCTGCGCGGAGTCCCGAAGGAATTCTACGGCGGCATTGAGACCGACAAGGTAGGCGAGCTTGGGATCGGGTATGCCTTGTTTTATGAACTGACGGGCGAGCGCAAGTATCTCGACGCGGCCATTCGATGCGGGGAGGCGCTGGCGAAGCATATACGGGCCGGAGACGCGGAACATACCCCGTGGCCGTTCCGCGTGTACGCCAAGACCGGAGAGGTGCTCAACGGCGAAGAATACGGCGGCATGATTGTGGCGCCGGTGCGGCTGTTCTCTGAACTGATCCGCTTGAATACGGGAAATGCAGCCAAATACCTTGCAAGCCGCGATCTGGCCTGGAAATGGGTATTAGAGTATCCCCTGAATTCGGGCAGCCGTGCCTGGAACAAATGGAGCGGCTATTTTGAGGACGTTCCGAAGGACACCGACAATGTGAATCAGGCGTCACCGACGATGGCCGCCTTCTACATTTTGTCATCACCGGATCCGGCAGTCGTAGACCGGCAATGGTCCAGCCATGTCGGGCATATGATCGACTGGGTGCGCCAGAGGTTCGGGCGGGGGCCCTATTTTGGGGCTTGGGCGATCGACGAGCAAGGAACTCCGGACGGGCGTGGCTGCTGTTCGCGTGCGGGACTGGCCAGTGACACCTCCCGCTGGGGGGCAATCAATGCTCTCTATTGCGAAAAAACAGGCGATAGCCAGGCAAGAGAGGACGCATTTCGTTCGTTGAACTATGCCACATACTTTGCGGCTTCCGACGGCAAAATCGCGTGCTGCGGCCTGGATTACGCGGACTCGTACTGGTTCGACGATGGTTATGCGGATCACATCCGGAACTATCTTTGGGCGATGGGCGCGGTGCCTACGTTTGCGCCCAGCGGTGAGAACCATTTGCTGCGATCCTCCTCCGTTGTCACAAAGATTGCATACCAAACACACAAAATTGTTTACCGCACTTTTGCTGGCGACGCGACGGAAGCGTTTCGGATAAACTTCAAGCCGGCCTACGTGACCGCGGGTGGAACCGAACTCAGCGAGCACAGCGACCTTCGCGGACCAGGCTACACGCTGCAATCCTTGCCGGGCGGCGACTACGTCCTGCGCATCCGCCATGGGGATGCCAGAGACGTGGAGGTCTTCTAACTCAGCGGTTGGTTGTCACTCCTCAGAAGAGGAATTTCAGCGAGAATTGCATGGCGCGAGGATCCGTCTGGATGTTCGTGATCCTTCCGAACTGGCATCCCGCCTGATGAACGAGATCCGTAGAACCGTCCGGCAGAGGCGGCAGGCAGAAACTCGTATTCGGGTTGGCGGGGTTCATGTGATTGAGCGCGTTGAATACTTCCCAGCGGAATTCAAACGCCCGGTGCTCATCGAGATGGAATTGCTTGAACAGAGAAGAATCCAGATTCCAGAATCCGGGTCCGCGTAGATAGGGTAGGCGAATGCCGGCGGTGCCAAATTGCCATGCACGGGAGTCGGTGGGAGAATAATTGGCCCAAAAGTTCTGGTCGCCGCCGAACGCGGGCTGAAAGGCAGCAGGATTGATCCAATCTGCGATCTGCTGCTGCTTGGAACGGCTTCCACCAAAGTTCGGATTTCCGATAATGTTGCAGCGGCTGGTGACTTGATCAGACGGACAAGACACCGAAAGTGGAAGGCCGCTCTGCGCATTAAAGTTTCCTCCAAGCCGCCAGCCACCCATCAACGCATCCAAAATCCGGCTTTGATGTAAGAAGGGTTTTCCCTTGCCGAACGGAATCTCATAAGTCGCGGCGAGGTTGAACATTTGAGGGATATCGCTGGCGCCGACAGCCCGATCGGCATTCTTGTTGTCGATGTCCTGGAATCCGCCTCCGTTGACGATTCCCAGGGCGCCGGCACGGCCGCCGATATTGCCAGCCCTCGTCCAGTGGATAGGGTCGACCAACATAGATGCGAGATTCGCTACGGCCGCGTTCGTCATGATCTTGGATTTGGTGTAGGCAGCGACGAAGGTCAACCCGTAGGAATAACGCTTCTGCAGACGTACATTCAGACCATTGTAAGTGCTCGCCCCCTCAAAGCCGACGTTGTTCTGAATGGTGCCGTAAGCCGGATAACGCTGCAGCAAGATACTCAGGGGCAACGTAGAGCTACCCCAAATCTGCTGGAGCGCGGCGGCGGTTTGGCCGGAATACATCGAGCTGATGGGAACGGATGTATTGAGCTGATTCTTGTATTTCAGTACGTCGGCGGTGTGAACGTAATTGAATTGCTGGAATGCCTCTCCCACAAGATGTGTGCCGTGATTTCCCACATAACCGATATCGATCATCATGTCGTGTGGAAGCTCGCGCTCAATCTCGAAGTTCCATTGCTGCACCATGGGATCGTGAGAAGGAGGCGTGAAAAATTGAACGAGCCCGCCATACAAAGGAGAGTGCTGTGCCGCCGGAAATCCGTTGGACATAGGCGGAGTGGTCAGCGTGGCTTTGTTGGTGGTCGGATCGCTGAGCGCAAATGCCGGGCACATCCCAAAGTGCGGCGCGCACTGGCTGGGATTGAAACTGCCCTGCCAGTCGAATTCCTGATTCCACCCTGGGGCGTTAGCCGCGGACTGCCCCGGAGAATTAATTAGCGCGATGGCGTTGGTATAAAAGATATCGTAGCCGCCGCGGAAGACCGTTTTGCGATCCGAGAACGGAGACCAGGCAAAATTGAACCGGGGCGCAATATCGTTCTTGTTTGCTGGGGCGACCGGCCCTTTGGGAAATTGGGCACTGGGCTGATAAAGTACTTCCCCCGGCAATCCAGTATAGGTATTCGGGCAGCTCAAACAAAACGTGGAATTGTTTTGCGTGCGAACACTAAAGAGGCCATACACTTCATAACGAACGCCGATGTTCAGCGTGAGGTTTTTCGTGACTCGGTAATCATCCTGCAGATATGCGCCCCAGTAGTTGAAGCTTTCGTAGGGATTCCACATTACACCCGTTGAAGAATCGCGCACATTGTCGGAAGTGGCTCCTAATTCGAACTGAGCCAGTCCGTTGCCGCCCAAGTTTGTGACGGGATTCTGCGTGAGCAGCCCGGAGAAGTTAAAGCCGGTCGGGAATCCGCTCTCGTAAGACGTGTGCTCCAACCGGTACACGAATCCGGTTTTCAAGGTGTGCTGCCCAATGATCTTCGTAACATTGTCCAGGACAGTGTAAGCTTCGGATCCGGTATTCATATTCACCCAGGCGGTCGGGCCGAATGTGATGGAGCCGTTACCGTCGGTGATGTTAAAGTCGGGGACCGGAAAGTAGGGGCTCAGCGGAATCTGATCTGCTTGCAAATACTTCACGGTAGCGGACTGGTCGCTCACGCTGTCGGGATACGGATGGCTGGGATGGGTCGTAATGAATTGGCGGCTGAAACTCGCGCGGAACTCATTCACGAGCGAAGGTGAAATCACATAATTATCGCCAAGCGACAGGATGTAGCTGGACATGTTGAAGGGATAGGTGGAACCCCAACCGACCTGGCTCCAGGGAAACGTGGCGCCCGTCCACGGCAGGCGGTAGTTCGTATACGGAGTGGGGTTGTACAGCCACTCGAAAAAGAGGTGGTTTTTAGCACTCAGCTCGTGATCGAATTTCAGTGAAAACTTTCTCGGGTTGTTGCTGCTGCCGACGCCGCCAAGGAAATTGTCACAGATCTTGTAGTTCCCGGTTGAGGCGGCGGGACAACTGACCAGCGCATCGTTATAGTTCGGCAGGGGAAATGACTTCATGTAGTACATCGCGGTGGGATCGAGCAGGCTTTGGGGAATTTGGGGAGATGGAAACGCGGTGCGCGAAAAGACGCCGCTGGAATTCGGACCTGCTGTCGAGTATGGGTTATACAGGCCATTCGAAGCGACATTGGGATCCTCACTGAAATTACCTTGCCGCATCAGAGGCGTAGGAACGGTAAAGACGTTATTACCGAAAAGGTGAAGGACCGTCTGATCGAGAGAGAAAAAGAAGAAGGTCTTGTTCCGGCCATCGTAAACATGAGGTATGCGAACCGGTCCGCCAAATGTGCCGCCGAAATTATTGAAGCGAAGCTGACGATCTTTAATCAGATTTCCCGAAGCATCGATGGATGTGAAGGGATTGCGGCCATTGGTCGCATCATTCCTTAAGAACTCGTAAACATCGCCATGAAACCCATTGGTACCTGATTTCAAAACGATGTTGAACACGCCGCCGCCCGTGCGGCCGTATTCCGCCGCGAATGCATTGGTGATGGCCTGGAATTCGCCGGTCGCATCCGGAACAGGATTGATGACGACGTTCTCCGCGAAACTCGAGAGGTTCAAGTTGCCGTCCAAGTACCACGCATTCGCTCCGGCTTGCCCGCCGTTAACGGATACGTTAGAACCAAGCGCGTTCATGGGGTCGGGAAAGGTTCCATAGGCGCTATCGAACCCAAAGTTCGCGCCGGGAGGTCCACCCACATTATTGATGCCAGGAATCAGGAAGACCAATTGCTGGAGATCGCGGCCGGGCAGCGGAGTGTCCTGAATTGTTGCCGTTGGCAGCGTCGTGCTGAAGTTCGAGGCGCCGGATTCTACCAAGGGAGCCTCGGCCGTTACTTCCACCGTCTGGCGCGTTGCATCCACACGTAGACTTGCATCGACGCGCGTTACGGTCCCAGCCTGTACGACGATTTGTTTTACCTCGACTGTTCCAAATCCTGGGGCGGAAAAGCGAGCCTGAAATGGCCCGGGAACCAGATCCATAACGCGGTAATAGCCGGTATTATTCGTTTTTGATACGGAGGTTACGTTCGTATCAGTAGCAGTGATAGTGACTTCTACGGCGGCCACCACCGCGCCTTGCGGGTCTGTGACGACCCCCTCAATGGTCCCGCGGTTGATCTGTGAATGCAGGGCCGTTCCGCAGCCTATAGAGAGCACAACGCCTATAACTCGCAATGATCCGTAAAACTGCCTCATTTGTTCCTCCCAAGCCGAGCGCAGCGGAATAAAAAAAGGCTTCGATGGCGAGTTTCCATACCCTGAAGCCGCTTTCAATGGGGAGATTCTACACTACTTACTGGATTTGTCAAGAAAGATGTGACCGTCACCCTCCCGGCAGCCGCCCCACGCCTGCCTATTTGGCGGACGGCCCAGATCCTGCAGCCTTGGTGTTTTCTTCGGTGGCGAGAGCTTGCTGCCCCAAGCGGTCGTAGACATCGGCCAGGAGCCGATGAACGGAAGGGTCACCGGGGTGAAGGCTGGCGGCCTGACGCAAGAATTCGGCGCTGCGCGGGTAGTCCTTCGCCTGGTACCGGTCCCGAGCCATCCATAGCGCCTCTTTAAAAAGCAGTCCAGCCGACTCCGGATCGTCGGGGTTCAGTTCATGCGCGTGCACGAGGGTGGAATAAGCCAGGTCATCGTTCTTCAGTGCGAAGTAAACCGCTCCCAAGAGCGCATTGGAGCCGAAAAAGTCTGGTCGAAGGGCAATCGCCCGTTCAAGCGCCGGTTTCGCGTCCTGGTACCGGTGCAACCGGAAATAGCTGAGCCCGAGGTTATGGAAAACCTCGAACGAATCGGGATCGAGTTCCGCAGCCCGCTTCAGGGGATGGATGGCTTCTTCGTAGGCACCATGCTCGCCGTACACGATGCCCAGGGAGGTGAGCTTATCCGGATCGTTTGGATCGGACATTCGCTGGCAGGTGGTTTGGGCCTCCGCGATGGACTGGTTCTGCAGGGCCTTGCCGCAAGCGACCAGCTCTTGTGCCGCGCCGTTGTAATGTTCGCGCATTTCCGTCGAACGCCGGTACGCCTGCTCCGCTTCCTTCAGCCGCCCCGCCTGCTGGTAGGCGCGCGCCAGACGGTATGGAATCCGGTAGTCGCGGGGAGCAGTGCCGGCAGCATGTTCCAGTGTGGAGATGGCTGCAGAAATATCGCCCTGTCCCAGGTACGCACAACCCAAATAGAAAGCCGTGTCCGGAAACGGCGGTGCGGCCGCGACGGAACCAAGCAACTGAATGGCGGATTTATAATCGAGGGCCAACAGGCTCAACCGGCCGAGGTAATAGAGGACCTTGGGGTCCTGGCCGGTCTCTTGCCTTAGCCGCTGAAACTGGACGAAGGATTCTTTGGGCCGCCCCAGTGCGAACAGGCATACCGCGAGTTGGTAACGTGCTCTGATCAAGGCCGGATCAATAGCCAGGGCTTCTAGAAACTCAGCAGCCGCCTGTTCATAGCGCTGTTGCTGAACCAGTTCGTACCCCTTACCCACATGGGATGCAGCATCACGCGGTGCCGCCTGACCTAAACATCGCGGCGCGAATGCGAGGATCAGTAACAAGCCGATCTTGCAGAACATGGTAAGGCTCTCTGTCTAATGTAGCGGGAGTCCGTCGTCGGGGCGAGTGCCCGTCCCGTCCAAAAGAGTGGGACAACCTGTTGCCACCACTACGAAGCCGTAGTATTATCTCGGACGAATCTGGCTGGTGCGCCGTGAGAATAGCGGATTGGATGCTGACGACATTCATTTACCTGGCTCTTGCCGCGCCCATGCTTCGCTCCCAGGATCAGATTGTGCACGTCACGATCGATCTGTCGCAGCAGTTCCAAACTGTCGATGGCTTTGGTGTAAATTTCAACGGCACCTATTTCCGCGAAACCCAGAAGCCCATGATCGATATGCTCATTAATGATCTGGGCGCTACCATCTTCCGACTTGATCCCTACGGACTTTCCAACTGGGAAGCGGCGAACGATGATCGCGACCCGAAACACATGAACTGGGAGTACTACAACGACCGCTATTCTATGCCAGCGTTTGAAGCGTCTTGGGCCGCCGCACGTTATCTCAACACACGCGGAATACAGCCTTTCCTCGCGTTAAGTGGCACTGCACCGGAGTGGATGCTGGATAAAAATGCGCCTCCGCCGAAGCCCGGAGAGCGTGAGCGCGATTTGAGCAGGCCTTACCACCTGAGCACGACCATGTACGAGGAGTTTGCTGAAGAAGTTGTTTCCATGGCGGTGTATGCGCGCACCAAGGCGCACGTCGACTTCCAGTATTTTGGCCCAATCAACGAAACCGACTGTTATCCCAAGGAAGGCCCGCGGGTTGATCCTGAAGAAGCACCGCGTGTGTTGAACGCCATTTCCCACCGGCTGCGGGATGAGGGATTGGGCGATGTGCGGCTTGTTGTTGCCGAGCAATGCAATCTGGAAAACAACTATATAGGCCCAATTCTGGATTCCAGCGACTTGATGAGCCAGGTAGGGGTGTTCGCCTTTCACAGCTATGGAAATCTGTCACTCAGTCCCCACATCGCTCGCCTGAATCAGACAAAGTACGCAGGTGCCGTGCGCGTTTGGCTCACCGAATACGGAGACCTCAACGATTTGGACCTGTCGGCGGCCAATGAATGGACAAATTTCTCCTTGGCGGCTACTCGTCGCGTGTTGCGGGCCCTAAACGAGGGAGCGAGCGCTGCGCTGTTTTGGGATGCTTTCGACAATTACCACGAGCACTATCCGCGGTTCACGTATTACGGCCTGGTCAGAAACTCCGATCACCTGTATGCCCCGAAAAAACGTTATTTTGCCGCCAAGCAGCTCTATCACTTTGTCAAACCGGGAGCCCGTCGGGTGGCTTCCTCCGCTGACGCCGAATCTGTTTTCGTAACGTCCTTTTACGACAGTGCCGACGATTCAATTGTGCTGGTCGGTTTGAAACAGAGCGGACCGCGGCGTATCGAGATTCGGCTGCAGGATACGGATCGCGCTCCGGCTGTGTGGGATGTGTATCAGACGACCCGCATGCTGAATTGTGCAAAATCCGATACGCTCCGCACGCATAATGGCGTAGTGCTTGTCGATTTGCCGGACGACACAGTATTCACACTGGTGGGCAAGCTGCTTTAAGGTTCTTCCAATCGCGCTTTCATTTTGAGAAAGCTACTTCCAATAGGTTGGCATAGCGCAATGGGGGATGTTACTATCAACCCCGGTGCCCCATAACATACCTTGCTCGCAGATCCGTTGCCTGGAGGCCAGGGTGTTTTGTCATCACAGGACTTGTCATGCCTGACATCCATCGAGTTTCTATAAACGGCATTGTCCCGATCATCCCAACCCCATTTACCAATGAAGAAAGCATCGATTGGCCTGCTCTACGGCACCTGATTGATTTTGCTTGCGCTGCGGACGCCTGCGCCGTGTGTTTGCCGGCATATGCAAGCGAGTTCTATAAGCTCGACGAGGCGGAGAGGCTGCGTCTGATCTCCGAGGCGGTTCACCAGAGTGCCGGTCGTCTGCCGGTATTCGCGCAGGTCAATTTTGTGTCGTCGACCCAGGCTTTGGAAACCGCGCGCGAGGCCCAGCGATTGGGCGCTTCGGCGATTGCTGTCGCTGTTCCCAGAATCTTCGGCTTTGGAGAAATGGACCTCTACCGCTACTTTGACCGTGTACTCTCGGGGATTGAGATTCCTCTGCTGATTCAGGATTTCAACCCGTCGGGGCCCACAGTTAGTGCTCGCTTCGTGTCGGATCTACACCGCACACATCCTCATTTTCGTTGGATCAAGCTTGAGGAGCCGCTGATGTCTTCGAAAGTGACTGCGATGCTGGACGCGACGGACGGCCGCGTCGGTGTGCTGGAGGGTTGGGGCGGTATGTACATGTTGGATCTCATTCCCGCCGGGATTTGCGGCGTGATGCCGGGACTCGCTGTTTCCGATCTGCTGGCGAAAGCGTTTCAGTTAGCCGTCCGCGGAGATGCCGTTGGCGCATACAAGATTCACGAAGCGGTTCTTCCCCAGATCGTCATGAGCCTGCAGCATATGGAGTTATTTCACCAGGCTGAAAAGAGCCTGCTTGTTGCACGCGGTATCCTGCAGCAGGCCGTTGTCCGCCAGTTGACTCTTCAGTTGGACAGCCATACCGAAAACCGGATCTTATTTCTCAACCAGCAGATTCTCAGTTTGCTTGAGCGTCTCGAACTTCCACCCAATCCGCTTCTATCCAAGATGGCTGATTAGGTCTGCGCTGGGTGCCTCGGATCCGGATGCCTGCCCGCATGCGAAGAACTATGGTGCTATTTGTACTTTGAAGATCTTTCTGGTCATCTGGTGCAACCAGGAGGGGCCGGCCGCTCGTCGCGTCTGTAACACAGCGCGTAGTCCGGTTCTGCACGAGAAGTTCTTGAAAGGTCCACGTGCGGTGTCCCATCGCCACCACGAAGAACTTCTGTTCGATTTGGTGGTGGCTTCGTGAAAAGTGAGCATGTTCGGAGAGGCAGACGCATTCCTTGGCTTGGGTTTTCGCGAAATCCCCAAATGGCATTGATTGCATGTTGCGATCATTTGTCGCACAGTTTCCGCCATGGTTGATGCCTCCTGGACGAATTGTAAGAAACGGATTCACTAGCAACCAGGAATCCCGGCACCGCGCCGCATTCGACTGTTCCTGAAGGTTGTCAACCGAGTCCACTCAGACTATTCTTGCGTTTCAACGTTTCGTAGACTTGACGGCAGACCCTTCCCCGGTCCTCTGCTGAAGCCAGAAACTAGGGAATCTCCGAGTTTCCGTCGGTCAACAAATGCTGGTAATGTCCGAGAAGAAGCACGTATGGGACTGGCCCCCAGCACCGTTCGACGGAAGCCGCGCGAATCTCATAGCTACGCGTGGGGGTGCGGTTCACGTTTTGGTTCCCTTTTGCTGCACCTCACCTGCAACGTTTATGGATGAATTGGAAAAGCTCAGTTGGGAACTGGCAGATGAAATCTTGCGGCGTGAAGCTGAAGTTCCGGGGAGTCAGGAGCAAATGAGCGTAGAAGTTGCGAAGCTGATTTTGGCGTATCACGCGCTGTTGTCGAGTAGACCGGGTGAACCTCCCTGCTTCCCGGTGCGATACGAAAGCTGAAGCATTTTTTCGAGGGGCGGCCGCTCGCCGCCGCCCCCCGGCGGAGGCTCGGATCACCGGCCCATTCGCTTTTCGGTGGATTCGCGCCTCGCGACTTTGATCTTGATCAGTAGCAAGGCTGCAAGGCTACAGATGCGTTGAAGAGACGCGCCCGCGAAGAAAGTTGCACTAAGATAAATAGGTTCTACATTCCACCAAGAACTGGTGTGCCCCCGGCTTGTATCAGAACGATAGTCTGAGTGCCAATTGAATTTGGCGGGACGCCTTTGCCGAAAAGATCTTCCCGAATGTCAGGGGCTGGTCGGCGAAGGCATCCGGCAAATTGAAATTGGCGCGATTCAGCGCGTTGAAAGCCTGCGCTTCGGCGGTCAACTTTACTCCTTCCCGTACAGAAAAACTTCGGCGCAGCGACAGGTCGGCGGTCGCCAATCCAGGGCCACGTAAAATATTCCGCCCCGCGCTACCCCAAGTATAGGCGGGCGGGATGGCGAATGCCGACACATCGAACCATTCCTGCGGAGAGCGATTGGATAAATGCGGATTTCGCAATACGTTGGGCCGATCGATGCCAAAGTTGCCGCCGCTATTGCCGGTATTGCTATTGTCGCTGGACAGTTGAGGTGTAAACGGCTGGCCGCTTTCGGCGCTGACGATCCCGCTCAGTTCGAAACCGCGGCTCCAATGAAGTGATCGCGGGAGCTCATAGGTGAACGCAATGGCTGCCACGTTTGGAATATCGTAGCTGGAGAGGGCCCGCTCCAACCTGTAATTGTGGCTGTCCTGCGGGAAATTCTGGTCGGGTGATGTCGGCAGGAATGCCGAGGTGTCGTCAATAGACTTCGCAAACGTGTACGAAGCCAGCATCGAGAGTCCCCGTGCCAGCCAACGCCGGTAAGAGAGCTGAAGAGACTGATATTCGAGGTTTCCGCCGCTTTCCGTTTCGAGAATATTGCTGAAGGCCGGATATGGCGCCCGTGAGGCAACCGGCCCCGGCCCGGGAAAGGGCTGGTTGATATCGAGTGACCGCGGTAATTTGGTTCCCTTCGACGCCGCGTAAGCGGCACTGAAGACCCCTACTCGCTCTACCTCACGCTGAATATTGTAGTTCCAGTGCTGAGTGTAAGCCGGTTTGAAATCTGGACTGATGATACTGAGTGCCGGCGGTGGCACGAATCCATTCGCGGCCGAAAACGGGTCGGCGAGCGTGATCAAGGATGTTGCAGAGGGGAAATATACCGATATCGTGAAATAAGGTGGGTTGTAATAAAGAGATGAATTGACAACGAACATGCCCGAATCGTAGTAAATCCCATAACCGCCTCGAATGACGGTGTGAGCGATCGGGGACCATGCAAAACCGACGCGAGGGCCGAACCCACCACCCCATCCATGCGTTCCCGAGCGGGAGATCCCACTCGTGCCAACCTGCGCGGTTTGCGCGGTCTGGAAATTGAATGTCGCCATGCGGTTCGTCGGGTCAGTGGCCGGCGAGTCGTATTCGTATCGAAGCCCTAAGTTCAAGGTCAGATTGCGGGTTACTTTCCAGTCGTCCTGTGCGTAACCGCTGAATGATTTTGTGCGCATCGTCTGCGGCCCGGTGTACTGGGATTTAATGCCGAGAGTGGGCAGTCCCAAAAGCAGGTCCCCGATTCCTGATCCCGTGAGCGCCCCTGTGAAATTCATCTGCCCCCGGCTATAAACTTCCACATAACCGTTCAACTGTAATGCGCGGACCTCGGCGCCTACCTTTATGCTATGAGCACCACGAATTAGCGAAAGATTATCTCCGACTTGAAACGTATTATCCGTTCGATTAATTGGTGTAGCGGCAACGTCTCCGACCCGTGAATACCCGGTAACCGCAATCCCCGGAAAACCAAAGTCGCGGGGTGCCGTTGGAAGATAATCCACGCCCCATAACTGGTTCACATTGGTGGTGTAATTTTGAGCAAAAATCCGCCGTATAGCGCGATTGAAGCCGATCAGCACCGAGTTTACTGCTGAGGGTCCGAGGCTCAACTGATAGTGAACGAGAGCATTATGCCCCCTATCAAAGACATAGTCTCCAAAGCCGGGCAGTTCCGTTTGATTCTCAGAGTAAGGCACGAATAAATCCTGTCGCCCATAACTGTAACGGAGTGTCAGTTGGGAGGCATTCGAGACACGCTGGTCGAGGCGGATCGTACCCTCATCCTGGTTATTGGTCAGAGTTGGATTGCCCAAATAGTTGCCCGATTCTCCCGGTAGATTGGGCAGGGGAAATAGAGCCATAACTTTTCCTGCGTAAGGTGAAATGAGTGATTGCGGAACTACAGCGGCGGGAAACGGTTGTCCGGTAAACGGATTGGTCACCGCGGTGCCCAGGCTGGAAAGATCCCCTTTGCGCACCGCGAGCGTGGGCACCGTTCCTAACTGCGTTTGTCCCTGGTTCTCACGCAAGCCTTCAAAACTGGCATAGAAAAAAGTCGCATTTTTGACGACTGGGCCGCCGACTCCTACGCCGAATTGATTTCTTATAAACTGCGGTTTTTCGTTTGCGTCGAAAAAATTACGAGAGTCCAGGTCGCGGTTACGTAAATAATCGTACACGGTTGCGTGCAAATTGTTGGTTCCGCTTCTGGTGATAATGTTGACTTGACCCGCACCGGCATTCCCATACTCCGCGCTGTACGAACTGGTTGCAAGTTTAAACTCCTGAATTGCATCCACCGAAGGTTGCAGGACATATCCGCGGGTATCAGAATCGTTGTTGTCCACACCATCGAGTAGGAAGTTGTTGCTTTCTTCACGGCCGCCGTTGACATGCATAGCAAATCCGCCACGAGTGGAGAGCTGAGATCCCTGGACCGGCGGGGTAACCCCGGGCAGGAGAAGTCCCAACTGAAGAAAGTCGCGCTCATTGAGCGGAAGACCGTTAATGAGGCCGGCATCAAGCACTGAGCCCTGTTCACTCGAATCGCGTTCAAGAGAGGCGCTTTGCGCCCAGACCAGTACCTCGGTGCCCTGCCCGGCGATCTTGGGACGCAAATCAAGCCTTACGCGTTGATCCACTTGAACGGGAATGGGCTGGGTGGTCAGGAGAGCGAATGATTTTACGTCAACCGAGAGGCGGTATGCGGAGGGACGCAAGCCGTCAAATTCGTAGTAACCCCATGCGTTACTCGCACCGGAACGCTTATAAGAATGCAACCCGTCTTCGATCGTAATCGTGGCGTTCGGAATGGCACTGTTGGACGGATCCAGAACATAACCCGATATCGAACCCGTCTCGACCTGGCACGAGAGCCGCAATGTGAACCAGAACAGGGCGGCATAGGTTCCAATAAGTCCCTTTTTAGCAATTACTTGCATGGCACAGATTGCAAAAGCAGCCGTAGTATAGCATGTGGTGTCCACCAGTTCCTGCCAAGTCGACATGGCGTTGCGGCCACGCGATAGGGCTAGTTCAATCACTTCACGGTAGGGTTCGCAAGCGCTCGCCGACGGGCTGCGATCGGGCCGTGGAACCGGCGCTGGTGCCGGGGCATCTCCCAAAACAGGAAGAATCCCGCCTTGCTTACGTAAATCGGTTTTGTAGATGGGTAATCCGCGCCGATCACTTGACGTTACCAGCGTCGTATTGTAGCGGCTCGACGTGCGTTGCCCGTCGCTTCGGTCCGCGCAGAACTCACTGTGCTCAGGGAAGAACGCGGCAAAGCGCGCAGCCCGAACCAATGTGGACCGCGTAGCGCGGTCCGGGCCGGTTTCGCTCCTCTGACTTTCCGTTGCTTCTGCGTTCAGGAAACTGGTGAAGTTGTTTGCTGCTCCAGGCCATTGCGAAACACGTGCCGGATTCCTACGAGCACCATTGCCGGGTTTTCATAATTCGCTGGGCTACTTATGGTGTTCGGATCGAAAACCACCAAATCGGCGAAAAAGCCCTTTTCCAGCGCCGCGCTAAGCCACTCCGAAACGCTCGGCGGGTTTGGCGGTAATTGTGTGCACGGCTTCGGCTAGGCTCGGGCCGTCACACGGGATTACGCGCGCTCCTGCGGACGGTTGGAAAATTTGCCAATCTCCTCGATTCGTTCGCCCGCAATGAGTAGATCACCGGCGCGAGGTGGACCACCGGTACCATCCGCCAAGAGCCCTCCCTTAAACAAAATCTGCTGCACGCCGTTCCTTATCTCTTTGAGTGTTCGGCATATTTGAGTGCGAGAGCGCGAATCTCATAGCTGAAATCGAGAAACCGCTTCTCCCATTTCCTTGCTGCCATACGTGTGTAGGGATAAAATCCCTTTGCATTGGAAATTCCGCGTGCGCCCGATTCTACGATTTCTTGCATTAGTTTTGGCGTCTCTTTGGTGCAGTCGAGATCCGGCAGAAGATCCCGCATTACAGCTGCATACGCCGGTATCCCAGTTAAATCCATATACCGGAACGGGCCGGCGAGAGTAATCCAGTAGCCCATGTCGTTGCGTACGGAACGATCCACATCCTCGACGGTCGCGTAGCCGTTTTCCACCAGGAAGAAGGCCTCGCGCATCATTGCATACATGATCCGATTGGTAATGAAACCGCGGACGTCGCGGCGAACCAGCGTCGGCTCCTTTTTCCAGCGGGCGGCCATACGAATCACTCGCTCGGCGTTTCGCAAATCCGTTTGATCGCCACAGATTACTTCGAGAAATCGCAAAATGTGAGCAGGTTCGCCCCAGTGAATACCGAGAATTCGTCCTGGGAAGCGCATTCCGCGCTGTAACTCGGTTACCGGCAATGCCGAGGTATTGCTACCGATTAGCGCTTCGGGCGACACCGAGCCCTCAACTCGGCGAATGACTTCGCGTTTGTCCTCGAGGTTCTCAAAAACGCACTCGATCACCAGGCCGCAGTCGCGCAGGTCCCCGAAATTGTCCGAGACGCTCAGGCGTTCAAGCGTCGTGCTTGAATCTTTTGCGAAAAGCTTCTGCCGCCTCATGTCCTGGAGCAGGAGAGAAACGCGCCGTTTCAGCGTGCGGCGGCGCGAGGAATTCTTCTCGATGCCTACGACGGGATGACCAGCGGCGAGTAGACAAGTCACAATACTCGTACCCATCAGGCCGAGACCCACAACGCCCGTGGGCACGGGAGGCTCTTTTTGCATTCCGGATTGTTTTCGTGGCATACAGTCAAATCAATTATGCCGCTCAGCCATCACGCTAGCGGTCGGACTGAGAGGAAAATCTAGCCGCTGGAGGAGGGCCAACATCTGTTCATTAGGAAGCGAGATCCGGTGAATGATCGGAACAACCTCGTTAATTCGAAATCCGTTCGTCTCCGACATACGCTCCTATACCTGGGAGTTCACTTCCTGCATCCGTTTACGCTCCTCGTACACGGTAACCAAAAACGTCCCGAAGAAAACCAGTAGCCCGCCAATCACCAGCGGAGCAGTGATCTTCTCCCTCACTACGATCGTCGACAGCAGCACGCCGAACACCGGTAACAGATAAATGGAAAGCGACGCCTGTGTCACATCAATCTTCTCGATCACCCAGAAATACAGTAACATCGATACACTCAAGCTAAGAATGGCGATGGTCAACAGACTAATCCAAACGCTGGTACCAAGCGATATGAATGCCGCGATTGGCGCACGTTCAAATATCAGCAGCATCACCGCGAGTTCGATGTCGGCCGCCAGAAAGCTATACACCAGCAGTTCGACCGGGTTGAGTGTTTCCAGTAGCCTTTTCGTATAAGTGTTATAAAATGCGCTTCCCAGGCAGCTTGCCAGAATAAGCAGGTTTCCAAACAAATAACTGCTGTGAAAGATCGAAACAGATCGCCAATCGATATTGGAGACCATGAGAACGCCAGCAATCGCAAGGGCGAACGAAAGCCACCTCACGGTCGTCATTTTCTCGCCTAACAGGATGACGGCCATAATCGTGGTCAGGATAGGAATCGTGAGGGTTAGCACTGACGCATTACTTGCGAGCGAGTGCTCTACTCCCCATGTGAGGCCCAATTGCGCAGGAATGATGCCGAGAGTCGAAGCCAGAAACACGTCCCGCCAGAGAACAGCACTCCTCTTAGGGGCTGGTTTCCTACTCCGGCCAAGGAGCAGTAACGGAGCAAACAGGAGTGACGAGAGCGCAAGCGGGATCAGTGCGACGGCGATGGGCCCAAGCCGCTCAGTCGCTATTTTCGCGCCGGAAAACTGAAAGGCCCACATCAGATTTACCAGTATCAGGACGAGAAAGCACTGAACAGGAGACCGTTTTTGAACGCGCTGCAGCCGATTAATGAATTCGCCCATTTGAATCGATCTTTTACAATACCGGTCGTTGTCCCTTCCGCGAAAGTAGACGGCCAACTTCAAAAGCATCTGGCATTACCGCAAGTATCCTTGTGGTCGATGCCGGTTTTCGCATTTCGTGGTCCACAGCGTTTTCATGCCGTCGGCGCGATGGAACCCTCTATCGAGTGCTGAGCACGCGGCAGCAAAGGCTGATGAACGGCTTCAATCTGCGCCGTTAAAAAGAGGAGGACTCGACCCACCGAATTGGATATGGTATTCCAATGCCCGAGTTTCTACAATGATGGCCGTCGCATTCCGTGTGAACGGTCCAATAGGCTGAACAATTTTTGCTCCTCTGCCTATTTCCTAGATCCGCCAGGCGGACGACTTTTGGGCGGTGAATTACACGCTAGGCCGTCCCGGAGAGGCGGTCCCAGATCACGATGGTTCGGCAAATTTCTGGTGAGTGCTGCCGGGCTTCCGGGCGGTTCGTCTCGCACTTGCAGGCTCTGTTGGAACAAGTGGTGGCACTGTCATCGAGGCACGATTTCCGGCGCTACATCTTTTAACAGGAAGAACAGAAGCTTGCTGATACAATCGGGCAATGCTTCACACTGCAACATCCGCGTTTCTGATAACAGGGGTGCTGCTTGGGGCAAGCTTCGCCCAATCGAAGGAAAACAAGATGGACCAAACCCAACCGGACCAACCCGGCGCAGCAGCGCCCAACTCGGAGCCTCAGAAAGGCCGAATTTTGGGCATCGGCGGTATTTTTTTCAAGTCGGAACATCCGGGCCCGATGCGGCAGTGGTATGCAAAAAACCTGGGGCTCTCTGATGAGGGTCACGGGGCGATGCTGCATTGGCGTGATAAAGATAATCCGCAGCAAGAGCGGATGACCGTGTGGTCAATTTTTCCGGCCAACAGCAAGTATTTCGAGTCGAGTCAACTAATGGTGAACTACATCGTCGATGATCTCGATGCGCTCCTCGAGCGGTTGAGCAAGGAGGGCGTGAAGATTGACCCGAAGCGGCAGGACGAGTCTTATGGCCGATTCGCCTGGATATACGATCCCGACGGAAATAAGATCGAGCTTTGGCAGCCGCTTAATCCCGCAAAGTAAAGTCCAGCAGATCGCTAGAAAGCGGATCTCGCAGGCAGCCGGCAAGACCGGTCCTATTCCGTACTAGATCTTCGGATCACAAACCCGTAATGTTCGCCACGTGCCACCGGTCCTGGAAAAACGGGAGCAAGGCGAGGCGTGCCGCCGTACGTTAATGAACGCAAACTCACGCAGCCTTATTGGCAAGTTAGCAAACAGACGGTGTCTTTGAGCGCGGCGCGTTATGCTGATGTATCGCCGCTGTGCGGTGGATGCGTTTCAGAAAAAAATAGAGGCTGTTAAGGAACTTGGGCTGACAGCAGATGTCAGCCGCATTGTTCGCCTCCGAGAACCTGATCGTACTCGTCACACCGCCGGGACCTCGCGGAGCGTAGCTCTTCAGGGCTCTGCCTGTCGGCGTAGGTAGCCGTCAATCCGATGTCCGCAGCTGCAGAACCCATCGCGGGTACATGGTCGCACGAAAGGAAAGGCCATATTCCCGAACTGGACGGACTCCGCGGCGTGGCGATCCTTTCTGTGATTCTCTTCCACTTTGGTTCGCCGCGCCTCCATCCCGGCGCGTTACACAACATCATGGAGTTTGGCTGGGCCGGAGTCGACCTCTTCTTTGTGCTGTCAGGTTTCCTCATTACAGGCATCCTTCTGCGTACCCGCGGATCCAACCGCTATTTTCTGAATTTCTATGTCCGGCGAATTCTTCGCATTTTTCCGCTCTACTATGGCTGTATATTCCTGCTTTTCGTGGTGATTTTGCCGTTTGTGCATGCGGGGCCATGGTTCCAGCTTCGCTCCGAACAGGCCTGGTATTGGCTTCATTTATCCAACTTTCGCACCGCCTGGGGGCCATTTTCGGTTTCGCCGGTAGGGCATTTCTGGTCGCTGGCGGTGGAGGAGCAGTTTTACTTGGTGTGGCCGGTAGTAATTCTGCTTCTTCCGGAACCCACACTTCTCTGGCTCTGTATGCTAATCCCACTCGCGTCCTCTGCGCTGCGGTCGATGCCAGCGTTACAGGAAATCGCCCGTACGCATCCGGAATTCCTCTACCGTATGACCTTCTGCCGCCTGGACGGGCTCGCGCTGGGTGCCTGCGTTGCGATTGTGGCGCGCAATGAAAATCTGGCGAGAGCGGCTGTCCCGATGGTTCGCCGCTACGTGCTTCCGTTCAGTGCGGCCGGGCTCGCAACCATCATGGCGGCGGACCAGACCGCGAATTATGCCGGGCGCTGGATGTCGATGATCGGCTACTCCGTTGTTGCATTGTTTCTTGCGAGTGTTCTGCTTCTGATTGTCGTGCGCAACTCGCCAACCCACTTTTTGCTGCCCGGCTGGTTAATCAGTTTCGGCAAATACAGCTATGGCGTTTACATGTTTCACCTACCCATCCTGTTCCTGCTCGTCAGGCTATTGCGGATCGACGGGTTACTCGGGTGTATAGCCGCCGTGGTCATCGGCGGAGCGACGTCGTTCTTCTTGGCTTACATTTCCTGGTGCGTATACGAAGTACGCTTCCATCGCCTGAAAGATCGGATTGCCGGCCCCCGTTCTCAATGGACGTTGGCTGCAAAACGGGCATCCTACACGATCGGCTGAAGACTATCCTGCAGATCCTCCTGCCCGGTTCGGGGTTCGGGCTTAAGGTGAGCCGATGACGTTTTCCAGGGCTGGAAGCTCGTCCCCCTCCCCGAAGACGACCGCTTCCGTATCGAATCCGGCTTGGATTTGGCAGTAATGGGGCATGCGCCGCCTGCACGGGCATACAAGCCAGAACAAAAACACAAAATCGAAAATGCCGCCACATGAAGGGTCAACTCCTCTTTTCGCGCTGGCCATGGGGAAGCGCGCAGCTAGGGGTTTGCTTTGAGGAACTCGACTCTTTCAAACTGCTCCTTAGCCAGCGCCGCCTTTTCTAACTTCCGGTAAGCCAGCCCAAGTTGATAATAAGCCCTAGGCTCCTCAGGACGAATTGCGGCGGCGTGCCTGAACGATCGGACAGCCCCCTCGAAATCGCCTGTCGCAAAGTAAGCTCTGCCGCGCAGATAGTGAACTTCATAATCCTCTGGTGTGGCTTTCTCCGCGAGATCCAACTCCCGGAAAACCTTCGGATAGTCGGCTTGCGATTCGTCCAGCAGCGATTGTGCGATCGCCGTGTGGATCATTGGATGGTCAGGATCACGAGCGGCGAGCCTCTCGAGCGCTTCTATGGCACGGCCCGGCTCCCCCAGGTTTCGTTCGGTTTCGGCAAGCTTCGGGTACGCTTCCAACTGGTTTGGAAATCTGTATACCAGTTCCGCAAGCACTTCCCGCGCGGACCCGAATTCTTCGGTCGCGACAAGCGCTGCACCCAACGCCAGCAAGACAGCAGGCGAGTTGCCCGCATGTGCGCGTCCTTCTTTTAGAACATCCACTGCCGCGCGCCTGTTCTCCTGGGCTGTGTATATCCGGGCGACAGCCAAATAGGGCTTCTCCGCCGCCGGATCGAGCTGGATGGCCCGTTTGAGATGCTGCACAGCTTCCTCCAGCGAACCAGCGCTTTCTAAGCTGAGGCCGGCAATTGCCGCGGCTGAAGCGCGCAGCGTTGGGGGCAGAGTTTCCTTTTGCTCCAGCGACGAAGCCAGGCTTGCTGCATCGCTGTTAGCACCAGCCTGATTTTCGAGGACCGCAAGGTTAATCGCCGCCCTTGCGTTGTCCTGATAATCAATGCCGCTACGCAGAGCCTCGGCCAAAGCCATCTCGTTTTTCCTGGCGTGCAGGAGGTCTTGTGCCACATCCGCGTGCAACCGGTAGTCACGCGGAAAACGGTGCGCGGCATCAAGCAGCGACTGCTTCAGACGATCCGTGTCTCCGGCGAGCAAATTGATTTTGATCAGCATGGCTAATGGCAGAGGATAATCGGGGCGGCGCCGGTCGGCCTCGCCAAGTTCGTCACGAGCCCGCTGGAAATCGCCTCTGGCTAACGCGTCGACAGCCATGCCATAAAGCGTGTAGTCGGACCGCAGACTTTCTGGCGCTAAACAGGCCGCCTGGCGAAAGTCTCCCGCAGCCTTGGCAAACTCGCTTTGGCGAAACTCGACTTGGGCTTTGCGATCCAGTTCGCGAAATTGCTTCTGGGTTTCATATTCAGGAAAATCCGTCGCGACACACTGCGCCGCCAGAATTCGCGCGCAAACCAGGAAGGCAAGATAGATCCGATACATGGATCGTCCGGGATAGGATCATCTTAGCTGACGGCCGCGGCAACGTCCGTTCCGCATGCCCCATCTGTCATCGCCTCGAAAGTGGGGATAAGATAATGCGAACATGCTGAGAAGTTTTTTTCTTTTCCTCGCGTCGGCGGGCATTGCCGGCGCTCAACCCCAATCGCAGCCCGTAATCATTGATGGCGAATTGAGCGATGTGTTTTGGGATCGCATCAAACCGGCAAAGCTGAGCCCTGTCGAACCGGCAACGGGAGTCGCACCTGGTGAAGTCCGGGCGACGCTTGCTGGCCGCTACCTTTATCTCGGCGCACGATTGCCGGAGCCGAGCGGACGTTTCACGGCGCGTTCAGTTGGAAAGAACCCCCAATGGGAAGAAGAGGACTCGATTATCTTCGTAATTCGGGCCAAGAACGAAAACGATTGGCTCGTGCAGGTCGGCCCGCTTGGCGGTTATTCGGTGAAATGGCGTTGGACGGGTGAGACCGACTGGTACACGGCAATGCCCGAGCGTTGTGCGGACTTTCTGATCGCCGCGCATCAGGGCAATCGGGAATGGGAAGTGGAAGCTGCCATTCCGCTGGAAAAATTGGGTACTCCCGGCGCTGGCAGCGTTCATATGAATGTGGAACGCGTCCGCGCGGCGCGTCCCGGCGTGCCGGCGACACACTGGCGATGGCCGGCCGACCAGCCAGTCGCCGAAGTATCCGGTCATCCCGGGCCTGATGCCGCCATTCCGGATCCGGTATACCAATCTCCTCTAGTGGGCAACAGTGAGCCGCCCCTGAACGCTGGCCGGCGCACGCAGCTTCCGCCTCTGGATAGCGGGTGGACGGGCGATGCCTGGCGAGAAGTGCCGGTATGGACACTGCAGCGTAACGAGGCTGCGGCACGCGTTCCTGTCTTTCCTACAGAAATCAAAATGATGCAGGACAGCCAAACTCTATCCGTTTTGGCACGGTGCGCCGAGCCGTTTGGGACCGTGGCCAACACGGAGGAGCGAGACGGGCCTGTCGATCAGGACGATAGCTTTCAGCTTTACCTGGCGACTTCAGGCTCGTCGTACGTGAAGTACGCAGTGAATCCTCTGGGATACGTTTTGGATGCGAACGGATATGCGGGAGGTGAACGCATCTCGCGACCGCACACAGAATGGAACAGCCCGGTTCGCGCTTTTGCCTGGAACCAGCCGGGCGAATGGTTTGCCCGTCTGGACATACCGCTCGAATATGTCGCGAAGGCGCTCGGCGAAGCGCAGACACCGCGCCAATGGCGCATTCTTTTCCTTCGCCACCGCCCCGGGAGGTCAGGCGAACCGCAAGAGACCAGCGTCCTGCCGATCACGCAGAGTGTGACGGCTTACTGCCCGGCTCGTTACCGGCGGCTCGTGCTCGCGGACGCTGACCCGAGCTGGCTCGCGGGAAGATCCTTATCGCCGCCGTCCGGCAACCTTGCCTTCGTTCCCACTCGCGTCCTATCCCAGCAACAGCGCCAGCAGATGGATCTCCCCGGCATGCTGGACCGCAATATTCATGACAGGACATTGAAGATTTTGGAGGCAGAGAAACGCGATTGGGATAAAGTGCGGACATTGCAGGATTGGGAAAGTTTTCGAGCACCCAAATTGAAAGCATTGGCCGAATCCATCGGCGGCTTCCCTCCGCGTAAGCCTCTAGACATTCGCGTCGTCAAACATTATCGCGGTGACGAATACCAGCGGCAGGACCTGGTGTATCAATCGCAGCCCGGATTCTGGGTGACGGCGAATTTGTATCTGCCGAACGAACCGAAAGCGCCAATGCCAGGTATCATCATCGCCCACAGCCTGCACGCCCCCAAGACGCAGTTCGAGCTGCAGGACATGGGGATCTTGTGGGCGCGATCCGGTTGTGCCGTACTGGTCATCGATCAGGTCGGATACGGCGAGCGATTCGAAGGCTATCCCTGGGCGCGCGAGTTTTATCATTCTCGCTACGTCACCGGTATGCAGCTGTACACGGTCGGCGAAAGCCTCATGAAGTGGATGGTCTGGGATCTCATGCGTGGAGTTGATCTGCTGGTTGAGCGGAAAGACGTTGACGAGAAGCGGATCATTCTCATTGGAGCCGTGGCTGGAGGAGGCGATCCGGCCGCGGTAACGGCAGCGCTCGACCAGAGGATCGCGGCTGTCGTTCCCTTCAACTTCGGCGAATCCACGCCCGAAGTTCCACGATTTATTCCGGAAAAGAACCAGTGGCCCCGTGAGCTGGCCGACCCGGGGTTGTGGGACTGGGAGACTCCGCGATGCTTGCGGCGCGGCATTATCGACCAGTTTCTGCAGTGGACAGTATGCGCGATGGCCGCACCTCGCAAATTCGTCTATTCCTACGAGCTCGGATGGAACGTGGAAGATCTTCCCGCCTGGGACCGCTACAAAAAAGTTTATGAACTGTATCAAGCGAGGCAGAATCTGGCAGACGCTCACGGGTTCGGTCCCTTTCCAGGACCAGGCGAATGCTGGAACGTCGGTCCTGCGCAGAGGATGTCGCTCTATCCGACACTGGAGCGATGGTTTGGCATTCCCATTCCTCTCGACGAAATGCGGCCTTCCGTGCAAGCCAATCTCGCCAGAGTTCCAAAAGGGCGAAGACTCGAGTCAGAGCTCGAAGTTTTGGATACCGCGACCGCCGCTGATCTGCATATGCGAACCGTGCACGAATTGGCGCAAGATGCCGGGCGCATGAAGCTTGAGTCTGTGCGAAGCCGGCTGGCGAAGATGGACCCGCCGCAACGGCAAGACTGGATTCGAACGGAACTGGCGAAACGCTTGGGAGACATCGAACCAGCCATGAACGCTCCCGTGACCATCCATTGGGCTAAGAAACTTCCGGACGCGACGGTCGAGGGAATCACCATTGAAGTTGAGCACAGCGTAACCGTGCCCTTGCTTCTCTTTCGTCCCCCGGCAAAAGGCAAAACACCGGTCGCCGTGGGAATCGCGGAAGGCGGAAAAGAATTGTTTCTGGCCAAACGCAACGGCGAAATCGAGAGCTTATTGAAGCAAGGCGTGGCCGTCTGCCTTCCCGACGTGCGCGGTACAGGCGAGACCTCGCCGGATAGCCGTCGTGATCCCGAAAACGACGAGAACATGCAAGCCGTCAACGAGGAAATGCTGGGTGAGACGCTCGTTGGACGTCGTCTGAAGGATCTGCGGACAGTCCTGACGTACCTCGAAAGCCGTGAAGATTTGGACGCCGCGCGCGTCGCGTTGTGGGGAGAATCTCTCATGCCTGTGAACAGCGACCGAATCCAAATGGATGAACTGCCGTTGTGGCAAACCGGTCCCTATATCCAGCAACAGGGTGAGCCCCTGGGTGGCTTGCTGGCTATCCTGGGAGCGCTCTATGACCCAAAAGTGAAAGCTGTTGCCATACGGAACGGGCTGGTGAACTTTGCTTCACTTCTCGACGATGCCTTTGTCTATATGCCGGCCGATGTCACCGTTCCCGGCTTGCTGGAGGCCGGCGACCTTGCCGATTTTGCAGCCGCTCTGGCTCCGAGGCCTCTTGTACTCGAAGGTCTCGTCGACGGAAAGAACAGACTCGTTTCCGCAGCAGGTTTGCATGAGCAGTTGGGCCCGCTATACGCCGCTTATCCAGCGTCCACCAAAAATCTCGTGGTGACGACAGGAGAAGGTTCGGATCTGCCGGCCTGGCTGCTGAAACATCTGTAAAATGTTCATTGGCAGGGCACAAAAGCCGGTGAATGCGGCTCGGCGAGCGCGCCCATGACACGTAGGGAACTGCTGGCTCTTTCCAGCGCGAGCGGGTTATTGGGGCAGCCAGCTAAGTTTCGCGATCCGCGGAATCTGTCTTATCCGCTGCAGGCGGTGGAAGGACCGACCACACCAGCCGAGCTTTTCTTCGTCCGTGACCATTTTCCGGAGCCGGAACTGTCTTTGCCGAAGTGGGAGCTCTCCATCGAAGGCCGGGTCTCCCGGCCAATGGTACTCACCTTCGCGGACTTGTTGGAATCGCCGACCAGAGAAGTGGAAGCAATTTTGGAATGCGCCGGCAATCCGAACGGTTCTGCGGTCGGTAACGCTGTTTGGGAAGGTGTATCTTTGGGCGGCTTGCTTAACGGGGCGGGAATCGCGAGCGATGCCGTCGCTGTCCTGCTCGAAGGTGCGGATTCCGGCCGGTTGCTGCAGAACTCGCCGGAACTGCCGTACTGCCAGATTTTGCCGGTCGAAACGTGCCTGCGTCCGGTAAGCCTTGCGGCATTCAAGCTCAACGGCCGTTATCTGCCGCGGAGCAATGGTTTTCCAGCGCGAGCGCTTTTCCCCGGCTGGTACGGAATGGACTCCGTCAAGTGGCTCCGCCGGATCAAAGTGCTGGGCCCAGGGGACTCGGCAACGGAGTTTCAATCGAGCGGCATGAACACGCTGTACAATCGCGCGGTTAAGAGTTCGTCGGGCGCATTGACGGTTTCCCGCTTGACGGAAATTCAAGTTCGATCGGTGATTGTCTGGCCCGCCGACGGCGCCCGCCTAATCGCTGCGCGGTATATTGTCCGCGGCTTGGCCTGGACGGGTGGCGGCGTCATCAAAAGCGTCAGTGTCAGTACCGATGCCGGCCGATCCTGGCAACCGGCACAATTCGAATCGGCCCCCAAACCGTTTACCTGGGTACGGTGGAAATATGCATGGCCAGCCGCCTCTGGCGACCACGTAATAATGAGCCGCGCCGTTGACGATGCCGGCAACGAACAACCCTTGAAGCGCGATCTGTCTCGAAAGGATGTTTACGAGTTAAACTTTTGCACACCTGTCCGGTGCGCGGTTCGATAAGTGCTTTGGAGGATTTCATGTCAATTGGTTTGGAGCGTCGCGAGTTCTTGAAGGCTGTCGGAGCCGCCGGCATTGCGCAATCCCTGGCCGCTGCGGAGGATGCCGCCCGGCCGGTTCGCGTCGGCTTGGTTGGTGTGGGCAATCGGGGCACAGGGCTCGTCAAAATTCTTTTGGACGTCCCGGGCGTCGAAATCCCGGCAATTTGCGACATCAACGAAGAGAATCTCGAACGCAGTTTGGCGCTCGTCCAGAAAACCGGGCGTAAACGGCCCGAGGGATACTCGCAAGGTCCGGAAGATTACCGTCGACTGGCTGCTCGTGATGATTTAGATGCCGTCATGACGGCTACGCCGTGGCAATTGCATACACCCGTCGCCGTGGCCGCGATGAAGGCTGGCAAATACGCGGCCACCGAAGTCCCCGCGGCAATCACGCTCGAACAATGTTGGGAACTCGTGAACACATCCGAGCAGACCGGTATTCCCTGCATGATGCTGGAGAACGACTGTTTTGGCAGGGGAGCTCTAATGGCTCTGAACCTGGTGGAGCAGGGAATACTGGGCGAAATCGTACACTGCGAAGGCGGGTACGATCACGATCTCCGGGCCGACTTGCTGCGCAACGGGCAGCTTTCCTGGCGCGGAATGCATGCATTGAACCGAAACGCAAATCTGTATCCGACACATCCCATAGGCCCAATTGCCTGGTGGACAAAAATCAACCGGGGAAACCGTTTTACTTATCTGACCTCGATGAGCAGCAAGTCACGCGGGCTGAGTCATTACGCAGCCAAGCACTTCGGCGCCAATAACATCTATGCAAAGCGCGACTTTGCCGATGGTGACGTGAACACCAGCCTCATCATGACGGAGAACGGCATCACCGTCACGCTCAACCACGACACCCAGTTACCACGTCCCTACTCGGATTCCGGCGACACCAAAATCCCGCTCATGACGCAGCGCCTGCAAGGCACTGAAGGGATTTTCTTCGGAAGTCTCGAAAAGATTTATATCGATGGGAGAAGTCCCGAGCATAAATGGGAGGACACCGGCCCGTATTACGAGCAGTATGAACATTTTCTATGGAAGGCTCTGGGGGATGCGGCGAGAAGTTCAAGTCACGGTGGAGAGGATTACGTGGAACTGCATCAGTTCGTCCGGGCAGTGCGCAAAAAAATTCAGACTCCGGTGGATGTTTACGATGCTGCCACGTGGAGCGCGATTGTGCCGCTAAGCGAGCAATCGGTGGCAGCCAGAAGCGCGCCCGTAGATTTCCCGGACTTCACGCGCGGACGCTGGAGAAATCCCCGGCCCATGAACCTTGGCCTGTGAGCACCCCGATGCCCCAGAAAATTTGTTGACATTTGTTGCGACTCACAATAAAGTGGACCGCTAAGGAGGCGGGGGGAATGTTATTGCGCGTTTGCGTAATTACCGCGGCGTTGTGGTTGGCAATGCCGGTGCTGGCTCAACGAAACACTGCGGCGATTTCGGGTACGGCGACGGATCCTACAGGCGCAATGATCCCGGGGGCGCAGGTCACCGCGGTCCAAACTTCGACAGGAACCGTCACCCGGGCCGAATCGAACGAATCTGGATTTTATCAGGTGCTTAATCTGGCGCCGGGCTTGTACAGCCTGCGTGTGGAGCATACCGGCTTTCAGGCATACGTGCAGGAAGGTATCGTCCTACAGGTGGATCAGTCGGCAACGGTGAATGTCGTACTCAAAGTAGGCAGTCAGGCTGATTCAGTGACAATCACAGGCGAGCCTCCGCTTGTCGACGTCCGCACGCAGACGGTAGGCACAGTGATCACGCCCGAAATGGCGACCGAACTGCCTTTAAATGGCCGCAACGCGCTGCAACTGGTGGCATTGGCGCCTGACGTCAGTCCGGGTGGCACGCGTTGTTTCTCGCAGGGCGCCTCGCGGCCCGAATCGGCCGTCACGTTTGTTTCCGCGAGCGGTGCACGCTCCAATGAAACCGCCTTTTACCTGGATGGCGGCATCAATGAAGATCCGTACACCGAAATCGCAAACGTTTTCCCGAATCCCGACGCCATTCAAGAGTTCAGCGTACAAACCAACAGCTACAGCGCCAAGTTCGGAGGTCGCGGCGGCGGCGTGGTAAACGCTGCCACCCGCAACGGAACAAACGATTTTCACGGATCGGCGTTCGAGTACCTCAGAAATCATGTCCTGAACGCTCGAAACTTCTTCGCATCCAGCGATGACGGTTTGAAGCGCAACCAGTATGGGTTTAGCTTGGGCGGTCCGGTGAAAAAGAACAAAACGTTCTTCTTCGTTTCCTGGCAGGGCACCAAACTGCGGTCCATCCCTACGCAAAACGAGGCCGTAACACCCACATCGGCGCAGCTCTCAGGTGATTTCTCTGCCATCAACGCGCAACTGGTCGATCCGACGACAAATGCTCCGTTTCCTGGCAACCAGATTCCGTTGTCTAGGTTTGATCCCATCTCGATGAAGGTTCTAAGCACGGTTCCCGTGGGTCAGCCAGGAACAGGACTGGCATTTTATCCCTCTTACACGCGCAACGATGATAACCAGTGGGTCGGCCGAATGGATCACAACTTCGGAGAGAAGTACCGGTTCTTCGCGCGTTATCTCTACGACCGCCTCGACCAGCCCGGATCGCTGATCGGCAACAACATTCTGAGCGCTTCCGACAATATTTACTGGCAGAGCCAGAACATCACGCTGGGCGGGTCGTACGTTCCCAAACCCAACCTCGTGGGCGATCTTACCCTAACCTACAATCGCGTAGTTCAAATATCGCTCGGACCGGAGAAACTGCCCGGCTGGGTCGATCTCGGAGTGAACGTCGCCAATGAAGCCGCAACAGCCGGCGCTTCCGGACCGGGCTTTTACCTCAACGTTGGCGGGTATTTTAGCGCCAATTGGGACCCGCTTTATCGCGTGCCACGCGCGGAGTACGACATCAGCAACAACTGGACCTACGTCAAAGGAGCCCACAGCATTCAATTCGGCGGTGAAGTGATCCGTGAGCAGAACATCCTGGCACAAGTATTCTTGTCGCAGGGATCCTTTAGCTTCAATAGCCAGATTTCCGGCGATAACCTGCTCGATTTCATGCTCGGCAAGCCCAGTGATTTTCAACAATTCAGTCCAATCTACGAAAGCTTGTACCGGACGGTCCCCGCGCTTTACGTCAACGATTCCTGGAAAGCGACCCGCCGCCTTACGCTGAATCTGGGAGTACGCTGGGAGCCGTGGAAGATGTTTACTGAACAGGCGAATCAGATCTCCATCTTCACCATCGGAGCCGCCGCACAAGGTGTGCGGTCTCGTGTATACCCTAACCTCCCTCCAGGTGAGCTTGTTCCCGGCGACCCGGGCGTTTTGAAAACCGGGGTCCCATCGTATTACCACATCTTCGATCCCCGCCTGGGCGTTGCCTGGGATGTGTTCGGCGACGGTAAGACCAGCGTACGGGCCGGATTCGGTATCTATCACGACATGATCAATGTCAATTCCAACAACGATACGATCTCGGCTCCGCCATGGGCTTTATCGGTTGACGTACCGTTCCCCGTGAGTCTGGATAATCCCTACCAGGGGCACAATGTTCCGTTTCCGGCGTTCCGCCCGTTCGGAAAGGATCAGCAATTCGCCTTCCCATTCTTCGGAAATGAATTTGATCCGACCATGGCTTATCCGGTCATCCAGCAGTGGAACCTCACCATCGAGCGCCAGTTGCCGAAAGGCTTTATGGCTCGGGCCGGATATGAAGGAATGGAGAGCTACCACCTGTTCGGCGGGGTCGAACAGAATGCGGCAGTGTATATTCCCGGTCAGTCGACGTTCGAGAACGATCAGAATCGCCGGCCCATGGGCCAGTATTTTACAAGCAACTCGATCAACACTGCGACCGGCACCGCCAGCTATAACGCTCTCGTGCTGACGGCAGAAAAGCGAATGACGAAAGGCCTCACATTCCTCGCGGGCTTCCGATGGGCCAAGATGCTTGACGAGCTTCCTGGAGCTGGCACCAGCATGGGACAAGGCGATTACACAACTCCCGATCCGAAGTTTGATCGCGGGCTCTCGAGTGTCGATGTCAATCGTCAGCTCATTGCGTCCTATGTCTGGCAGTTGCCCGTGATCCAGTCCATGGGCTTCGTGGGACGTAACGTGATCGGTGGGTGGCAGTCGAGCGGCATTCTAACCCTGCGCGCCGGCACACCTTACTCGATTCTGTCCGGGCTTGACTATTCATACAGCGGAATCGGGATTGATCGGGCTGATCTCATCGGAAGCCCCTCTCTTTCCGGCAGCCGGTCAAAAGGCGACAAGCTGAACGAATGGTTCAACACCGCCGCCTTCACATTTAATGCCCCCGGAACCTATGGCAATTCCGGTCGGGACATTCTTCGCGGTCCGGGGATCGCAACGTTCGACTTCTCGCTCTTGAAATCCTTTCCATTGAAGTTCGGTCCCTTTGCCGAAACCCAGCGCCTCGATTTCCGTGCCGAAGCCTTCAATCTGTTCAATCATGCGAATTTCCGGAATCCGGATAACACGATTACGGACCCGACATTCGGCCAGGTGCTGCAAACCGCTCGCGGTACGGCGGGTAGTCCGCGGATTCTGCAATTTGCTTTGCGTTTTTCGTTCTGAGACTAGAGACTCGCGACCAGCTGATCTCCGCTTACGTGTTGACCACCGATCGTAGGAAAACGGGATGGACAAGCTAAGCCGGAGATCGCTGCTCGCCCGGTCCCCTTTTCCCCTGTTCGCCGCCGCCAGGCCGGGTAGCCCGGCGCGTGATGCGCGGAAGCTGAAAATCGTCGTCGTCGGCGCACATGTTGATGATCCTCAGTCCGGCTGCGGCGGGACCATCGCCCGATACACGGCGACAGGGCACGAGGTGGTTGCTCTCTCCCTTACCCGCGGCGACTCCGCCAGCATCGCAGCCGGCCTGCACATGGATCCTCGTGAATTGGCTACGAAACGTTTAGCCGATGCGCAACGTTCCTGCGCATTGCTGAATTGCCGGCTCGCCGTACTGAGCTTCATAAATCGTGACATCCAGATTACCCCGGCACATTACGAAGAATTTGCCGCAGCTCTTTCCGGACACAAACCGGATATCGTCTTCACTCACTGGGCCATCGATACGCATCCCGATCACCGGGCGGCATCGCTGTTGACCTATGATGCCTGGTTGCGCGCGGGTAAAGCGTTTCCGCTCTACTTTTACGAGGTCGAATCGGGACAACAAACACAGGATTTTTGGCCCACCGATTACGTCGACATTACCAGCGTGGCCGAAAGGAAGAGAGCGGCGAGTTACGCCAACACCGTGACAGTGGACGGCTGGTGGCCCCTGCATGACCGCATGCATCGCTCCCGAGGACAGGAGCGAGGATTCGCGTTTGCCGAGGCGTTTAACCGGCATCCGCAAAGTCCGGACGAGCCGGCGCATGCACTTCCGTAACAGCAGAGGATAGGAGCCATGACCGCATTCGATCGTCGAGCCGCGCTCCGCGCTATAGCATCGGGAACCGGGGCCGGAATGCTCGCTGGCTTTTCAAGTGCTGCCCCGGCACAACCGGGGTCACCGCCGGACCCGCCGCGCGAATTAACGCCCAACGGGGCCGACATGGGCTCCCTGTTTCCCGATGTCGAACGCCTGGTCGCCTACAACACCTATCCGTCTTCCTTTCTCTCCAATCGCTTCCCATCGATCGCGGAATACCGAAACACGGGACGCAAAATAGTCCGGAGTGCTCTCGGCTATCAGCCGCCTCTCGTTTCTCCAGATGCTCAAGTTGTAGACCGGCAGGACCTCGGTGATTTCGTCCGTGAAAGAGTGCTCTTCTCGACTTCTGCGGATTTCCGTGTCCCGGCTTATGTCCACATCCCCAAGGGGATCAAAGGCCGCGCGCCCGCCATTGTTGATCTACACTCTCACGGCGGCATGTTCCTCTTCGGCAAAGAGAAGGTCATCGACTTCCCTCGGAATCATCCGGTCATGACCGAATACCACCAAGTGAATTACGGCGGCCGGCCGACGGCAACGGCCCTCGTCCGCCGCGGTTATGTAGTGATCACCATCGACGCTTTTATGTTCGGAGAGCGGCGCCTCATGATGGACTCCGATCTGAAATATGGTTGGGACCGGTCGCGCTACACGGTGAATGACTGCAGACATCTGAACGAAGTTTGCTCGTCCAAAGAGTCTACCCTGGCCCAATCCCTGATGCTTGCCGGTTTGACGTGGGAAGGCATCGTCCTCTGGGATGACATGCGCACGGTTGACTATCTCTCCAGTAGACCGGAGGTCGACCCGAACCGTATCGGCTGTGTCGGCATCTCATTTGGAGGTTACCGCTCGTTCTTTCTGGCGGGTATGGACGACAGGATCGCGGCAGCTTGTGTGGTTGGTTTCATGTCCACGGTGCGCCCGATGTTGAGGCGCCACATCGACACGCACTCTTGGGTGCACTTTGTTCCCGCCCTTCACCGCGAACTGGACTGGCCGGACATAGTGGCCATGCGAGTTCCCAAACCGCTGCTCGTGTTGCAATGCCGCCGCGATGGACTTTTTCCGCTCGAGGGGATGCAGCAGGCCGTGGATAAGATTGCCGCCGTGTACGACAAATCGGGCGCCCGCGACAGATTCACCGGACGATTCTACGATGTACCGCATCAGTTCAACGTCGAAATGCAGGAAGACGCCTTCCGGTGGCTGGACCAGCATTTGCAAGCTTGACTCCAACTCATCCTGATACAGCCGGTCGGTTCCGGATCAATTTGTTGCGGGAGACGTGAGTTTCGGTACATTTCGGTACGCACTTTTGTGCGCCGGTCCGCTTACCCGTTCTGCGGCTCTTTGCTGATTGCCCCTAATTTCGGTGAGTCGACAGCGCGATTGCGGAATCCAACGATTATCTTTTTTGATGCATTTGTTGGGCGGCTGTCTGCTTGGGCCGTGATTCGTCAATAAAGGGCTCATATACCGGCCGGAACGGCGTCATCGGAAATAAAACGCAGGAGACATTATGGCAACTACAAAAGTGGCAGCGGGAACCATGAAGGTCGCCCAGATTGCAAGACCAGGCGGCGATTTCGAAATCGTGGATCGCGAAATACCGACGCCTGGACCAGACGAAGTGCTCATCAAAGTGCAGGCCTGTGGCATCTGCCACAGTGATGCGCTCACGAAGGACGGGTCGTGGCCGGGCATTAACTATCCGCGCGTTCCAGGCCATGAGATCGCCGGCATCATTGAGGAAACCGGGGAGGGTGTCTCGGCTTGGAAAGTCGGGCAGCGCGTGGGTGTCGGCTGGCACGGCGGCCACGACAACACTTGCCTCTTCTGCCGCCGCGGAGATTTCGACCATTGCCAGAACATTAAAATCCCGGGCATCAGCTACGACGGCGGCTACCAGCAATACATGGTGGCCCCGGTGGAGGCTTTGGCAGCTATTCCCGAGTCCCTAAGCGACGCCGAGGCGGCGCCACTACTCTGCGCGGGGATCACCACATTCAATGCGCTACGGCACAGCGGTGCGCTCCCAGGCGATCTGGTCGCCATTCAAGGTGTCGGCGGACTCGGCCACCTGGGAATTCAATTCGCCAACAAATTCGGCTATAGAGTCGCGGCTATCGGCCGCGGCACGGAAAATGCCGTCCTCGCCAAGAAACTGGGCGCACATATTTATATCGACAGTAAAGGAACCAACGCGGCTGCGGAATTGCAAAAAATCGGGGGCGCCCGAGTGATCCTGGCGACCGCCCCGAACTCGAAGGCCATGTCCGCTCTGATCGACGGCTTGGGGCCGAAGGGCAAACTGTTGGTAGTTGGTGCAGACTTCGAAGCCATCGAAGTTACGCCAGTCCAGCTGATCGTAGGAAGTCACGCGATTCAGGGCTGGTGGTCGGGAACACCAACCGACTCCGAAGACACCCTGCGTTTCTCGGAATTGACCGGCGTGCGTGCCATGATCGAAACCTATCCGCTCGCGAAGGCGGCCGAAGCCTACGAGCGCATGATGAGCGGCCAAGCTCAATTCCGCGTCGTCCTGACAATGTGAAGGCGCCGGTTATCCCTGACCAGGCTCGCGCCTGAGCCTATCAGCGCCAAAATTGATTTCATGACCACATCATTCGATGCCATCATCATCGGCACGGGTCAGGCAGGCCCGTCTCTCGCCAGGCGTCTCACGGCTGCCGGGATGAAGACTGCGGTCGTGGAACGGAAATTGTTCGGCGGTACCTGCGTCAACACCGGCTGCACTCCCACTAAAGCTATGGTGGCAAGTGCTTATGCTGCCCACATGGCTCGTCGCGGCGCGGATTTCGGGGTCACAATTCCCGGCACGGTGAACGTCGACATGCGGCGCGTCAAGGAAAGGAAGGATGCTATTTCCGGGGCATCGAGGACCGGCCTCGAAAAGTGGTTAAAGCAGATGGAGAACTGCACCGTCTATGAGGGCCACGCTCGATTCGAGTCGGCGCGGGTCATCGCCGTCGGCCCCGATCGGATTACGGCGGATCGGATCTTCATTAACGTCGGCGGCCGCGCCGTCGTGCCGCCCATGCCCGGTCTGGACGAGGTCCCGTATCTCACCAACAGCTCCATGATGGACGTCGATTTCGTGCCGCCCCACCTGATCATCGTCGGTGGCAGCTATGTAGGGCTGGAGTTTGGCCAGATGTTTCGACGGTTCGGAAGCGAGGTCACGATCGTCGAAATGGGTTCACGCCTCGTTCAGCGAGAGGACGAAGACGTATCCGCGGCAATTCAGGAGATCCTGGAGCAGGAAGGAATCCGTCTCCGCCCCAACGCCAAATGCATCGCGGTTTCGCGGCGTGGGGCCGAAGTTATCGCTCGCGTCGACTGTACCGATGGTGCCCCCGAGGTTACTGGCACCCACCTTCTGCTGGCGGTGGGCCGCCGCCCCAATACAGACGATCTCGGGTTGGACAAAGCCGGCGTCGAGTTAGACCAACATGGTTACATCGTCGTTGACGATCAATTGCGTACCAGCGTCCCGGGAATCTGGGCCCTTGGCGATTGCAATGGGCGTGGCGGGTTCACACACACTTCTTACAACGATTTTGAGATCGTTGCCGCGAATCTCCTGGACAATGACCCGCGGCGCGTCTCCGACCGGATCCCGGCTTACGCCCTCTACATCGATCCTCCGCTCGGTAGGGCCGGGCTTACGGACGCCCAAATCCGCAAAACCGGCCGGAAGGCGCTCGTTGGTAAGCGCCCCATGTCCAGAGTATCCCGCGCGTTGGAAAAGGGCGAATCGAAAGGATTCATGAAGATCGCGGTAGACGCCGAAACGCACGAAATCCTAGGCGCAGCCATCCTCGGCGTCGGCGGGGACGAGGCGATTCACTCCGTTCTCGACGCCATGTACGCCAAGGCGCCCTACACGGTCATCCAACGGGCCGTTCACATTCACCCCACGGTGTCCGAGCTTATCCCGACCATGTTGGGCGAACTCCAGCCGCTGGCGGGCAGCTCCCGGGCAGGTAACCAGAGTTAACGAAGCGAAAGGAGATGAAAATGAAGAAAGGCTATTGGGTTGTCGCCTATCGTGCGGTTCGAGATGAATCCGCTCTGAAAGAATATGGCAAACTTGCGCTGCAGGCCATTGAAGCTGGTGGAGGCAGGACTTTGATACGAACCTCCGACGTCGTGCCGCATGAGGCTGGCATGAAACAGCGGCTGGTGGTAACGGAGTTTGAGAGTCTCGAAAAAGCTACCGCCACATACAATAGCAGCGCATACCAATCGGCCTTGCGGGTTCTCGGATCCGCAGCGGATCGCGACTTTCGTATTGCCGAAGGCGCCTGAGTGACCACCTGAGCCAAGTTCGGCTGACGGTCAGGGTTGTGGTGCGGCTCCGGGCGGCATCAGCGGACTGCCGGCGTCAGCGCGAGCGTCCGGTCCGCCGTCAAACTGATTCTCGGCTTCAGGCCCGGTGAAAACCCGGGCGGCGCGGAAAGCCGGTATCGTTGCGCCGTCATCGAGATAATCATCTGGGCTTCGAGCACGGCCAGGCTCGCACCGACGCACTGACGCGGCCCCGCGCTGAACGGGTAATAGGCGAAACGCGCCCTCCCCTCCGATCTCTCTGGCAGAAAGCGATCCGGATCAAATACCTCGGGATTCTCCCACAAATGCGGTAGCCGGTGCGTCACATAAGGGCTGATAACCACCAGAGATCCGGCAGGAACGTGGTAGCCGCCGATCACATCGTCTTCTACCGGCGTCCTCGCGAAGACCCACGCAGGGGGGTAGATGCGCATCGACTCCTGAATCACCCGATCGGTGTACGTCAGCTGTGACAAATCTTGGAACCCGGGGGGCCGGCCGCAGAGAACGGTGTCCACCTCCTGTTCCACCCGCTCCCGAGCATCCTCATGCTTCGCCAGGAGGAACCACGTCCAGGCGACGGCGTCCGATACCGTATCATGACCAGCCTGAATCATGGTCATCAGCTCGTCCCGGATCTGCCGGTCGCTCATCGAAGCGCCTGTCTCCTCATCACGCGCCCAAAGGAGCAACGAAACGAGGTCCCCATTATCAGTATGGTTGCGCCGCCTTTCTTCGACTACGCGGAAGATGAACTGCTCGAGCGTGCGTACGGCACCTTGGAAGCGGCGCCGTCCCGAGGTAGGCAGCCACGCCGGCAGCTTCGCCGAATTCACCGCGCTCACCAGGTCCATGTGCTTTTCGTATTCGATCACCGCCTCGCGCAATTCGAGTTCGTGGCCCATCAGATCCCCGCTGAACATGCTGCGCAGTAGAATCTCCAGCGTCAGCAGAATCACTTCGCCTCGCGCATCGATCGCCTGCCCGCGCTCCGCATTGCTTGCCCACCGATCCAGCATTCCCGCTGTCGCGCTGGAGATGATCTCCGCCATCATCGGGTGATGCTTCTTCTGAAAAGCCGGCTGCACCAGCCGCCGCTGGCGTTTCCACAACTCGCCGTCGCTCGAAAACAGCCCGTCTCCCATCAAAGGCTTCAGCACCTTGTACCACGGCCCCTTGATGTAGTTGGTATGGTTGTCTTGCACCACGTGCTTGACGGCCTCAGGATCGGTGACCAGAAAAATGCGACGCGGGCTCAACGTCACCACACCGCCGTATTTCCGTGCCACGTTCACGAAGTATCCGGGAGGATTGCGAATCACGCCTGGAAGTACTACCAGATGCGAGCGCACCCGCCCCGGCAAATAGCGGTAGCCGGCATTGTCCAACGGGCCTGGTGGCGCAGGTTTCGAGCTTGGCGTGACGTCCTTGTTCATGAGGCTCGATCTCAAATATGGTTTGTGCGGCGTTCCACCAGATACTCCGCCTTGATGCCGTTTTTCGCAAACAGGCGTCTCTCTAGCGCTTCCTCGTCATTCTCAAAAATTACACGATCGGGTGAAACCTCCGTCCGAGCCTTGAGACGTTGGCGAAGGCTGTCTTCCACGCGCGCCGCGTCGCTTCCCTTCTCCGCCGCCAGATGCACTGTCAACACGTCCCGGGAAAACTGGTCTACGGAATTTTCGTTCTCCAGGATGACCTGGAATTGCCTCACGCCCGGCGTTTCGCGGACCGTTTCTACCAGGAGCGAAAGGTCCACACGCGCGCCTTTGATCTTCGTAAAATCTTTTTCCACGCGGCAAATCGGCGGATAGATCCGTGGGAACGTGTATCCACAGCACTCGCAACGATCCCAACGGGCCCCGCCTTTGATCAGATCTCCGGTCCAAAATCGTACGAGTGCCGTGCCTCGCCATCCGATGTGGCTGAACACCAATACACCGGGCTCACCCTGTGCCACCGGCTCCCTGGTCTCAGGATGCAGCAGCTCACAGAAGAAATATTTCTGATTTAAATGCATGCCGCTGCCGTCGGCGCATTCGATGCTGGTCCATTTCATTTCGGTCAGCCCCAGCGTCTGGTGAATCGCGAAGCGGGAGTCCGCCCCCAGGCGCAGCGCCAGCTCACGGATGTAGTCGTGTTGCGCCGCGCTCAGCGGTTCTGCGCCAACCAGTGCGGATTTGAATCGCTTCAACGGCTGAATCTTCTGCTCCTCCAGCAGAATCGCGGCGCGCCGTAACCATCGAATCAGGTAGGAAGGCACCGCTGCCAGCGTCGTGAACCCGCCAGCGGCAAAAATAGTGATCTGTTTGTCGGTGGGAATAATCGCGCCGCCGAAGGTCTCGAAGCTCGATACCCCCGAAATGACTTTCGCGAGGAGCGGTCCGAAGAAAGCCATGTGCGGAGCGCCCGGAAAGACATTCATGATGCGGTCCGTCCACTCGAAGTATGCGCGGTTTGCATCCGGATTCTTCGGCCTCGCAAAAAGTGACGTCATCTCCGGAAGAACATGCGTAAAGTCGTGATGCGTGTAGGTAACCGGCGTGGGAGTGCCGCTCGAGCCCGTCGAGAAAATATAATGAACCGGCTGCCACTCGAGTAGCCCGCGGCGGCGAATCTGCTGCCGGAAAGTTGGCTGCCATGCAAGCCGCGTGTAATCCCGCGGGCGGTTGATCAGCGTTTGCAGCGTGTATTTCGCCAACGCGGATTTGCGCAGCGGCTCCGTTTCATAACCCTCAGGCAGGTGTGGCCCGCCGCTAACCGTGGGCCGCAAAATGAAAAGCGTCGGGTCCGATTGCAGATGGGACTTATCGATAATTGGCAATCGCCGGATGTCGTCGGGCGTGCGTAGTTTCGACAGGTCCACTCGCTCGCGCTGGTAGAGGCGGCGCAGATACGGATGGTACGGGTAAACGTAATCCCGGATGTAGCGAAATAGTCGTTCCGCCGACGCCTTGCGCTGCGCCGCCGGATCCATTTCGTAGAAGTTCACGGGTGGCTTTTCCGTTTCACGCCGGTTACCGGTATCCGTGTGGCGGGCGCGGCAAGCGGCTGCTTGCCCCAGTCGCTGGCAATCGCATAGTCAATCAGTTTTTGAAAATAGTCGTGTACGAGTGGTGGGCGCAAACCTTGCCTGTCTAAAACAGTCCGTGCCTGCGAGGTATCAAAAGATGCGCGAAAAGAAAAATAAGGCACATAGACGCGACCCTTTCGCAGCATCTCTCTGCGCTTGCCCCAAGTCACCAGAAACAGCAAAGGCCGGAAGGTGCGGAAGAAAACCGACGGCGGCACCACCATTGGTGCGCGAACTCGAAATGTATTGATGCCCAACTCGAGCAATTGTCCAATCGTCGATGATTGCTCCGGTCCCGCCGCTAAGTGAAAGGTCTTGCCGCGCTGGGAGAGGTCCGCGCTCAGTGCTTCCATGGCATCGCAAACGTAATCCACAGGGACAATATCCACAATTCCCCGCCGGTCGGCCGGTACAACCCAGGCCATGCCGCGCGAAAGCATCTTGAGCGGCCAGTACATCACCTTGAACGTAGACGAATAGCCTGTGCGCGAGTCCCCTACAACCGAACTCAGCCGGAACGTGGCAAACGGGAGCCCGCTCCGCCGCACTAGTTGCTCGGCTTCGAACTTGCTCTGTTCGTAATAGTTGAAAAAGCCGGCGCTGGCGTCGAGCGATTCCTCCTCGATTCGCCCCCGCCGTCGTCCGCAAACGTGGCAGGTGCTGACGTAGTCGAATCGTTCCAGTACGCCTCGATTCTGCGCCAGCTTTGCGAGTTCCACAACACGCCGGGTGCCTTCCACGTTAATCTCTCGCGCTTTGGGAAGAGGCGTCGCCCAGTCCACTGTGGCAGCGTCGTGGATCACGCGTTGGATGCTTCCCGCCAGCTCTTCGCGCTTTTGCGGCGAAAGACCAAGCTCCTCCTCTGTCAGGTCGCCGCGAACCACGCTCACTCGCGCCCGCTCCTCCACCGTCAAAGGCTCCGGCCTGGCTTGGTCGAGAACTTGCTCGAGTCGGACTTGCGCATCGGCGTCGTCCCTTCCCCGGAGCAGGCAGATGATGCGATGCCCAGGCCGCCGGGCCAGGCGCCACAGCAACTCGCGTCCAACAAACCCGGTCGCGCCCGTCAACAGCACGCCGGTGGGACGATCAGTTGGAGGTGGTCCCAATTGTCACCTTGTCCGGTTGAGCCTTTTCGGTCAACTGCAGATCCGGGCGCTTCGCGGCGGCTGCGCGGGTGGCCAGCCACTCCATTACTTTGGACTTCGCCGTGTCGTGCCCCGCTTGGGCAATCTGCTCCGCGAACTGGAAGTCCGTCCGCTTAAATTTCAACAGGTCCGGATACATATAGATGTCGGCGAACCCGATGCGATGATTTTTGTACGCGATCCCGCTAAATTCGAGCGTGCGAATCATGACGAGCAGAATGCTGGGCGTGTAAACACGTTTGCGCGCGAACGGATTGAAGCGATTCCAAAAGGCCTCCCAACCCATGACTACATCGCCGTAATCATCGGTTGCGTGCAGTTCATGTGGAGGAGATACGTCCACTCCCACGGCAATTCCCCCGTTCGAAAACGTCTTCATGATGTCCACCGGAACGTTGTTGATCACGCCGCCGTCCACATGCAATTCTCCCTCGTACACGACGGGCGGAAAAACGCCCGGAGCCCGTGTGCCCGCCAGAATGGCTTTGGCCAGGGATCCGCGGTTATGAATCTTGAGCTGCGAGCGATTGAGATTCGCCGAAATGCAGAAAAACGGAAGCCAAAGATCTTCAATCTGAATATCGCCATACAGCTTACGGACTGCCTCGCTAAATTTCCGGCCGGTCTTGAACGCAATGAACGGAAATGTCAGATCGCCAAACACGTTGGCGCACGCGTCGCACGTCTCGCGCACGATCTTGTCGCAATCCCAGCGCATCGCGCGCAGTGCGCCGACCAGCGCGCCCATGCTAGCGCCGCCGATAGCATCCACCGGGACTTTCAGGTCTTCCATGGCGCGAAAAACCCCCGCATGCGCCAGGCCGCGCGCGAAGCCGCCGCCCAGAGTCAACCCCAGCGCTCGCCCCGTGAGAAATCGAGCCAGGCGGTTCACCGTTGTGTAATCAGAAAGCCGCACATGGAAATGCCGCTCCACGTTCCGCGCATCCAGCCACTTCCCCGTGCCCGAAGGATCGCCGTCGCCGTGCACCAGCACTAACCATTGGGTGGCCGTGGAACGCCCGTCGCGAGGCCGCAGCAACTCGGCCTCGATTTCCCCCGGTCTAGGGTCTGCGGTCCCATCCCCCACGATTAAGATATGATCCGCCTGTCGAATACATCGTTCGGTCCACGGGGATAGAACAGGATCGGCCTCATATAGCACATAGGCGTGAGTCAGCTCCTGATTGCTGAGCCAGGCCACGATTCTAAGGTTGGCGCCCGCGAGCTCATAGGTTTGAACGATTCCGTCTTGACCAAGATGTTGGTCCACGCTTTGAGCCGTCAGGTGAAGCGCCGAGCCGAAGCTTGACAGTGCCGACGTTAATCGTTCGCAAAGTGCTCCTGCAGGTGCACCTGAGTGCGCAGGCACTATCGCTACCGTAGAAATCGTCCTCTGCTTGTATTTTCCTGCCGTAGTATCTCGCAAGCGTTCCGCCAGCTTGCGGACCAATACCTCTACGGCGGCTTTGGCGTGATGAGAAAGAAAGCGCTCGAACGCCGCTTTCGTCAGCTTGGCGAGCTGGGTATCGCGAATGGCCTCCACCGTAGCCGTCCGCGTTTCGCCGGTCACCACGGCCATCTCGCCCACCATCTCGCCCGAACCCAGCTCCGTGATCGTGTTATCCTGGCCGTCGCTGCGCCGGACCACTACCCGTAGCCGTCCGCTCACGACGATGCAAAGATAATCTCCCGTATCGCCTTGACGGAACAGTGTCTCGCCTCCGTGGAGCATGAACGTCTCTAGGTTGGCTTCCAGATCTCGGAGCACATCCGGATCGAGCGATGCAAAAAGACTATGCCGCCGGAGAGCCAGCCCCAAGAGATTTCGCTCCAGCCTCCGGCTGAGGGCATGTGTAATAAGCAGAGCTGCACCCGGATGCCTTCCCGAAAACTGATCGAATGCCGTCCGCGTCAATCGCGCAACTTCCACAGGACTCACTGCCTCAATGGTGGTCGAAGCCGGATCATTTGCCAGAATTCCCATCTCCCCGACGCTTTCACCCGGGGAAACATATGCAAGCAAGACCTTTTCATTACGGAAATTACTCACACTGACCCGTAGGCGGCCAGCCAAAACCAGGTAAAGACTTGGATCCCGATCCCCTTCACGATGCAGAAACTCCCCACTTTGCACGGATTTCGCCTCCATGCCGGATGCCAGCTCCGCGAGAAGTGAGGCATCGAGAGAGCCAAAGAGGTCCGTAGTTCTCAGAGCGGCGGCCAGATCCTCAGTGGTCATGGAACCCTGGCAGAACCGGACTGCCGAAGAAAAGACCGCGTATCCTGAATGAGATGCCACCAGAGTTTCGGGAAGCCGATCACCGGCTCAATCAAAAACTGCTTGCGCTGGCGCGGCGTCAACAACCCTACGACAAAACGGTGAAGTAGAAGCTGTTGATACCACGGCAAACTCGCCACCAGATGGTGCTCCCAGTGGCACGGCGAACCCCACGGACCGCCGCCCACCAGCAACCCCCAGAACCCGACGCCAAAACTGCGGGAGCCGTTCCGGTTGTCCAGCGGCATCAAGTTGTGTTCTGTGAATTGCCGCAGGCGGTCCAGGTGGAACCCGACATGTGGCAGAAACACCAGCATGGTTAAGAGCGTGAAGGCCAACCCAAATGCCCGGTACAGGAAATATCCGTATACCAGGTTATAGGCCGAACTAAGGAAGGCAGATGCCAGGCGGCTCCGCGTGTACGTCGGCGGGCGATGGATCACGAAATCGCTGAAATTGATAAACGCAGCGAGCGGCAAGAAGGTCATCCAATAGCGGCGCGGCACCACGAAATTCAGGAATTCGCCGTCATCTTCCGTTCCGAACCTGGCGTGGTGCGCCATATGGTGCTGCGAATAGAAATCGGGCTCCCCCGCCGCCAACCTGCACAAATTAGAGGCGATAGCGTGTGCCAGACGGCTCAACGGGCCTTCCGGCGGGAAGATGGCTTTGTGCGCTGCGCCTTCGTGCAGCGAGTAAACGACCAGCGAATACATAAGGTAGCTGTGCAGCGACCCGACAACGGCACTGGCAAACAGTATCGCGACCCACGAATGGTCCCCGGCAGGCTCCAAAATAAGCCGCGGCATTCGCAGAAGTACCATGTAATCAGCGCAAAGCAGAAACGCGATTACAGCGGCACCAATGGCGCAATGCAGCATCTTATGTGTTTTGTACCATTTGTGGAGTGCCCTGCCCCGGTCCATAATCCGGTTCATCTGTTGCTGGCTCAACTCCTCGAACGGCTGATTGAGACAGTAGGCATGAGCCAAAACCAGTTCCTCAGGATGAGTGTTCATGGCTGGCTCTCATACCCTAAGTGCAACAGAATAAAGGTTTGGCGGGTGGAGTTCATGCGCCTCGCGGTAGTTTACACCCGTGCGACAGACAGGACAAGATGCAAAAGTTCTATTACGACCGCGAGTGACAGCTATCTCAATAGAAATCCGGCATCTACCCAATCCCCGAGGTTAAGGGGGCTTCGCGAGCCGGCCTCGCCGGCGACCAAATTGATCAGCCGGCTCCCTCGAGGAATCGGCACGTCAAAACGCCAGGGCACCTGCCCGAGTCGCATGACAGGGCTTTCGGCCGCCAGCCTGCCGTCGATGAAGACCTGAAAACGCACTGCCGGATACGTTGCCAAGAAGCGCGCCTGGGGACGCTCAGCGAACGGATGATCATCGATGCCGGCCTGTGCCACGAACCGGGCGTAACCTTCCTTCACGTCAAACAGCATGTTGGCTGGAGCGCGCATTCCGAGGCCACGATCGTACGTGGTATCGCGAATTTTGAGCGGGCCGCCGGAGAAAGACTGGCCGGGTTTCACTTCCCAACGCCATTCAGGGCGTGCGGGTTCTACCGGAGTCAGTTGATCGAGGTAGACGTCCGGCTTGGGAATGAGGGGACCGAGCCGAACGAAATAGGCATCACTCCAGAGGCTCGTTCGCCGGTTGTTCCCGAACGCCGCGGCCCGAACCACCGTCGTTCGGGTCAATTCGAGCGGACGGGTATAAACAGGCGAAGTGAGCTGCGGCTCAAGGCCATCGAGTGTGTAATGAATGGTGGCGTCCTTTTGATTTGGATCCGTGAGCGTGACCTTGGTGGAATCGTTGAAGAAGTAAGGCCATTCCTTGGTACCCCAAGGCGCGTAGCGCACTTTCTCTACTACCCAGCCGGTATTCCAGAGCTTCACCTTTTCCAGTTCCTCGACCATGTTGACGGTCGGAATGCCGGAGCGTTCGACATCAGCAACGTCTTTTTCCGTGCCGGTATCGGGCGTAGAGCCGGCCGCAGGATCATACGAGGTTTCTGCATCCGTAAGATCGCGGGCCAGAATGCATTTCAGCCCCGCGGAGGTCATGGGCGCAATCCCTTCCGGTTTATTCATGACGCAGAGATTGGTGTTAATCCCCATGTAAATGAGGCGATTGAGATCACGAAGCCGGTAGACTGCATAAAGTTCCTGCGGGTCGCCGACGATCCAGTCGTCCTCTGCGATCACGAGGTTGGGATCCATGCTGTCCCATCCATAGTGAACCCGGCAGGCGATCCCGGGCCCACACATGCACCGTTCCGGACGCACGCTGGGCGCACTGAACGGGCAGGAAAAATTGGTGAGATGAGGCAATGGAAACCGCGGAAGGGCCAGTGCGCGTTCGCGCGGCAGCGCGCCGGCATATTGACTGGCGACGTCTGTGGGCGCCCAGATGATTTGCATGCCCAAGCGACGTGCAGCCGCAACGACTTTGTTCATGCGTGGAACCAGGGCGGCACAGCGCTGGGCATTCGTCATGCAATCGTTGGTATTCCACATGTCGATAATGACGATGCCGGTCTTTACGGGGTCAATGGGCTCGACCACCTTGCGCGTCGCGCCAGTTTCGCGATCGCGAGTTTGCAGGGTCAAGGAGATTGGCGTTGCGCCGAAAATCATCAGCGTCGCGCTGACACAGGCACAACTCAGCCGGAGAATTCGTCGCATGCAGACCCCGTTCGAAACCGGTTGGAGCACAGATGACGTGACCATTTTAAGAAACAATGAGCAGTGCCGCGGCTGAAAAGTGAAATGATGAACGCTCCCGTCTTTCGCAGGCTTCTTTAATCCAGCACAAGCTATCACGCAACCCGGGGCTTTACAAGTGTATAGTCAAAAAGCCATGCGATCGTTTTTACTGTTGAGCCGAGTGGAGCCGGCGGCAGGCTGCCGCCGCTCTCCGCGTTTCATGACGGCTCTAGTTTTGGCCGCGCTGGTTATGAGCGGCTGCCGTAAATCGGGGCCGCCGTACAGCATCGATGATGCGCTCCACACCTTTAAAGTCGAAAACGGTTTTCACGTGGAGAAATATGCCGCGGAGCCCAATGTCGAATCACCGGTGGCCATGGACATCGATGAGAACGGCAGGATTTATGTCGTCGAAGACCGCGGTTATCCGCTGAGCACGGATAACCCGCTGGGACGGGTGAAGCTGCTGGAAGACACGAACGGGGATGGCATACCGGATCGCGTCACCATCTTCGCCGACAAGCTGGTCATGCCCACCGGTGTGATGCGCTGGAAAAAAGGCATTCTGGTGACGGACGCTCCCAACGTATGGTATTTCGAAGACACGGACGGCGACGGCAAGGCGGACGTGCGCAAGCTGATGCTGACGGGATTCGCGGTGACGAATCCGCAGCACACCGTCAACAATCCCGTCTACGGTCTCGACAACTGGATCTATCTGGCCCACGAAGGACCTGCCACGGCCATCATTTATAAGAAGCAATTCGGCGATCGCGGATCCGATATCCGCTTTGCGGAGCACCCGGCGGCCCCGCAGCTCAAGGAACACAATCGCAACGTGCGCTTTCGCCCCGACTCCCTCCAGATAGAAGCGCTAGCCGGCAGTTCGCAATACGGTCACAGCTTCGACGACTGGGGCCATCATTTCACTACAAGCAATTCCGATCACGCGCGCGAAGAGGTAATCGCCGCGCGTTATCTGGAGCGCAATCCCGACCTCCCCGTCTTCTCTGCCATGCAGCAGATTCCCGATCATGGCGCGGCGGCCAAGGTCTATCCGATCACGCTGCATCCACGTTTCGAGATGCTCACCGAGGTCGGCCAGTTTACTTCCGCCTGCGGCATCACGTTCTATCGGGGATCGCTGTTCGTGGCGGAGCCGGTTCATGGGCTGGCACATCAGGATCTGCTGGAAGACGCCGGCGCGACGTTTGTGGCCAAGCGCGCGCATGCGGATGTCGAGTTTCTCGCCTCTACGGACTCGTGGTTCCGTCCCGTGAACTTCTATGACGGCCCGGACGGCGCGCTCTACGTGATGGATTTTTACAGGCTGGTGATCGAGCACCCGGAGTGGATGTCAACCGAAGCACAGAAATCGCCCGATTTGACGAAGGGCATTGACCGCGGCCGCATTTATCGCATCGTACCCGATGGAGCTCCGGCTGCAAAACAGATCAAGCTGGGGTCGGCTTCGAGCGCGGAGTTAGTTCAAGAGCTGAATAATCCGCTCATCTGGTGGCGGCGCACGGCGCAAAGGTTGTTAATGGATCGCAACGCCGTGGATGCGGCGCCCGCGCTGGTCCGCATGGTGCACGAAAGCTCGTCGGCCGTGGGCCGGGTGCACGCGCTGTGGACGCTTGATGGATTGAACAAGCTGGCACCGGCGGAAATTGAAGCAGGGCTGAAGGACCAGACGCCGGGCGTACGTGAAAACGCCATCATCCTTGCAGAGCCGCGCTTAAAAGATTCTTCGGAGCTGGTTCGATCATTGATCGGAATGGCGAAGGACCCCGACGCAAAGGTACGCTTCCAACTGCTGTGCACACTGGGCTTTCTGCACTCGCGGGAGGCGCGCGCAGCCAGTGACGAGCTGCTGTCACGCGACATCGAAGACCGCTGGTTCCAACTGGCGGCACTTAGCGCGTCACCGGATGAGGCTCTGAGGCTGTATTCCAGAGCGGTGACGGCAGATCACGATTCGCCCGGCCGTGTGAACTTTGTGCGCCAGGCAGCGTCCGTGGTTGGCGCCCGACAGAAGCCCGTGGAAGTGCAGAATGTGCTGGCGAAGGTGGCCGGCGCAAACGCCGACAGCGCGGAATGGTGGCGAGCGGCGAGTTTGGAAGGCCTGGCGCTGGGGATGCGCGGCCGGGCCACCGGTCCAGCTGCGTTCGGCACCGGACAGCAGTTCCTGGTGAAGTTATTCGGCAGCCCGCAGGCATCCATTCGCCGTGCATCTCTACGGCTGTTGGAGATGAGCGGGCTTCCGCCGAGTGCCACTCCCGCCTTGCAGCAAGCGGCGGCGGCGGCAATCGACAAGAACGCGGATCCAGACGTTCGGGCTGACTCGATCGGTCTGCTGGCCATTGCAGGCCCCGATAAACAAGAAGCACTGTTACGGAAGCTGATTGATCCGGCGGAACCGGACCAGGTGCAGGCTGCGGCCGTAAAAGCTTTCGGAAAGATCAAAGGCGATGATACGGGCAAATTTCTTCTGGGGAAGTGGCGCGCATTGACGCCCGCGGCGCGCACCGAGGCTGCGACTGCCATGTACCTGGAACCGAGCCGGGTTTGGCTCCTGGTGAACGCGCTGAAGTCAGGCGATGTCCAGCCATGGACCCTTTCATTCACTCACCGGCGGCGACTGATCATGAATGTGGATCCCGCGGTCCGCGATGCTGCCCGTCCTTTACTGGACGAAAGCAAGAGCGAGCGCGAAAAAGTCGTCAAACAGTATGAATCCGCGCTCGATCTGACGCCGGATGCCGCCCGCGGCCGTGAAGTCTACAAATCGATTTGCATCAAGTGCCACCGGTTCGCCGGCATGGGCGCACAGGTAGGGCCGGACCTGGCTACCGTGCAGAACCGTCCGAAGAAGAGCCTGCTCGAAGACATCCTGATGCCCAACAAAACCATTGCTCAGGGCTATGAAGCTTACGTGGTGGAAACAAGCGCGGGAATCCTGGACGGCGTTCTTGGCGCACAGACGCCCACCACCATTGCCTTACGCCATGAGGACGGAAAAGAGGACATCATTCAGCGCAAAGACATCAAGCAAATGTATGTCACCAATGTTTCTGCGATGCCGGGCGACCTGGAAAAGCAGATTACGAAACAACAGATGGCGGATCTGCTCGAATTTCTAAAGACCACGCATTAGCGGCGTGAGCGCCTTTAGAGACGCAATGAGGGCGCGATTGTGCGCATCTGGCACGCGTGAGCCGTCCTGGAGCTGAGTCCACGGTCAGGACTGGCATGCGATGTATGATACGCGAATCATGGATTCGCGGAAAAATGCACACCCAGGCCGACCAACGAAGTTCGCGACGGTAAGCCAATCGTCCCGGTCATTGGCCTGGTTCGTATACCTTCTTCTTGCACTCTCGCTGACGACACCCGTGTTCGCCGCGGTCGAAACCGAACTCAAGGACGACGCGGGAAAAACCATCGTCAGGTACGTTATTGAGCTGCCGGAGAACCTTGCTCCCGCCGGCACCACCGACCCCGCCCGGCAAGCCGGCCTGATCTTGTGTTTTCAGGAGCACGATACGCCGACGGGAAACGATCTGTTTCCGGTGCGGCAGTCTTTATGGCGACAGGGGATGCTGGATCAGTACATTCTTTTGGCAGCCGCACCGCAGGGGCGTAAGTTCGGGCCGCAGGACCACGAACCGCTGGAGAAGTTGATCGCATGGGCGAAGAAGACGTACCCCATCAATCCACGCCGCGTTTATATGTACGGCAAAGGTGAAGGCGCAAAGATCTCGGCGGAATTCATGATGATGCATCCCGATACCGTGACGGCAGCCATCATGTACAGTTGGGGCGCCTGGTTAATGCCCTCAGAGCTGAAGGCGCCGATCGATTTCCAGAACAGCGCGCCCGAAATCTACATGACGCTGGGCCGCAGAGACCTGGATCACCACCTCTCCTGCGTGCGCGATGCCTACACACGTCTCAAGGCCAAGGGCTATCACATCATCTATCGCGAGTTCGATGAGCTGGGCGATCGCACCTACCATCCGCCGAGCAATGACAATGCCCTGGCGTGGGCCACGAGATTGCGGAACAAGAATATTCAAGCCTCGCCCGAGGAGAAGCGCCTGCTGCAAGACTTTCAAACCTCGCCACCGGATGCGGTGGACGGTTATTATCCGGCATTAGCCCTGGTTGGCGGCTCTCCGGCCGGCGGGGTGATCCGGAAACTCCTGGATTCACAGAATGCCGACGTCCGCGCAGCCGCGGCCGAAACCTGCCGGTATGCGATCTTCGACCAGGCCACGACCGCAGCGCTCGCCGCGAGAATCTCGGATTCTTCACCCAAGGTTCGGCGCACAGCCGTCCGCGCGCTAGCCATGTACGCCGACTGGCGCTACACCGCGGCGCAACAGGCGCTCATCCGGCTGGCCACCGATCAAAGCGCCGATGCGCTCGATCGCCTCGACGCTGCCGACGCTCTGGGCTACGCCGTGCGCCTCCAGGTAAAGGGTGTTCGTCAAGATCCACCCATGTTTCAGGCGTTGATTTCACTTCTCCAGGACAAAGAAGAACCCCTACGCGCGACCGCCGCCGGCGCGCTCGCTCCCGTATACGAGTCCACCGCAGTCAGCGGCCAGCGCACCAAAGGTCCGCCTGAAGGCTGGGACAAATGGCTAGCCGAGATCACGGCGGAAGCTGAAGGCGACCGCAGAGATTTTGCGATTTGCGAGCACGCGCACGGCAGCGACGGAAAAGGGCCGGTGGATCTTTTCTGCACGGGCGCCCACATTGCCGAAAAGGACCCGGCTTCGGCGTTTCAGAACACCTTGCAAGCAGCCGAACAGGGTTATGTACCAGCGGAAGCCGCTGTCGCCATGATGTATGCCAACGGCAAAGGCGTGCAACAGAATTACGCGGAAGCCGGCAAATGGTGGATCAAGGCAGCCGAAGGCGGCGATTTGCTCGCAGCCAGGCACACCTGGAACCTGTTTCGCAATGGCGAGGGCGTCGCCAGGGACCGCGACATTGCCAATCAGTGGGCTAAAGTGATCGGCGAGCCTGTGCAGCCGCCGCGCTAGATTATCGATACAGTTCCGTGCCCAGCAATTTCGGATCGTAAGGCGGGAACTGTCCTCGCTCCCGGTATAGTTCGTGATACTTGCGGAGCTTTGCCTGGTCGATCTCCACTCCGATGCCCGGCTTGTCGGGAACACCCCAATACGGCCCGTGCGTAATCGGAATCGTATCCACCACGATGTCGTCGGTCATCATGTGCGCGGTTTGCTGGTTACCCTCAACCACATTGGGCAGCGTCAGCACGATGTGGTGGCAGGCTTGCGCCGTGATGCCCAGTTCTCCGTGCGTGTGGCGGCAAATGTCCAGCCCTTGATAGTGCGCAAACCAAGAAAGGCGCTGGAATTGCGCGAGCGACCCGGTGAAGTACGGGCTGAAGCAATATACATCTGCCGTGCGCGCGAGCATCTGCTGCATGGCATCTTCGGGCGTCCAGAGTCCTTCGTTCGCCGACACCGCCATGTTGCAGCGCTGCCGCACTTCCTGCATGTTGACGAGAGGATCCTGCACCACGGGCTGCTCGATGAAGTCGATCGTATACGCATCCAGGCGCGCGAGGTTCCGAAGCGCCTCATTCACATTCCAAGCACCGTTGGCGTCCAGACGGATCTTGGCTTTAGGCCCTACAGTGTCGCGAAGGGCTCGCACCATCTCGAGTTCCGCTTCGATATCGAGGCCCACCTTGAGATAGAAAACGTTGAAGCCCTTACTGACGCCGTCCTGCGCCTGCCGCGCCACATCATCGGGGGTCCCCTGCGAGCAGTAATAGAAGTAGTTGGCGCGTTCACGCACCTTACCGCCGAAAAGCTGGTATAAGGGCAGCCCGGCCGCCTTTCCGCAAATGTCCCAGAGCGCCATGTCGATTCCGGGATATGCGAAACAGGCGGTGTGCCGGCGCCAGGACCAGATGCCCCGATGCCAAAGTTCCTGACGGATGCGTTCACTGTGCCACGGATCGCGCTCCATGACAAACGGCTTCATGGCTTCGAGCGCGCCCAGAACGGACCTGACGTCGGCGCCGCTGCAGCTTTCTCCCCAACCTACCAAACCAGTATCGGTGGTCGCTTTCACGATCACGTCCGTCACGCCGTCGCGATTGACGAGCGAACTCACTTCGCGGTGCGTGTAAGGAACGCTGACCGGAACAAATTCCAAACCTGTAATCTTCATCGTGGATAGGCTATCACGCGGGACGCAGGAGTCTCCCGGAAGGCGTGCTGCAAACCTTGACGGTGTTTTAGACCAGGATCTCCTTCACCACGCGGGCTTCGAAAACGGAAGTCAGTTTCTCCTTCAGTCCGTTTTGGTCGAAAACCAGGCGCTGATAGTCGAGACCCAGCAGGTGAAGAATGGTAGCATGCCAGTCGGTGACGCTGACTTTGTTTTCGGCGGCCTCATAGCCGAGCTCGTCGGTTGTTCCGTACGTGAGACCGGATTTGACTCCGCCGCCCGCCATCCAAATAGCAAACCCGCGGGGATTGTGATCGCGGCCCGAATCACGCGGATTGCCGCCCAGTTGGGCGATCGGCATGCGGCCGAATTCCCCGCCCCAGATCACCAGCGTGTCCTTGAGCAGACCGCGACGATCGAGATCCTGGAGCAGCGCGGCAACGGGCTTATCGGTTCGTGCGCTCGCCGCCCGCATACCGTCCTCGAGACCGGTATGATTGTCCCAGATCTGGCCGTTGATGTAGAGCTGTACGAAGCGCACACCGCGCTCCACCAGCCGCCGCGCCATCAGACAGCGGCGTCCATACGAATCCGTGGGCTCCTCGCCCACGCCATACATCGCGCGCGTGGCTTCGTCTTCCTTCATCACGTCGAGCGCGTCGCTGGCGGAAAGCTGCAAGCGCGCCGCCAGTTCGTAGCTCGAGATACGGGCATCGAGCTCCATCTGGTCGGGATGATTGCGCTTGTGAATATCGTCAAGTTTGCTCAGCAGATCCTTGCTCAACCTGGCGATTTCCGAAGGCTGTTGATACTCCGGCCGAAGGTTGAGAATCGGTGAACCCGTCGAGCGGATGCGCGTGCCCTGGTAAACCGGCGGCAGAAAGCCCGCCTGCCAGTTTTGCGTGCCGTTGACGGGAAGGCCCAGCGGATCGTCCAACACCACGTACGCCGGCAGATTCTGATTCTCGCTGCCTAACCCGAACACCACCCACGAACCCATAGAAGGCCGTCCGTTGAGGATGCGCCCGGTGTGAATGGCAAACAGCGCCGGTTCGTGATTGGGATGCACCGTGTACATGGAGCGGATGACGCAAATCTTGTCAGCGTGTTCGGCCAGGTGCGGCAGAACTTCCGAGATCCACATTCCCGATTTGCCGTATTGCGCGAATTTGAACGGGCTGCGCATCAGTCCGCCCACCTGTTCGGGCGTGGTCAAGTCGGCCGCGACTTTGTCGAAATATGGCTCGCCGTGGTGCTTATCGAGCACGGGCTTCGGATCGAAAAGATCCATCTGGCTCGGGCCGCCGTTCATAAAAAGGTGAATGACGGCTTTGGCCTTCGGCGCGAAGTGCGGCGGCCGCGGCTTCAAATCGTACATCCGGCGATGGCCGTCCGGCAGGCCACTGGAGGCATCCAAAGTGGAGCCGTACACGTCGCGCGCCAGTAGTGTGGCTATGGCGGCGCCGCCGATGCCATCGGAGAATCTTTCAAAAAAGTGGCGGCGCGATATCTGTCGCGAAGATCCGAAGTGATCCTTACAGCAAGACATAATCAACCCCTAATCGACATAGAGAAACGCTGCTGAATTAAAAATTGTATGGCAGAAGGCCGTCAGCGCTTCATGTTCGGCGATCGCACCTTTCGCATCTTTCACGGCTTCCTGCTTCAGCTTGGTCAAATCGTCGCTGGCGGCGCGCATTTCTTCGGCGCTGGGAGGCCGTGAAAGCGCCATCCAATAAGCGGTCTCGATCTGCCGGCGCGTGTCGGACCCGGCTTCCTTCAGTAAGCGCGCGGCGAAATCGCCCGCCAGCCCGTAAATCGTCGCATTGTTGAGCAAGTGCAGCGCTTGAGGGGCTACGTTGGATTGTGTGCGGCTCAAACACGCCGGGCTCAACTGAGGAAAATCGAAATTGTCCAGCATGGTCGGCACCTTTGAACGCCGCTGATTCACGTAGATTCCGCGCCGCCATCCGGTGGGCAGTTCCACGGGAGTGACCAGGCCGTCTTCGCGAACCAGTACCGGGTCGGCTGGGCCGAACATGCGCGTATCCAACCGCCCGGCCACCTCAAGAATGGTGTCGTTCAAAACCTCGGCATCCATGCGGCGCAACGGCATGCGTGAAACCAGCCGGTTATCCGGATCGGCCTTCTCGAGCGCGGGGGTCACTGCCGAACTCTGGCGATATGCCGTCGACGTGAGCATCAGCCGGTGCATCGCCTTCAGGCTCCAGTTCTGCTTTACGAATTCCACCGCCAGCCAGTCGAGCAGTGGCTGGTTGGATGGCGCCGCGCCGGTATGCCCAAAGTTTCCCAATGTGGAAACGATGCCCTCGCCGAAATGGTTCGCCCACAGGCGGTTCACCATGACCCTGGCGGTCAGGGGATGGTTCGGTTGAACCAGCCAGTTCGCCAATGCCAGGCGGCGGCCCGTCTTGTGCGCACCGGGCCAGGGTGCCTTTACTTCGTAAGGCTGCAGCCCTTTCACCAGAACGGCAGGCACGCCGGGTTCGACCAAGGGCCCGAAATTCGAAGGGCTGCCGCGCCGCAAGATATAAGTTGGCGAGGGCTCGCCGCGATCCCACAGCGCCTGGATTTTCGGATCGGATATCTTTTGTGCCTCGAGAAGCAGCATCTGGCTTTGATGCTTCTCTTCCTGTTTTGCGTAGGCCGGATCTACGGCTTTCAGATCGTCCGACGAAACCTTCAAAGTCGTCCCAAACTTCTCCGCCAGGTACTTCTGCACCTCCGTGCGCTCTTCCGGGGCAACCTTGGCCACCGCCCGCAGGTCATCCTGAAGCGATTTGGGCAGCTTGTTCAAGCGCTCGTCCAGCACCTTCTTTTTGAGCGGTCCGATCTTTTCGTCCCACGCCGATTTTAGTGCCGCCAGCTCCTTGTCGATGTCTGCGTTGTGATCCTCGCGATTCCGGGCCTCTTCGGCCAGCTCAAACGGAGTCTTGCCAGGATCTACGAAAGGCAGCAGGCGTCCCTGCGTCTCGGTAACGATCTGCGTGGTTTTCGAAATGTAGAGCGGCTGGAGCCAGTCGTGTTCGTCGTAGGCGCCTTTCAGCACAGCGTCCAGACGGTAGTAATCGCGCTGCGGAATCGGGTCGTATTTGTGGCTGTGGCAATGGGCGCACTTCATCGTCAGTCCCATTACCGTCGAGCTGAGAACATCGATCTCATCCGCCACAACATCCAGCCTGTCATCGTCGAAATTCACTTCCCGTTCGCTGGTGGAATCGGGAGCCATGCGCAGGAAGCCTGTGGCGATCAGATTGTCCATCATTTGCTTGGTCACCACAGTTGCGTGTTCGTAATCCAGCAGTTCATCACCGGCAATCTGCTCGGTCAGAAAGCGATCATAGGGCTTGTCTGCGTTCAGCGACTGGATTACGTAATCGCGATAGCGCCAGGCGTACGGCCGCGGATGATCGGCCGAAAGCTTGCCGCCCTCGGAATCGGCATATCCAGCGGCATCCAGCCAGTAGCGCCCCCAGCGCTCGCCGTAGTGCGGAGAGGCCAGAAGGCGATCTACCAGCTTTTCGTACGCGCCGGGACTTTTGTCGGCCATGTAAGCTTGAATCTCAGCAGGCTCAGGAGCGAGACCGATCACATCGAAATAGACCCGCCGCATGAGCGTCAGCTTGTCGGCTTCCGTCGAGAAGGACAGGCCTTTCGCTTCAAGATGGCTCAACAAAAAAGCGTCGATTGGATTGCGCACGCAATCCGCATGCTTCACCACCGGCGGCGCCACTGGCTTCGGCGGCTGGAACGACCAGAAATTCCGGTCTTTATCGGAAACCAGAGGATCTGCGTCGGTTCCAGCCAGTTCCGATGGCTCCGCCACCACCGGCGCTCCCAACTCGATCCATCGCGCAACCTTGGCGGTTTCGGCGTCGGTGGCCGGCTTGACACCGACCACGATCAACCGTTTCTTCGGGGGCATTTCGCCCGATCGCATCATTTTCACGATCAGACTCTCGTCCGGCTTCCCAAGCACCATAGCCGGTCCCGATTTCCCGCCTTTCAACATCGACTCCCGCGTTCGCAGGTCGAGGCCGCCCTCTTGCATCCGCAAACCGTGGCACGCCGTGCAGCGCAGCAGCATGATGGGGATTACGTCGTCCTGCGTGACGCTACCGGATTCCGTTTTTGACTGCGGCGCGGTTGCCGACCCGGCGCCGGCCTCGATCCATTCACGAATTGTGTTCAGCTCGGCGTCGGACAGGTGAACCTTACCGCCGGGCGGCATCAAGCCTTCCTTCACCATGTGGTACAGGCGGCTGTCATCCGGTTTGCCTGGAACAACAACCGGACCGGATTCGCTGCCTTGTAGAACTGTCTGATAGGTGCTAAGGTTCAGCTCCTTCATTTTCATGCTGGAACTGTGGCACCCCAGACACGTGTTCTTAGTGAGTATTGGGACGATGTCCGTCTCGAACGTGCGTTTTGCAGGCGATTTCGGCTGCGAAGCGTTCTGCGCTCCCAATAAGGCAAGTCCGATTGCAGATGCGGTTAGGGCGCCGGCGCAGCGCCGAACCAGAAACCACCGCCGGGGTTCTGTGTTCACTCACACTCCATTGAAGTGCCGAAGTCTCGTCGCGTCTGGAACAGCGTCCTGAGCGCACGCGACACTAATTTGAAATGATTATATCAGGCGAACCGGGAACGCACGGAAGTTACGGGACCCGTTTATGAACAGGCTCCGACGCTCCGAGCCGCCGGCGCGGCCGGACGTTTGCAAGGTAAACGGCCACGACACCCGAAATAGCCACGAGGCTGCCGGCGTAGAGTCCCCACGACCAGCCGGCACGAGATGCGATATACGGGGTCAGGATCGGCGCAAAAAAACCGCCCACCTGGGCGCCCGCGTTCAGAATGCTGGATGCCGCACCTACGTTTTCGCCGGACATCTCGGTAACGCAAGCCCAGAAAGGACCTTCGCAACAGGCGGCGAGACCGAACGCCAGCGAGAGGCAGGCGACGACGGTTCCGACGCCCGGGGCCACTGTACCGGCATATGTAAATACCGCGCTGAGCGTGAGGCCTACCATTGGAACGATGCGTCGGCCAAACTGTTCTCCGTAGCGCCGGGTCAAACGATCGGAGACCAAGCCGCCGACTGGCATGATTATCCCTTCAGTCAGAAAGAGAAGAGTTGTGTATTTCGCACTGCTCTCAGCACCCAGATGCAGCACCTCGCCAAAATAGTAATAAATCCAATAAAAGAAGATGTACTGGAAGTACCCCAACGCGCCGTACGCGAAAGTCAGCAGCATCAGGTTTCGGTCCGTGAATAGCTTCCCCCACCCGGCCGGCACACGGGCTGCGCTGGGGGATCTGGAAGCTTGACCGGGCGGATAGTCACGCGCGTACCACAGCCAAACCACTGCGAGAACGGCCGTAGCCCCCGCCGCGATGACAAACGACGTCCGCCAGCGAAACTCCGCCAGCATCCAGGCGAATAGTACGGGCGATATGGCCGCGCCGGCTGACGAACCCGCGATGATGAAGCCTTGAATCCTGGCGTGATACACCACAGGAATCCAGTTCGCCGTCATACGCGCGCACGCCGGATAGAGCGGCGCCGTCACGACCCCCAACCCCAGCCGGATGGCAAAAAGCGCCGGTACAATTCCTATAAGCGCGCCCAAGCCCGGTTTGCCGCCGATCACAACCAAGGCCGTGAACAGAGCCGAAAAGAAGCCCATCAGCGCCAGCGTTCGCCGCGCGCCAATCAGGTCGGATAACCGCCCTCCTGGAATCATGAGCAGCGCATAACCGAGAATGAACGCCGAGTAAACCGAGCCCATCTGCGTCGGCGAAATTGCAAAATCTCTCATCAGCTGGGGACCGGCGATCGAGATGATCGTCCGGTCGAAGTAGCTTATGAGGCTGAACAGAAACAGCAGGGCCACCACAATGAATCGTGGAAGGTCGAGACTCGCGGAAGCCTTTGCCTGCCGGTTATCCATTTCGTAAGGAACCGAACATCATAACGGATTCCAGCAAGGTTGCGATTTGTTCACATTCTTGAGACGATAATTCGGCGCGAAGCCGTTGCGCTGTATACATAATGCCCTCCTGGACCGATCTCGGGCGCGTCAGCATCTTGTGCCTGACAATAGCCGCCGGGCCAGCGCACGTAGCGGGCGCCTCCGAAACGATCGAATTCAATCGCGACATCCGGCCGATCCTGTCGGACCGCTGCTACGCGTGTCACGGCCCCGATCAAGCGAAACGCGCCAGCAAACTGCGCCTCGATACGGAGGATGGCGCCAAGGCCGATCTCGGCGGCAGGTTTGCCATTGTTCCGGGAGATCTTGCCAAAAGTGAACTGGCACAGCGCATCACGGCGCCCGATAACCGCCGCATGCCGCCCGCATGGGCCGGAGCCGCCCGACTTAGCGAACGTGAGATAGGCCTGTTGAGTCGATGGATCGAGCAGGGCGCCGTGTGGCAGAAGCACTGGTCATTTATTCCGCCTGTGAGGAGAGAATTGCCGGCTGTCAGCGACTCCTCGTGGCCTCGAAATGTCATTGACTATTTCGTGCTCTCACGGCTGGATCGCGAGGGATTAAGACCATCGCCCGAAGCGGATCGCCGCACCCTGATTCGAAGGGTCACTCTCGATCTCACCGGCTTGCCGCCGACTCATCAAGAGGTCGAGGCCTTTATTCGCGACACTTCGCAGGACGCATATGAAAAAGCAGTGGACCGCCTGCTCGCCTCCCCGCACTACGGCGAGCGCATGGCTATGCGATGGCTGGACAACGCCAGATATGCGGACACTAACGGGTATCAGACCGATGGTGAGCGCTTCATGTGGCGCTGGCGCGATTGGGTTATCGATGCCTTCAACCGCAACATGCCCTTTGACCAGTTCACGGTCGAGCAGATCGCCGGCGACATGCTGCCCGGAGCGACGCGACAGCAGATCCTCGCCACCGGGTTCAATCGAAATCACCGCGGAAATGGCGAAGGCGGCATTATTCCGGAAGAATACGCCGTCGAATACGTCGTAGACCGCGTCGAGACTACCTCGGCGGTCTGGCTCGGACTGACTCTCGGGTGCGCGCGCTGCCACAATCACAAATACGACCCTCTCACGCAGAAAGAGTTCTATCAGGTTTTCGCCTATTTCAATAATGTGCCGGAGCGCGGAAAGGCATTTAAATACGGCAACTCGCCACCAACGATACCAGCCCCTACGGCAGCTCAGGAAAGCGAACTAAATTCACTCGATCAGAGGATCGCCAGCGCGGAGCGGCGGTTGGCTGAGGCAGAACCAGCCATCGTCAAGGCGCAACGGGCGTGGGAAAAATCCGTCACACCCGATCTCGACTGGGCCAGCTCTCGATCCTTATCTGTGCACCTGCCCCTCGATGGCAATGCGAACGGCGAGTTTCACCTCGATCCGCCCAAGGCGGAAAAGTACATGTACTTGATGGAGAACGGGCCGGTGGTAACCGAAGTTCCGGCAACCTCCATTCAGCCGCTGTGGAAGGATGGCGATGCCGCCTACGCCGAGGGCAGCGCAGGCCGGGGCGCATCCTTCGATGGCAAGCGATACATCGAAGTCGGTAATATCGCGAATTTTGGCTTTTACGACTCCCTCGCGTTGTCGGCGTGGGTTTATCCGACTGCCGGAACTGGAGCCATCATCAGCCGCGCGCAAGATGAATCCGAGGGCCAAGGTTTGAGCCTCGATTTGAAAGACGGTCATGTTCAAGCCAATTTCGTGCAGCGCTGGCTGGACGACGGCGCCCGAGTGGAAAGTGAAGCCACCGTCGAACTGAACCGCTGGTCCCACGTCACGGTTACCTATGATGGCTCCCGCCTGGCCCGCGGCATCAAGATTTACTTGAATGGCGAGCCCCTCAAACTCAAGGTATTCCTCGACGATCTGAACCAGTCCTTCGCCGCGAAAGAACCTTTGCGGATCGGCGCGGGTCGCGGTCCCGCCAACCGGTTCCACGGATCGATCGCTCACGTTCGCATTTATCGGACTGCGCTCACCCCAGAGCAAGCCGCTGTGCTCGCTCTACCCGAATCCATCGGACAACTGGCGCATCTCGCTCCTGAGAAGCGCACGCCTGCTCAGGCGATGAAAGTGCGCTGGTGTTTCCTCGATCACTACGCCGATCCAAAATTGCTGGCGCTTCGAAAAGATATTCTGAATCTTCAGGACGAACGCCGGCGGCTGGCGGAAAGCTTCCCCAGCGTCATGGTGATGCAAGAGGGGCCGCCCCGCGAGACCCACCTGCTCCTGCGCGGAGCCTATGACCGCCCCGGAGACAAAGTTTCGCCCGGACTTCCCGCGGTCCTTCCGCCACTGCCGTCCGGTTTGCCGAATAACCGCCTGGGATTCGCCAAATGGCTTGTCGATTCGTCCAATCCGCTCACGGCGCGCGTGGCCGTCAACCGTTTTTGGCAAATGTATTTTGGCGTGGGCCTGGTCAAAACGGTGGAAGATTTCGGCTCCCAGGGTGAGTGGCCTATGCATCTTGACCTGCTGGACTGGCTCGCCACGGAATTCGTCCGCACGGGCTGGAACGTCAAAGCCATGCAGAAGACCATCGTGATGAGCGCGGCCTATCGGCAATCCTCGAAGGTCACGCCGGACCTTCTGCAGAGAGATCCGGAAAACCGTTTGCTGGCGCGCGGACCGCGGTCCCGCTTGGCGGCGGAGACCGTGCGCGATCAGGCTTTGGCTGTCTCGGGGTTATTAGTCGAAACCATTGGCGGGCCCTCGGTAAAGCCCTATCAGCCACCCGGGCTTTGGAAGGAACTCGCAGGAGGCGAAGATTACAAGCCCGATACGGGAGACGGCCTGCATCGCCGCAGCTTGTACACGTTCTGGAAAAGAACTGCACCCCCGCCTATGATGATGAATTTCGACGCCGCCGGCCGCGAAGCGTGCGTGGTTCGGGAATTGCGAACCAACACTCCCCTTCAGTCCCTGAATCTCATGAATGATCGTGGCTTCCTGGAGGCTGCCCGTGCTCTCGCGAACCGCATGATGCACGAAGGCGGTGATTTGCCTGCGCCGCGTATTTCTTACGGGTTTGAGCTGGCTACCGCTCGTCCGCCAACAGCCCGCGAAAGCGGTATCCTTTTGTCGAGCTTGCACTATTATCTGGATACATTCGGCGCAGACAAAGGATCCGCAGCGAAATACATCAGCCTGGGCGAGCCTTCTGAAAGCGGCCACCACGATGCCCAAGAACGCGCGGCGTACATGGCCGTGGCCAGCACCATTCTCAACCTGGACGCAACCGTGAGCAAGGAATGATCATGAACGGCTGGCAAGTCCGTCAAACCCGGAGATACTTTTTTAGCAAAGCCAGCAGCGGGCTCGGAGTCGCCGCCTTAGCCCATCTTTTGCGCGGCGACCTGGCTGCCGCTGAATCCGCGCCAATAGCGCAAAATCCCGATGGCGGTTTGCCCGGAGTTCCACATTTCGCGCCCAAAGCCAAACGCGTGATTTTTCTGTTTCAGTCAGGCGGCCCGTCGCAGATGGAGTTGTTCGATTATAAGCCGCGACTTTATCAGATGGCCAAGAGCGAGCTGCCCGATTCCATTCGCATGGGTCAAAGGCTAACCGGAATGACGGCCTCGCAGAACAGTTTTCCGGTGGTGCCCTCGCTGTTTAAGTTTCAGCAGCATGGCCATTCAGGTGCGTGGGTTAGCGACCTTTTGCCGCACTTCGCCAAAGTCGCTGACGATGTTTGCTTCATCAAGTCGATGTTCACCGATGCCATCAACCACGACCCGGCGGTTACGTTCTTTCAGACGGGCTTCCAGATTGCCGGGCGGCCTTCCATCGGCGCCTGGTTATCCTACGGACTCGGCAGCGAGAACAAAGATCTTCCCGCTTTCGTGGTGATGATCTCCCAAGGCACGGGCAACCCCAACGATCAGCCACTGGCCGACCGCCAGTGGGGAAGCGGGTTTCTCCCCACAAAATATCAGGGCGTGAAATTTCGTTCGCAAGGCGATCCCGTCCTCTTCTTATCCAATCCGGAGGGCTTTACACCCGGTCAGCGCCGGCATTTTATTGACGACGTAGGCCAGTTGAATCAGATTGAGCTCGATGAGTTCGGCGATCCTGAAATCGCTACACGCATCGCTCAGTATGAGATGGCGTACAAGATGCAGACTTCCGTGCCCGAGCTCGTGGATTTGTCGAAAGAACCCGCGCACACCTTTGAGCTCTACGGCCCTGACGCACGCAAGCCCGGCACGTTTGCGGCGAACTGTCTGCTCGCGCGGCGCCTGGCGGAACGAGGGGTTCGCTTCATCCAGCTCTTTCATCGAGGATGGGACCAGCACACCGATCTTCCAACACAGATTTCCGGCCAGGCGAAAGACACCGATCAGGCATGTGCCGCACTGGTGCAGGACCTGAAAGAACGGGGATTACTGCAAGATACGCTGGTCGTATGGGGCGGCGAATTCGGGCGTACCGTTTACTGCCAGGGAAAGCTCACTGCCGATAATTACGGGCGCGATCATCATCCCCGCTGTTTCACCATGTGGATGGCAGGCGCCGGCGTAAAACCCGGAATGAGTCTCGGCGAAACCGACGACTACTGTTACAACATCGTGAAGAACCCCGTGCACGTGCACGATCTCCATGCCACCATGCTCCACTGCCTGGGCATCGATCACACCAAGCTCACCTATAAGTTCCAAGGCCGGGCCTTCCGTCTGACTGATGTGCACGGGAATGTCGTAAAAGAGATTCTGGCGTAGATGCGTTTAGCACGGCCAAAGCCAGACACAACACAACAATAAGAGCACGTTCAAGCAGCGACGTAGCGGTTGACAGAGGGCGGATGCGGTCGCTTGAGATCGCGTTGTGGCAAATAGTCAAACGCGACGTGAAAAAACCAACACTTTCGAGATGACCGACAACGCCGATTGCCGCATACTGCGAACATGCACGGGAATGCGGGTTGGTAGACGGAAGCTGTTGGAGTGCACCATGACGCGAGAGAACATGATGGCTGCTCAGGCGCCCAAGCAATTGGTGGCGGAGGAAGTAACCCAGCAGATGCGGCACGCGGGTCTCAACAGGGCCTTCCTTACTGCACAGCTGCTAACGGGAAACGCTGCCCAAGCTGAACATGCGGTGATGGGAGCCATCGCCGCCTGGGGGCCCGGCCCGGGCGAGCGTGATTTCATGGAACATGTGGTGCGCACGGCCTTAGGTCCAAAGTACGAAAACGTACAACCTCCGAAGGATGACAAACCATTCGCGGAATGGCCAGCGGAGCTGCGAGCCATCTTGCATCTTCCCTTGCCGCTTCGCCATTGCTATGTGCTGCGAGTTCTGATCGGGAGTTCACGAGAGGCCTGCGCGCGAGTCTTGGGGCTCACGGCTCAGGGAATCGATGAGTCAACTACGGCCGCTCTGCACATGCTGCCGCAGCTAATGAAGCGCCCGCAAATGGCGGCAGGGTGCCGGGCTTAAAGGCTTCGTGAGCTGAATTTACCAGAATCAACCGCCGATTTTTTCACAATTTGCTTTTCTTTTTACAGGTTTTAGCGCTATAAACGTGGAAATGCGCTATGCCGACCATCCAGCTCACAAATAACACGCAGCTTGACATTACAGCGTCGACGGCCGACAAAGGCGCGACCCTGAACCGATATCTGAAAAATCCGCTCGTGTTTACCACGCCGGCGGGATTTGAGTCGGTTGCAGGAACCAAGATCGCGGACGCCGATGCGAACGCGTTTCCCGTTACCGTGACAGCCGCGGGATCCGCCGGCTTCGCCGCGGAAGGCACAGTACTCACGGTACAGGCTGGTGCGACTGCGTCGGTGGGCTTGCTGAAGGACAACGGGAAATCGGATGTTTTCGCTTCGCTCGACATTCCGGATGACGATGCCGTAGCAGCTCTGGCCTCGTTTTCGCTTGCCGGCACACTGAGCGAGGGTGACACGGCATCCGCCGGCGACTTCGGTTTTGGAATCAACAAGAGTGAAACCGTTACTTTGACCAGCTTTGTAATCGCGGCCCGCACTGAGACGCTGGCGGACGCGCTGAAACAAGCGATCAGCTCGCTCACGATCCCGCGAACCGTGGATGACCTGCGCAGCCTGCCGGAGAATGCCATTTGCCGGATCGACGGCGTGAGCGCGGTACAGTTCACGGCGAGCGTGGCCTATTCGCTTTTGAATAATCCGCTGGCCACGCTGCCACTGACGAAACTGCCGTCCTTCACCGTAAACGCGACGGCGGGCGGAACCGCCGAGGCCACCGTGACCGACAGCGCCGGTCATCAGATCACCATGGGCAAGCTTGCGAATGGGCGTGTACGTCTGGCGGTAAGCCGCACCAAGACAGACGATCTGGAAACGAGCTTAACGGTTTCGGCCGGGGTTACGGCCGGCGCGGGAAGTTTCGACGCGCTGGAATTCCTCATAGGCCGCATCGGCCCGAACGCGGCCACTGAAGCGGCGAAACTAAAAGCCGACTTGCCGGCAGCACAGGCCCAGCGACTCAATGCCAGCGTCAAATCGGCAATCGACGGCGCCCTTTCCAGCGCCTTACAAATTTCTCTGAAAGAAGCTTTGGAGACAGCACGGTCAAAGAACCGCGTCTTTGTCTACGAGCTTGATTTGGACGCTTTGGACGAAGCCGGCGCGGCGGCGCTGGAAACGGCGCTGCGCGGAGACTTTACCGGGATCACGGGGGCGGGACCGCTGGCGGGCATACGCATGTTAGATTCCGTCTTGTCGATCACGAAGACGGTAACACACACATTTACGCTCCATCTGCTCGGTATCTTCAACTGGGCAAGTACCAACACATTTCTGCGGAACTCGACGATCAACTACACCAAGGACACACGCGAGCTGGTGCTGTCCGACCAGAGCATTCAAGTGGCGGCGAACAATCTGAACGGTGAAAAGCTGCGCGAAATCGTAGTGAAGGGGATCACGCTCACGCTGCCTGCCTCGGCAAACACTCCCGAGGCGGCCAGCCCGCTGAATCTCGTTTTCTTCGATCGACAGGCGTCGACCAGCGCATCGACCATGCGGCAGTTTGTCAACGTTTTGCGAGCCACAGGCGTGGGGACTGCGGCAAGGGCGCAGGCGCTGTTGGGCCAAGGCTTAAAACAATATGGAACATCGTCGCTCTATTTAGGTCTGCAGTTGAATGCGGCACAATGCCGGCAACTCTTTTTGGATAGTCAGAAAAAGCCCCTTCCTTGGACGGTGTACATACAGAGTGCATGCCGGGCGGAAAGCCTCATTCTCGCCGGCGACCAAGACAATGCCGACCGTCTGCTGCTCTATTCCAGCGGCCTGGACTACTGGGAGCAATTGCAGGACGCCGGAGCGGCGCCGAATATCGGGCGGCTGCTGGCCGGCCGGGGTATTCGTCAAAATGCGGTGACAGATGTGGTCACGGTGCTGTGGTGGGCGAGTGCGATGCAAGCCTACGCGAACGCGCTAGCGAAGGGCGACGATCTTGCCGCGGCGGGAAAGGCCGTAGTCACGGACGGCGCAATGGGCTTTAACGAGCCATGGTTGATACTGACGATGTGGAGCATCCTCGGACAACCGGCGCTGGACTGCCGGTTCACGTCGTCGCTACTCAAACAGGCTGCAGGAGCCGCCACTTAAACCTACAGTTATGGTTTTCAAACGGAGGACAAGATGAGTAAACGAATTCTTTTTTGCTCGGACGGGACTTGGGACAATTCCGGCAACAACACGAACGTCTACAAGATATATAAGGCCATGCAGGTATCGGCGGACCAGATTCCGTTCTATGACGACGGTGTAGGCTCGGACGGCACACCGATTGACCGGCTGCTGGGCGGTGCTTTCGGAACCGGCTTGTTTCAAAAAGTCAAAGACGGGTATTCGAAAATCGCGCAGGTCTACGAAAAGGGCGATCAGATTTTCATTTTCGGCTTCAGCCGCGGCGCCTACACGGCGCGCAGCATCGCGGGGATGATCGCAAGCTGCGGACTGCCCACGAGCAATTTCACCGATCAGGTTGTAGATACAGCGTTTCAAGCCTATCGCGAGAAAGACGATCGCGCCCGGCTGCTTGCCGGGTTGAGTCAATCCTGCGCGATGTTTAACCCGCAAATCACCATGGTTGGAGTTTGGGACACGGTAGGATCGCTGGGGATTCCATCGCTACTCGGCGCAGTGGATCCCATCCTGTACGGGTTTCTGGACACATCGCTTAGCCCGGCCGTTCAGAATGCCTATCATGCCTTGGCCATTGATGAGCGGCGCATGGAATTTCCCGCGACCCTGTGGTCGTCAAAGCCGGTTCCCGGGCAGACGTTGGAGCAGGTGTGGTTTACGGGGGTTCACTGCGATGTGGGGGGAAGTTATCCGAACGATCCGGACGGAACCTCTCTTTCGGACATCACGCTGGCCTGGATGATGGGAAAGGCAACAGCACTGGGGGTTACTTTTGCGGCGGACGTACAAAGGAAATATCTACTGCCCGTAGATGCAAAATACGCGCTGGATCAAAAGCACGAATCGTGGAACGCTCTCTGGGCATTTCCGCGAAGCCGGTCCATTGCCGATAACTCTGTCGTATCAAACAGCGTAGGGATTCGCTGCCAGCACGATAACTCGTATCGGCCGGGAAACGTCAAGTTTTCCGACTCAGCTCAGGGCATCTTAGCGACTCAATACGGAACCACTCAAACCGTGTGCGTGCCGGACAGAGCAGACAAGACGAGCGCGGTCACTGCGGGTCACTAGAGCTCAAGGAGTGAACCGGGACAGCCGGGTTAGAGCGCTGTGTAGCCACCGTCGGCCATCAAGCAGGTTCCCGTCAGGAAAGAGGCATCATCGGAAGCCAGGAATGCAATGGCAGCGGCAATTTCAGCCGCTTGAGCGAACCGCCCCAGGATGTGCCGCGGCCCCCCGGTACGCAGCGCTTCATCGAAGGTCATCTTCTCCCGGTCGATATCTCGTCTCAACTGCGGCGTATCTACCCAACCGGGCGCAATTGCGTTTACGCGAATGTTCCAGTTCGCCAGATCGACCGCCATGCATCGCGTCAGGCCCAGAATCGCGGCTTTCGACGTACTGTACGTCAGGCTATTGGCTTCAGCGATAAAGCCGCTGATGGAAGACAGGTTGACGATGGCTCCTTTGCCCGCGCGCTGCATTTCCGGCACGACGTGCTTCACGCAAAACGCGGCGCCCATGACGTTCACGGAAAGTACGCGCTGCCAATCAGCAGCGGTGGCATCGATCGAGCGGAAGACGAAAGCCGCGGCGTTGTTAATCAACGTATCCACCGGCCCCAAATGCGATACCGCTTGCGAAATCGCGGCCCGCACCTGTTCTTCGTCGGAAACGTCGGCGCGGACAAAAACGCATTCCGCTCCGTCGCGTCGTAGGCATCCGGCGGCTTCTTCGCCGCGAGTCTGATCGATATCGACCAATGCGACGCGCGCGCCCTCGCTGGCCAGCCTCTCAGCCGTGGCACGGCCTATCCCGGAAGCCGCGCCGGTCACCAGCGCAATTCTGTTCTGGAAACGCTGCATCCTGAAAGAATAGCCGTTGACGGCAGGGAATGGTGCAGCCAGCGGCCGTTTCTTCGAACATTTTCCTTGCCGGCCAGAAGACGCTTACTGGTCGCTGTCGGCGGTCATCGACTCAGCGGTCTTTTCCGGATCCGAGAGAACTCGAAAAAACATCTTTGAGTCCGCCTTCAATTTGATGATGGTGGCTTCGTTGCGCTGGAAGAGTGCGATGAACACGACCGCGGACTTGCCCATATCTGTTGCGAACACGTAAGTCGATTGCCCGTCCCGGCGCGAGCGCGTCGCCACCATGGGGCGTAAGCCGTGATTCGAGAACTCATGCATGAGCCGGTCACGGTCAATCAGATCGCCGTATGCGCGCGCGGACTCCATATTTTGAAATACAGCTAACTGAAATTCGCCGGCTCCTCCCGGATGCTTTATTTTCAAGGCGAAGTTCGCCAATCCCATGAAGGGAATGCGCGTGCGCTGCACACCGTAATGCGATTCAATCCTTTTCACCACGCGATCAAAGTCCCAGTCGCCTGCAATTCCCGTCGCCGTGGCTACCAGCAACACTGCTAAAAGCCGGCCGTTCATTTCGATTCCCTCCGCCCGGTGCAGCACTCCGTCAAGTCAAGATTCGGGATGTGAAATTGACCTCCAAGCCGGCTAAGCTGTGCGGGGTCCAGGTTCCCAACGACGTTCACTACCGTCAACTCGCGGGGTTCGGCGGCAATCACCACGATACCCGCAATGGTTCCACTCGGTTCGGATTTAATGAAAATGTCGGTGTTGCTACCGGCATGTTTGGAGCGGGTTCCTACCAGGCGTGACCACTCGGGTTCGCGAAACTGAGTGCGGAAACCTTCTACGTCCGCCTTGGTGTATTCGCCCTCGCCCGAGAATCGATAACTGCGCACGTAGATTCCTTTGAGCCCGGCCATTATCTTCTTTGCCTTGGCTTCTTCGCCGGTATCGGGAAGCCACTTCGTAGCCAGCTGCAATGTGGCATTATCCAGCGTCACCTCAACCGATTCTTCGGCTTTCGCGGAAAGCGTTTCCAGGTTTGGTGGCAGGCGCATTTCCTGCGCCCACATCGGCGTCAACGTCGCCAGCATCAGAAGGGCCGGTTGGATTCTCATATCTTTCCTCCAGACACTCTCAATACCTCTCTTCACCAGCCAAATACGCGCCGGCCGCCGACGAGGAGGCATAAACTTTGGCTCGCGGGCACGGCCGAATAGTGGTTTTATTCAAAATGCCTTTTATCTGATCTGGCCTGTGCGAGGCGCCACCGAAGACACCACAGGCTTTCGCCTCGGGAGATCGGAGCTTTTCGCGTGATTAAGCGGCTGTCACAGAGTGCCGGCGATAAGGGTGGTGATTATCGTTCTGCACTGCGCTTCCGGCAGACTCGAAGCAAGAATGGAGTGTTAGTTCTTATGATGAAGACGACTGCAGGCAGCCTCGGCTCCGCTGGAGTCCACTGCGGTCTTGCCTTCCTCGATGTACTGGATCTTGCCCTCTTTGTCGATGACGAATGTCGCGCGGTTCGCAATGCCCAGATCAGCGATCAGAACGCCATAATCCTGCGCCACCTTACGCTTGGAAAAATCGCTGAGCAGCGGGAAGGTCAGTTTCAACTTGTCGGCAAATTCTTTTTGAGATGGGGTGAAGTCTTCACTCACGCCGAAAACCTGTGTGTCGGCGCCGTCAAATTTGGCGATACCAGCCTGGTACGCCAGCATTTCCTTCGTTCAACCACCGGTAAATGCCGCGGGAAAGAAGGCCAGCACGACATTCTTTTTGCCGCGGAAATCGGAAAGCTTCACGTCCTTGCCGCTGGTCGAAGGCAAGGTGAAATCAGGCGCAGCATCGCCGACCTTCAGTGAGGTCTTCGGCGGGTTGAACTGGCCCCACAACGCGGTGATCGCGGTGGACGCCAACAGCAGAGCGCGAAATTGCCTCATCAAAATCCTCCCGGAAAAACGAAGGTACCACCATTCGCACCCACAGCGCAAAAGCAATACCGTGCAAAAGCCGCTAATCTACGAGGACGGCACTACCGACTGAGCAGGCGAGGCGGAGAACGGGCTTTCGTTGGTGCTGGCGTCGACAGCGGTCAGCACATAATAGTACGTCTGGCCGGATTGAACGGTGGTATCGGTAAAAGACGTCGCCGTCACCAGGCTGGCATTAACCTTTGTAAACGGCCCCGCGCTTGTCCCTGCGCGGTACACGTTATAGCCGGACACGCCCGACGAACTACTTGCCGTCCAACTCAAGCTGACCGTGCTCGCGGTCACCCCCGGACCGGTCACACACGGCTGACCGAGATCGGAATTGATAATGCGCTGCACCGCAACAATGTTGCAGGTATTAGTGCCATCGATGTTTAAGGCGCAGTTCAGCAGTCCAAGAGCCATGTTGATCGCCAGCTGCACGTCCTGAATGCCGACACTGCCGTCGTTATTCACATCGCATGGATGAATCCCTCCGCCCACCGAACCCGCGCTCAATGCCGTGGGCGCTGCCGGTGGCGCGGTGAGCAGTCCGAACACCCCGACCCCGGCCGTCGTTCCGATATAGACCTTTCCGTTCGCGATGGTCGGAGTAATGAACTTGTTCCCTGCCCCGAAGTGGTCACGGCTTCCTGCCGCCTGATTGGAGTTGTAAAGCTCGTGCAGGGTCGCGGCATCGTACGCATGCAGCACAGCCGGATTTTTGTTCTCGACGGCCCAAACAATGCCGTTGGACGTGTTATTCGCTGAGACGCTCGGCATCGCGCCGGGATATCCGAAGCTGTTGCTGGTGGTCAGGGGCGCCGACGTCGACAATCGCGCGTTCGAAAATTGAAAAGCTCGAATCGGGCTCCCTACCGGCCCGTAGTAGATTCTGCCGTTGAAGTAGGCCGGCATCGCCCATACGCCTCCCGGTAGAGCGCCGGCGAGCTCTTGATAGATGTTGCCGTTGTTTGCGGTGAACTTGCCCAGTGATGCCTGATTGATCAGATACAGATTGCCGTCTTTGCCTGCTCCCACAGCCAGATGCCATGCCGTGCCACTGCCGTCTGCCTGGTCTGGAATAACCATGGCGCCGCCCGATCCCAGGTCGGTATCGCTGGAATTCTCCGAAGCCTCGTTGTTCATCTCGAAGTAATCGGCTACTGCCAGGCCGCCGGAAGTCGAGATCTTCACGAAGGCGTTACCGTAATTGCCGTTCGACGGAAATCCACCCGCCGTCATCTTCGTGTCAAAGTCGCCATTGCCGTTCAGGATGTAAAGGTTGCCCGAAGCGTCAGCGGCGATTCCCGCTCCGGACATCCAAAACCACCTTCGGCCCCATTCGGAACCAGGTCCAGCACCGCCGTCTGCGCCAGCGTGCCCGCATCGTAGGCCATCACCCATCCGGTGTAGGGCTCGATATCGCAATGTGATCCCCACGCCGTGTAAATCTGCCCGTTCAGCAGCAGCAGCCCGGGCCGTTCCTTATATTGGCCCGGATCGAACGTGACAATACCATTGGCGCTGTTGTCTCCGCTTCCCGGATAGGTGGCCTGTACCGTCGTGGGACCGCCAAACAGTTCCGTCCCGGTGGCCAGATCCAAAGCATGCAGCCTTTGAAAATAGTTTCCCGAGCTGTTCTTCGACATGGCGATCAAATAAATCGCCCCGTTCGCACCGCGCGTACGATCGATCACTGGCGTGGCCGTAACACCGATCTCCGGCGTGACCTGCCCGCACCCCCGATCATCCGAAGTGGTTTCTCCCGAAAGCAGCGTCGAAATCTTCCACATTTGCGCACCGGTATCGGCGTCGAACGCGTAAACGCTGCCATGCTCCGTCGCCACGATGAGCAGATTGCGCGTGCCGTGGCCGGGCACTGCGATATTGCCCGCATAGAGAGGCTGTGCGTCGACTTTCCCATCCACCGGAATCGTGAACAGCCGGCCGAACGTCGCGGAGTTCACATTGGCCAGGGTCAGGGTCGGCTCATTCAGATTCTGTCCTGTACGACTGATATCGTTGTGATGCGTCAACACGTCTTCGGCATGCGCCGGAGACGCATGCGTCGCCAACAGTAGCGTAAAGATCCCCGCGGGACGAAACAACCTGCGCGCGCCTGCCCCCAGAAACACGAAAGCACTCCTCCGTTCCGCCTACATCGAATAAGTATTTCGCCTAATGCCGCGTTCTATTAGATGTGGCTCAAACCGTCCCTGTAACACAAGACTGCAATTAGTTAGAGGCAGACGGTTAACCCGCTGTGCCAACCGCGAGCGCCGGCGCCGGTGACGGGAAGCGTTCACAGTACGGCTATACTGTCAGGATGCATATCGTTGGGGCGCTGTTGATCTTGGCGACACTCGCGATGGAAAGCGTCTCCGATTGGCCCCAATTCCGCGGTCCCAACGCTTTTGGCGTCTCGGATGCCAGCGATCTTCCCACCGAATTCGGTCCACTTAAGAACGTGCATTGGAAAACGCCACTGCCCGCAGGCCATTCTTCACCCACATTTTCCCCCGATCAGATCTTTCTCACCGCCTTTGATTCCGATCATTTGTACGTAATCGCACTAGAGCGCACCACAGGCAGGGTCTTGTGGCGTCGCGAAGTGCCGCGGCCTCGCAAACAGAAACTACACAACTCCAACAGTCCCGCGTCTCCAAGCATCGCCACCGATGGCAAAAACGCTTACGCCTTCTTCACCGATTTCGGCCTCATCTCCTACGGCCCGGACGGCAATGAGCGCTGGAGGGTTCCGCTCGGACCTTTCGATAATCCCTTCGGCCTTGCATCCTCGCCCGTGCTGGCGGACGGCAAAGTCATCCAGGTCTGCGATTCCGAATCCGGCTCGTTCGTTCTCGCGGTCGACCAGGCGACCGGAGCTCAAGTCTGGCGCAAGGAGCGCCCCGACATGACGCGCGGCTTCGCAACCCCCGTCCTCTACCGCCCGCCAGGCGGCCAACTCCAGGCGCTGGTCGCTGGTACGAACCGCTTTCTGGCGTACGATGTGGCGAACGGCGCCGAGATATGGTGGGTCCGCGGTCTCACCTGGCAAATGAAGCCGACACCCATCGTCGATGGCGACACCGCTTACATCCTCGGATGGGCTGGAGGATCCGATCAGGGAAACCAGGCCGCAATTCCCCCGTTCGAAGAAATTCTAAAGTCTGCCGACACCAATCACGACGGCAAACTTGCGAAAGCCGAGCTCGACGTCCCCTACAAACAGGACTTCGACGATTCCGATCTCGATGCCGATGGTTTCCTCGAACAGCGCGAATGGGAAAAATACCGCGAACGGAAAACGCTGATCAATTCCATCATGGCCGTAAAGCTTGGCGGATCGGGCGACATGACCGAACGAAGCATTCTCTGGCGCTTTTACAAGTCGCTGCCCAACGTGCCTTCCCCGCTGCTTTATCAAAACGTGCTGTACATGGTGAAGGAGGGCGGCATCCTGACTGCGCTCGATCCCGCAACCGGGGCCGTGCTGAAGCAGGGCCGCCTCAAAGGCGCGCTCGATTTCTACTATTCGTCGCCAGTGGCCGCGGACGGCAAAATCTACGCCGCAAGCCAGGACGGCCACATTTCCGTCGTCAAAGCCGGCCGTGATTGGGAAATTTTGGCTACGAACGACATGGATGATGAAGTCTTCGCGACTCCCGCTCCCATCGGCCACTCGCTTTACGTGCGTACCAAGAGCGCGCTCTACTGCTTCCGCAAAAGTCCTTGAAAATCCTCCCCTCGGCGGTCAGAACCTCTATCAAGTGAACGTAAGCAAAAATTCTGCGCACTCCCGCTGATTTCCGAGCGTATAGCTAGCTTAAGGGAGCCGCTCGTGAAATCTTTCCTCAATGAAATCAAGCCGATCCTGCGCAGGCTGGCACGATCGCCCCTGTTTACAGTGATCACGCTCCTCACACTTGCCGTGGGGATTGGTGCCAACACCGCCATATTCAGCGTTTTGAACGGCGTTCTGCTCAAGCCGCTTCCCTACCCCGATCCTGACCGGCTGGTTGGCGTTTGGGAATCCGCGCCCGGCCTCGGCTGGAATGACGTCAACGCTTCGCCGAGCACGTACTTCACCTATCGCGAGGAAAATCAAACGTTTGTGGACACAGGACTTTGGCGCAACGACTCGGTTAGTGTCACTGGGAACGGTGAGCCCGAGCAGGTCGAAGTCCTCTCCGTTACCGACGGAACGCTGCCGGTTCTCGGCATTCAGCCCATTCGCGGCCGGTGGTTCACCAGAAAAGACGATTTGCCGGGGAGCCCCGAAACAGTAATGCTTTCGTACGGTTACTGGCAGCGGAAGTTTGGCATGGACCCGTCGGTGTTGGGGCGCCGGATTATCATTGATGGTGAGGCACGCGAAGTCATCGGCATCATGCCGCAAAGCTTCCGCTTCATGAACCAGAACCACTCTCTCATCCTTCCGCTGCAGCTCGACCGCTCCAAGGCCTTTATCGGAAATTTCAGCTACAACGGAATCGCCCGCCTCAAGCCCGGAATCAGTCTGGCCCAAGCCAACGCTGACGTCGCGCGCATGCTGACCATCATGATGCGGAAATTTCCTCCTGCTCCCGGCATAAGCCTAAAAATGTTCGAACAGGCGCGACTAGGCCCAAATGTGCGGCTGCTGAAGAGAGATGTCGTGGGGGATATCGGCAACGTGCTTTGGGTGCTGATGGGGACAATAGGCGCGGTGTTGCTGATCGCGTGCGCCAACGTCGCTGACCTGTTGCTGGTACGTGCAGAGGGACGCCAGCACGAACTGGCGATTCGCTCCGCTTTGGGCGCCGGCAAATGGCGGATCGCCCGCGAGTTGCTGCTCGAAAGCGTAGGCCTCGGCCTGGTGGGTGGCGTCCTCGGAGTTGGAGTGGCGTACCTCGCGCTTCGATTGCTTGTGGCTATGGGCCCGACGCAGCTCCCACGGCTCGATGAAATCTCCATCGATCCTTTGGTTCTGTTGTTTACGCTGGCGGTCTCGCTGATCGCGGGTGTTCTCTTCGGGCTGATCCCGGTATTCAAGTACGCCGGGCCCCGTTTGGAATCCGCACTCCGGCAGGGGGGCAGGACCTCGAGCGACGGACGAGACAGGCACCGCGCCCGCAGCACGCTGGTTGTTGTTCAGGTTTCGCTGGCCCTTGTTCTACTGATCAGCTCCGGGTTGATGATTCGGACGGTTCGCGCGTTGAAACAAGTGCAGCCGGGCTTCACGAGGCCGGAGCAGGTATTGACACTGCACGTTTCGATACCCGACGCCGCGATTCCCAAGCCCGACCAGGTGGTTCATGTTTACAACGACATGGTGGAGAAAGTGGCGGCCGTACCCGGCGTCACCTCCGTCAGCCTGACGAACTCAGTGACCATGGATGGGTATAACGATAACGACCCGATATTCGCTGCCGACAAAGTCTACGCGGACGAAAAGATTCCACCGCTGCGGCGCTTCAAGTTCGTGGCCCCGGGCAGCTTCAAAACTACGGGGAATCCGCTGATCGCAGGGCGCGACTTCACGTGGACCGATACCTATGGGCACCGGCCGGTCGTGCTGGTTTCGGAAAACCTGGCACGCGAGCTGTGGCAGACTCCGGCAGCGGCTCTGGGCAAGCAGATTCGCGAAAGTCCCAAGGGGTTGTGGCGCGAAGTGATCGGCGTGGCCGGCAATGAATACGATAACGGAGTCAGCCAGAAGGCGCCGACCATCGTGTACTGGCCGATGTTGGTCGATAAATTCTGGGACATGGACATCATGGTGCAGCGCGGGATGGCTTTCACGATCCGCAGCAGCCGGACGGGCACGCCCGGGTTGCTGAAGGAAATTCAACAGGCCATCTGGTCGGTAAATGCGAACTTGCCGATCGCCGACGTGCACTCGCTGCAGGAGATTTATGACCGGTCAATGGCGCGCACATCTTTCACGCTGGTGATGCTGACCATCGCGTCGGGCATGGCGTTGCTGTTGGGCCTGGTGGGAATCTATGGTGTGATCTCGTATTCGGTCTCGCAGCGAACGCGCGAGATCGGCATCCGCATCGCACTCGGAGCGCCGCAGGGGAAGGTCCGGCAGATGTTCGTGCGGCAGGGGCTGCTGCTCGCCGCAATCGGAGTCGCGAGCGGCCTGGCCGCAGCGTTAGCGCTAACGCGGATGATGGCGGCACTTCTGTTCGAGGTCAGCCCGCTCGACCCGGCAACATACGGGGCGGTCAGCGCTGTGCTGCTGACGGCGGCGTTGCTTGCAAGTTACTTCCCGGCTCGCAAGGCGACGAACGTCGATCCGAGCGACGCCCTGCGCGTGGAATAGCAGCCGGCCCGAAGCTAAGACACATCCGAATACAAGCTGAATTCCGAGAGCGCTGGAGACACAGGGCTTTTCGTGATGCGCAGCCGCACGCTCGTCGAGGTGATGTGGTTGCGTGTGCGGAGCAGGCGACAGGAGCCGATACTCGTGCCGCTTGCGAACGGCTTCCAGACGTCGGAATCCCAGTGGTCGAGTTCGAACGCTTCGACGCGCTGCCCGAGGCGAATATTTTCGCGAAGGCGGATGACGTTGAAGCTGACGGGGCGGTGGAGATCGAGCGTGACGGCCGCACCATCGGAGCTCGTCGTGATTTTCGCGTGGGCGGCGAAATTCGTGGCGAAGGTGGACCGGAGAATCCCTCCGAAGCGTTTTAACGACGCGACATCGCTCTCGTGGAGGAGGCCTCTGCGGTCGGGCGGGACGTTGAGCAAGAGACTGGCCCCGCGGCCGGTGGATTTGAGAAAGAGTTCCATCAGCTGGGCGGGCGTCTCGACCTTGTCGTTCTCCTCGGCATGCCAGAACCAGCCGGGGCGAATGGAGACGTCGCATTCGGCTGGCATCCAGTGCGAACCGTGGCGAGTGCCGGTTTCACCTTCCTTCTCCCGCACGAACCCAGGCGCGGCGGGGCCGCCGTCTTCGCCCACAGGATCGTAAGTCGCCCAGCAGGTTTCACCCGCGATTCCATTTTCATTGCCCACCCAGCGGATGTCGGGACCGACGTCGCTAAAGATGACGGCGTCGGGCTGGAGGGAGCGCACCAGTTCCCAAGTGCGGGGCCAATCGTAATACCGCCGCTTATCAATGAGACGCTTTTCGCGTGCGCCACCATAGAAGCCATCGCCGCCATTGGCGCCATCGTGCCAAACCTCGAAAATGGGACCGTAATCTGTGAGGAGCTCGCGGAGCTGGGCGCGGTAGAGATCGATGTAGGCAGGCGTGCCGTAGAGGGCACTGTTGCGATCCCAAGGAGAGAGATAGACGCCGAACTCTAGGCCGTAGCGGCGGGCGGCTTCGGACATTTCTTTGACGATGTCACCACGGCCATCGCGCCAACCGCTGTGCTTTACGGAATGCTCGGTAGTGCGGGTGGGCCAGAGGCAGAAGCCATCGTGATGCTTGCAGGTGAGGATGGCGCCGCGCATCCCGGCCGCTTTGAGAGCTTCCATGATGGCATCGGCGTCGAAGGCGGTGGGATGGAAGAGTGCGGGGTCTTCGTCGCCATAGCCCCATTCTTTGCCGGTGAAGGTGTTCATGGAAAAGTGGAGGAAGGCGCAGAGCTCGAGTTCGTGCCAGCGGAGCTGGCGTTCGGAGGGGATGGCCCCGTAGGGAGTTGGCGAAGTTGTGGCAGGGGAAGCAAGAGCGGCGGCGAAAGGCGTGAAGAAGAAGCTGCGTCTGGAGGACCGCACAAAACGATGATACAGTGGCGGACCATGACTGGCTGGCAAGCGGTGGCGTGGGCAGCATGCGGGGTGTTGACGGTGCAGGCGGCGGATTCGCGAGCTGTGGGCACGCCGCATTTTGCCTATGACGCGCGAACGGAGGGATGGGCGACCGCAACCGGCTTCGATATGCCTGCGGCTGTGGCGCGATACTCGACGGATCGGCAGACGCTGGAGCGTTATTACGGGAGCCGCGTGTCGCGCGAGCGCAGGCAGACCGTGGACCGGCTGAACAAGGCCTGGCTGGAGGTTTTGGAGAAGCAGGTGCCGTTCGATTCACTCGATGTGAACGGGCGCGTGGACTGGCTGCTGCTACGGGCGAGGTTGCAGGAGGAAATGCGCGCGAGCGCGGCGGCTGAGAAGCGGGAGGCGGAGATCCGAACGCTCGTGCCCTTTTCGGACACCGTTCTGGGGCTGCAGGACGATCTGCGGCGGTTCGTGTTTATCGATGGGTCGGATGCGGCGGCGCGGGTGTCGAAGCTCGCGGATGATTTGGGGAAGCTGACGGACGCGATCACGAACGGGAAGTTGACGGCGGCTGCGACGGCGGGGCGGCGGGCGGCGCGATATACGGAAAGCCTGCGGGAAGCGCTGAAACAGTGGCGCGATTTCTATAACGGATACGATCCGATGTTTACCTGGTGGGTGGCGGAGCCGTGGAAAAAGGCGGACGCCGCGCTCGAGGCCTATGCCAAGCTGCTGGGCGAGAAGATCGCGGGCGTGAAGGCGGCGGATAAAGACACGATCGTGGGAGATCCTGTGGGGCGAGAGGCGCTCGAGGACGCCCTGGCGGCGGAATTCATTCCGTATACGCCGGAGGAACTGATCGCGCTGGGGCGGAGGGAATTTGCGTGGTGCAAGGAGCAGATGCTGGCGTGCTCGCGGCAGTTGGGATACGGCGACGACTGGCACAAAGCGATGGAACGCGTGAAGGATGATCACGTGAAGCCGGGGGCGCAACCGGCGCTGATCCGGGATCTCGCATATGAGGCGATGGATTACGTGCGGGCGCATGAGCTGATCACGGTTCCCGATCCGGCGACGAATACGTGGCGCATGGAGATGATGTCGCCGGAGCGGCAGCGGATCAATCCGTTCTTTCTAGGCGGGGACACGATGATCGTTTCGTATCCCACGGACACGATGACGGAAGAACAGAAGCTGATGAGCATGCGCGGGAACAACGTGCATTTCGCGCGGGCGACGGTGTTTCACGAGCTAGTTCCGGGGCATTACTTGCAGCAGTACATGTCGGAGCGGTACCGGCCGTGGCGCGCAGCGTTCGAAACGCCGTTTTGGGAGGAAGGCTGGGCGTTCTACTGGGAGATGCTGCTGTGGGATCTCGACTTTCCGAGGTCGGCGGAGGACCGGATCGGAATGCTGTTCTGGAGAATGCATCGGGCGGCGCGCGTGATCTTTTCGCTGAGCTTTCATCTGGGACAGATGACGGCGCCGCAGGCCGTGGATTTCCTGGTGAACGAAGTGGGGCATGAGCGGGAGAACGCGGCGGGAGAAGTGAGACGGTCGTTCGAGAGCGATGAGTACGGGCCGCTGTATCAATGCGCGTATCAATTAGGGGCACTGCAGTTTCGGGCGCTTCATGCGGAGATGGTGGATTCGGGGAAGATGACGAACCGGCAGTTCCACGATGCCGTGATGCAACTGAATTCGATTCCAGTGGAGATGATCCGGGCGACGCTACGGGGAGAGAGGCTCCCGAAGGAATATACAACGCGGTGGAAGTTCTACGAGGAAGTGCCGCCGGGTAAGGGAGTGAAATAAAAAAAGGGCCGGGGGAAAATACCCGGCCCTTGAAGCGTTCACGTGATTAGCGGTGATGTCCGCCACCACCGCCGCTGACATGGCCTCCACCGCCACCGCCGCCGCCGTGGAAGGCACCCGATCCGCCACCGCTATGTCCACCACCACTTGAATAGCTGCGGGGCGCGCTGGAGACTCCGGATCCGCCGCCACTCGGAGCGCGATAGGACGGAGTAGAGCGTCCATAGCTGCCCATGGACGGTGCGGAGCGGTAGCTCGGCGCCGAGTAGTGATAGCTAGGCGCCGGAGCCGAGTAGCTACGGCTCGGAGCAGGAGCCGAGTAGCTACGGCTCGGAGCAGGAGCCGAGTAGTTGCGGCTCGGAGCAGGAGCCGAGTAGTTGCGGCTCGGAGCAGGAGCCGAGTAGTTGCGGCTCGGAGCAGGAGCCGAGTAGTTGCGGCTCGGAGCAGGAGCCGAGTAGTTG
>Ga0209060_10000190_pt1 | contig 149177 bp, 142 predicted proteins | sample Coa_R1_8_FD_187155 | JGI IMG/M metagenome (GOLD analysis project Ga0209060, IMG submission 187155) | Surface soil microbial communities from Centralia Pennsylvania, which are recovering from an underground coalmine fire - Coalmine... | ecosystem: Environmental > Terrestrial > Soil >... | reverse complement strand
AAGGCCGTCGCTCTGTCCACTGAGCTACTGGCGCAGAATGGTCGGGGCGAGCCGATTTGAACGGCCGACCACCTGCTCCCAAGGCAGGTGCGCTACCAGGCTGCGCCACGCCCCGCCAGCCAGGCGCCCCTCCCTAACACGGCCCCGGGCCGCACGCAACGTTTCCGCGCCGCAGCCGGGCCCCGAGGGCACGCATGGCCCTCGCCCGATGGCTCACCTTCTGCTTCTCGGCCGGGCCGGCCTCGGCGAGCGTGCGGCCGAGCTCGTCGGCGACGAACACCGGGTCGTACCCGAAACCTGCCGTGCCGGCGGGGCGAAGCGCGATGCGCCCCGAGCACGTCCCCTCGGCGGCCTCGATCCCGCCGTCGGGAAGGACGAGCGCCACGACGCAGCGGAAGCGCGCCGTCCGCCGGGGCCCGGGGACGTCGCGCAGGGCGTCGAGGAGCTTCGCTATGCGCTCGGCGTCGCTCGGGGCCCAGCGCGCCGAACGTGGGCCCGGCTCGCCTCCGAGGGCATCGACCTCGAGCCCCGAGTCGTCCGCCAAGGCCGGAAGGCCACTGGCAACCGCGACCGCGCGGGCCTTCAGGATTGCATTCTCGAGATACGTGGCGCCCGTTTCGGGACCCGGCGCGATCGTCCCGACGTCGGCGAGTGCGCGCACGTCGAGCGGCCCCCACTCCGCCACGAGCGCCCGCAGCTCGGCCGTCTTGCCCGGATTGCCCGTGGCCAGAACGAGGCGGGCGGGGATCATCGCCGCCCGGGGAGCACGACGCCGGCGCCGGCGAGCGTCGCCCGCTGCGCGGCGGTTAGCGCCCGGATGCCGTCGCCCGCCGCGACCAGCAGCCGCCCGAGCTGCGCGGCGCTGAACGGCCTGCCCTCGGCCGTCCCCTGCACCTCGACGTACCGCCCCGCCCCCGTCATCACGACGTTGATGTCGACGTCGGCCCGCCGGTCCTCGTCGTACACGAGATCGAGCAGGACCCGCCCATCGACGATCCCCGCGCTCACCGCCGCGACGCTGCCGGTGAGCGGCAGCGACGCGAGCACGCCCTGGCGGCGCAGCCCGTCGAGGGCGAGGGCGAGCGCCACGAAGCCGCCCGTGATCGACGCGGTGCGCGTGCCGGCGTCCGCCTGGAGCACGTCGCAGTCGATGAGCACGGAGCGCTCGCCGAGGGCGCCCGCGTCCACGACGGCGCGCAGGCTGCGGCCGATCAACCGCTGGATCTCGTGCGTGCGGCCGCCGGGGCCGCGGCGCTCGCGCTCGACCCGCTCGCCCGTGCTGCGGGGCAGCATCGCATACTCGGCGGTCACCCAGCCCCGTCCCTGGCCGCGCAGGAAGGGCGGTACGCTCTCCTGCACGCTGGCCGTGCAGACGACGCGCGTGGCGCCGGCCTCGATCAGCACCGACCCCTCGGCCGCGGGCATGAACCCGGGGACCATCCGAACCGGCCGCAACGCCAACGCGCGCCGGCCGTCGGGCCGGCCGCCCTGCCGCCGCCGCTCAACCATTCGCGGGGAGCAGCCGATATAAGCACTCACAGTCGTCCGACATGCGCCTGCGCATAGCACGGCAGGAGCCAGGCCACCATTTGCCGGCCTGCCAGGGCGGTCGGAGGGCGGGAAGCGCCAGGACGGAACAACCGGGGGCAGCGTGAGCAGCGGGGTCGCAGTGCCGGAAAATCCACCGTATCTGATCGGTGAGCATCCCCTGATCCAGAAGATCAACCAGCTCATCACGAAGGTCGCCGCCACCGAGGCGACCATCCTCATCATGGGCGAGAGCGGCACCGGGAAGGAGCTGGTGGCCCGCGCCATCCACATGCAGAGCCCGCGCGCCGAGCGGCCGTTCATCCCGGTGAACTGCGGCGCGATCCCGGCCGAGCTGCTCGAGTCCGAGATGTTCGGGCACGAGCGCGGCGCCTTCACCGGCGCCATCGGCCAGCGGGCGGGCATGTTCCAGCTCGCCACGGGCGGGTCGATCTTCCTCGACGAGGTGGGGGAGATGAGCCCGCTGCTGCAGGTGAAGCTCCTGCGGGTCCTTCAGGACCGCGAGGTCCGCCCCGTCGGCGCGGACCGCTCCTTCAGGGTCGACGTCCGGGTGGTCGCGGCGTCGAACAAGGACCTGGCGGCGGAGGTGGAGGCGGGCCGCTTCCGCGAAGACCTCTTCTACCGGCTGCAGGTCATCCCGATCGTGATGCCGCCGCTGCGCGAGCGGCGGTCGGACATCCCGCTGCTGGTCAAGCACTTCCTCGACAAGCACAACCGCAAGCGGCTCGGCCGCCCGGCGCGCATCTCCGAGCAGGCCATGGTGCACCTCTGGGAGCACGACTGGCCCGGCAACGTCCGCGAGCTCGAAAACCTCCTCGAGCGGCTGGTCATCCTCTCCGAGGACGGCACGATCGACGTGCAGCACCTGCCGCCGAACATTCGCTCGCTGATCTCGGAGAAGAAGATCCCCCGCCCGACCCTCGGGGAGGAGGGTCTCGACCTCAACACCGCGGTGGAGGAGTTCGAGAACCGCCTCATCGAGGAGGCTCTGCGGCGCACCAAGGGAAACAAGCAGGCCGCCGCGCGCCTGCTCGGGCTCAAGCGCACCACCCTCGTCGCCAAGCTGCGCCGCCGCCGGGGCGCGGGCGGGGAGTCGGAGCAGGAGGCGTCGTGATGGCGGCGGATCGCCCGGCCCTCATTCTCGTCGTCGACGACGACGCCGACTGCCTCGAAGTGACCGCCCGGCTGCTCGAGCGCGAGGGTTACCTCGTGCGCCAGGCCCGAACCGGCCAGGAGTGCATCGCGCTCGTGCAGCGTGAGCCCGTCGATCTCGTCCTGCTCGACGTCCTGATGCCGCAGATGGACGGCTTCGAGGTCTGCGCCGCGCTGCGCGCGCTCCCGGGCAAGTCCGGCCTGCCGATCATCCTGCTCACGGGCAAGGACGACATGTCGACCCGCCTCGAGGGCATGCACCACGGGGTGAGCGAATTCCTCGCCAAACCCATCAACACCCACGAGCTCTATGCCCGCGTGGGCGCTCAGCTCCACATCCAGGCGCTCACCCGCCAGCTCGAGACGGTGGAGCGCAGCCTCGAGGCCCGTTCGGGCGCCAAGCCGCCGACGCCGTCCCGCTAACTCGCCCGCGCGGCCGGCGGGACAGTAGATTTCATGCCCAAAAACCGGTCGCATCCGCTGGCGCGCAAGCACCCTCGAAACCAGCTCGCTACAGCAGTCTTGCCGGTGGGGCCTTACTAAGCTAAGTATCTCGGGTCCGCAGGAGGTCCCATGACCAAGGAAGACGACGTTCTCATCCAGCTCGCGACGCGTATCCCGAAGGCGCTGCACCGCGAGATCAAGCTCTACTGCGTGCAGAGCAGCATCTCCGTGATGGAGTTCGTGGCCTCCGCCCTGGAAGACAAGCTCAAGCGCGACCACGGCCGCGGCGCGCGGCGTAAGCCGCCGGCGCGCTAGCGCGCGTCGATCGTGTCGAGGATCCGGCCGCGCAGGCGGGTCGCGTCGAGGTCGAGGGCGTCACAGATGCTCGCGAAGCCGAAGACGCTCGCCGGCTGCCTGCCGAGCAGCCAGCGCATGGCCTCGCGGCGCAGCCGCATGGCACGCGCCCCCGTCCCGCGCGCGTTCGCCCGCAGCGTCCGGACACCCTCCTCCAAGACGGCGAGCAGCAGCCGCCGCGTCCCGGGCGAGATCTCGCGGCGGCCGTAGACCGCCTCGTAGCGCACGAGCACGTCCCCATCGAGGGCCGCCATCTCGCCTTCGTTCGGCTCCGCCGCGCGACCCGGCCGATGCGGTCCGACCGCCGCCGCGAGCCCCGGCGCGACCGGGGCCTCGGCCAGCACCGCGTTCCCTGCTCTCTGAAACATCATGTCCCACTCTTGCTGCCTCGGTCTTGTTTCCGGGGCAACCGCACAAGCGGTGAGACGGACGGCAAAATGACGGGAGGCGCCGGCCGGTCGGCACGCGAAGGCGCCGCGACCAATGTCGGATGGCTTGCGCCCGCGCGCCGCTGCCTGCTACGCCCCGGGCGCCATGGATCTCAGCGCCGTCATCGCCGAGCTCAAGCGATCGACCGACACCTTCGGCCCCCTCGTGCGCGCGCACGCCGAGCGCTTCCCCGATCGCGTGGCGCTCAAGTTCGAGTCCGAGACGCTGACCTACGGCGAATATGACGTCGAGGTGAACCGCCTCGCCGGGGCGCTCGCGCACGAGGGCGTCGGCCGGGGCACACCCGTGGCGATCTTCGCGCGCAACAGCCCGCGCTTCCTCGTCGCGGTCGGGGCCGTCGCGAAGCTCGGCGCCATCGGCGCTCTGGTCAACACCCACGTGACGGGCGCCGGGCTCACGCACGTGCTGCAGCTATCGCAGGCGCGGATCGGAGTCTGCGACGCGACGGCGCTGCCCGCGCTCGACGCGGTGGCGGACACGCACGCGGTGCGCTTCCTCGCCGACGCCGCGCCGGGCGACGCCCTGCCCGCGGGCGTGCGCCCGCTCGGGGCGGTGCTGCCCGCGTCGGCGCCCGAGCCCGCCATCCCCGACGTGCGCGGCGGCGACGTCTTCCTCTACATCTACACGTCGGGCACTACGGGCTATCCCAAGGCGACCATCGTCCGCCATCTCCGGTTCACCATGGGCGGCATCACGCTCGCGCAGATGCTCGGCATCGAGGCGGGAGAGACGGTGTACGCGCCGCTGCCGCTCTACCACGGCGAGAGCCTGTTCGTCGGGTTCGCGCCGGCGTTCCGCGCCGGCGGCGCCTTCGCCTCGCGCCGCAGCTTCAGCGCGAGCGCGTTCCTCGACGACGTCCGCCGTCACGAGGCCGTGGCGTTCGTCTACGTCGGCGAGCTGTGCCGCTATCTGCTGCGCCAGCCGCCCACGCCGCGCGACCGCGACCACCGGTTGCGCGTGGCCGCCGGCGCGGGGCTGCGGCCCGACGTGTGGACGGCGTTTCAGGAGCGCTTCGGCATCCCGCGCATCGTCGAGATGTACGGGGCAACCGAGGGCAACGTCGCGCTGCAGAACGTCGACGGCCGCGTCGGCTCCGTCGGCAAGCCGCACCCGCTGCTCGAGGATCAGGTGCAGCTCGCCCGCGTCGACGTCGGGACCGGCGCCCTCGTGCGCGGCCGCGACGGCCTGTGCGTCGCCTGTGCGCCCGGCGAGGCCGGCGAGCTGCTCGGCAAGATCGGTCTCGCCGGCGCCATGGACTACGACGGCTACACCGACCGGGCGGCCACCGAACGCAAGATCGTCCGCGACGCCTTCGCGCCCGGCGACGCCTGGTTTCGCAGCGGCGACCTGCTGCGCCGCGACGCCGAGGGCTACTACTACTTCGTCGATCGCCTGGGCGACACGTTCCGCTGGAAGAGCGAGAACGTCGCCACGCAGGAGGTCGCCGACGTGCTCGCCGGCGCGCCCGGGATCACGGAGGCCAACGTCTACGGCGTCGCGGTCCCGGGCGAGGACGGCCGCGCCGGCATGGCGGCCGTGGTGCCCGCCGCCAGCGTCCCTTTCGACGGCGCCGCGCTCTGGGCGCACTGCGAGCGCCACCTACCGGCGTACGCGCGGCCTGCGTTCGTGCGCCTCGTCCCCGAGATGGACGTCACCGGCACGCTCAAGCAGCGCAAGGCGGCGCTCGCCGCCGAGGGCTACGACCCCGCGGCCGTCGGCGACCCGCTGTTCGTGCGCGCCGACGCCGCCCGGGCGTACGTGCCGCTCACCCCCGCGCTCCTCGACGCCGTCAGGACGGGGCGCCACCGCCTGTAGCGAGCAGCCGGGCCGCCTCCGCGCGCAGCCGCGCCTTGTCGACCTTGCCGCTCCCCTTCTGCGGCAGGTCTTCTTCGCGCCGTACCCAGAGGTGCCGGGGGACCTTGTAGCTCGCGAGCCGCTGCCGGCAATGGGCGAGCAGCTCCTCGCGGGCGACCGGCGCGGCGAGCACGACGAACGCCGCCACGTTCTCCCCGCGCGCCGGCTCGGGCACACCCACGACGTGCGCGGCGCCGACCGCCGGGTGCGCGGCGAGCACCGCCTCGACCTCCGCGGCGGCCACGTTCACGCCGGCGGTCTTGATGACGTCGCGCAGCCGCCCGAGGAAGTGCAGCGCGCCCTGCGAGTCGACCCAGCCGAGGTCGCCCGTGTGGAAGAAGCCCTCGGCGTCGCGGCAGTCGGCGGGCTCCTGCCCGTCGTAGTGGCTGAGCAGCGACGGGCCGCGCACGCAGATCTCGCCCTCGCACCCGCCGGGGAGCGGCGCCCCGGTCTGCGGATCGCAGATGCGCAGCTCCTTGCCGCCCGTCGGCGGGCCGTGGCTCCCCGCGCGCAAGGCGAGCGGGGCGTCCCAGGGCCACGCCGTGCACAGCGGCCCGGTCTCGGTCATGCCGAACGTGCCGACCGCGTGGTGATCGGCGGGATAGAGCGCCGCCGCCCAGCGCGCATTGGCGCCCACCCCCTTGCGCAGGTGAAGGCGCGTGTCGCGGAAGGCCGGGTGCGCGATCAGCGCCTCGGCCTGGTGCGGCCAGGCGAAGAACACCGTCACCCGCTCGGCCTCGAGCAGCCCGAGCGTCTCGCCCGGCTCGAAGCGCTCCTGGAGGACCACCGCGGCCCCGCGCGCGAGCGTGGCGAGCGCCACGGCCACGAGCCCGCCCGTGAAGAAGAACGGCAGGTAGCCCCACGTGCGGTCCTCGGGCGCGATCCCGAGCACCGCTCCGACGTCGCGCGCGCAGGCGACGAGCGCGCGGTGCACGTGCACGACGCCCTTCGGCGCGGCCGTCGACCCGGAAGTGAAGACGATCGTCGCCGGATCGCCCGGCGCGACGCCGGCGGCGAGCGCCGCCGGCCAGGCGCCGCCGAGCGCCGTGCCCGGGCCGAGCAGCGGCGCCAGGTCCGGGGAGGCGCCCGCCGCGGGCGCGTCGAGCCACACCACCTCGCGCAGCGCCGGCAGCGCCGCGTGGAACAGCGGCGCCGCCCCGGCGGCGAGCCCCGGGGCGATCTCCTCGAGGGCGCCGGCGTAGTCGTGGCGGAGGAAGCCGCGCACCGCGATCAGCAGCGCCACCGCCCCGCTGCGCAGCGCGTGCTCGAGCTCGCGCGGGCGGTAGAGCGTGTTGAGCGGCACGACGACGCCGCCGCACTGCCACACGCCGAAGGCGATCGCGATCCACTCCGGCCAGTTCGGCAGGAGGACGCCGACCCGCGTGCCCTTGCCGACGCCGCGCGCGGCGAGCGCGCGCCCGACCGCCGCCGCGCGCGCCGCCAGCGCCTCGAACGTGAGCCGTCCCCGCGCGGAGATCAGCGCCTCGCGCCCGCGGAAGCGGGCCGTGAGATCGTCCAGGAGCGCCGGCAGCGTGCCGGCGCGCTCGGCCTCACGCGCCGTGTCGCGGCTCCTCGGGCCACTCGGCAGCGGGCTGAGCGAGCTCCCACGCGCGCGCCGCCCGCAGCAACAGGTCCTCCCGGCCCCGGGCGGCGACGAGCTGGAGGCCGACGGGCATGCCGTCCGTGGCGAACCCGGCGCGCACGGTGCACGCCGGGTGCGCGGTCATGTTGAACGGATAGGTGAAGGCCACCACGTGCATCGGCGACTCGAAGGGCCGGCCGTCGACGCCCGCGGGCAGCGGCCCCTCCGCCGCGAAGGCGACGGTCGGCAGCGTCGGCGTGACCAGGAAATCCCAGCGCGCGAACAGCTCCGCCACCTCGGCAACGAGCGCGAGGCGCACCTGCTGCGCCGCGGCCAGCTCCCTCTGCCCGACGCGCGCTCCGAACTCGAGCGTCGCCAGGAAGCCGTGGCCCCAGTCCTTGCGGTGCGGCTCGACGAGCGGATCGAGGCGCGTGCGCAGCTCGAAAGCGTTGAGCACGCCCCAGGCCGAGCCCACGTCCGTGAACCGCCCGCCGTGCGGCGCGATCTCGCAGCCGAGCACCCGGCCGAGCGCCGTCACCGCCGTATCGACGACCCGCGCGACGTCCGCGGCCACGCGCGCGTAGCCGAGCGTCGGGCTGTAGGCGACGCGAAGCCCGCGCGGCGGCTCGTCGAGGCCCTCGCTCCACGAGCCGCCCGGGTGCGGGAGCGCGCCGGGATCGTGCGCGTCGGGGCCCGCGACCACGTCGAGGAAGAGCGCCGCGTCGGCGACGCAGCGGGTGAGCGGCCCGTAGGCCGTGGTGTCGATCCAGTCGAGGAAGCCGAACGGCCCGCGCGGCACGCGGCCGAACGTCGGCTTGAGGCCGAAGGCGCCGACGTACGAGGCGGGGATGCGGATCGAGCCGCCGCCGTCGGAGGCCGTCGAAAGCGGCACGAGGCCGGCGGCGACCGCCGCCGCCGAGCCGCCGCTCGATCCCCCCGGCGTGCGCGCGAGGTTCCACGGGTTGCGGGTCACCCCGAACAGCCGGTTGCGAGTGAGCGCCGTGTACCCGAACTCCGGCGTGTTGGTCTTGCCGAGCGGGATCGCGCCCGCGCGGCGGAGCCGCGCGACCTGCGTCGAGTCGCGCGCGGCCACGTGCCCGCGGAACGGGACCGAGCCGTGCGTCGTCGGCATGCCGGCCAGGTCCTCGAGATCCTTCACCCCGAAGGGGACGCCGGCGAGCGGCCCCGGGTCGTCGCCGCGGGCAATGCGCTCGGCGAGCGCGCGCGCCTCGGCGAGCGCCGCCTCCGGACGCAGCGCGACGAAGGCGCCGAGCGCGGGGTCGAGCCGCTCGATGCGCGCGAGCGCCGCCGCCACGACGTCGACGGGCGACACCTCGCGCCGCCGGACGGCGGCTGCGATCATGTGGGCGGGCGCGAAGGCGAGGTCCACGGCCGCGGACTTTGCCCGACCGACGCCGTGCCTGTCCAGCGCGGTTGCCGGCCCCGGCGGCGCGATCGTATAGCAGCCGCCCATGACGCTCTCGACCGTGCTCTTGGGGGCGGCGGCGGTGCTCGCCGCCGGCGCGGGCGGCGCCGGCGCACGCCCGCTTCCCATGCGGGGCGTGATCGAGGGCTTCTACGGCCCCCCCTGGAGCGGGGACGCCCGCCGCGACGTGATCCGGTTCATCGGCGGGAAGGGCATGAATACCTTCGTCTACGCGCCGAAGAACGACCCCTTCCACCGCGCCCGCTGGCGCGACCCCTATCCGGCCGACGCGCTCGCCGACCTCGCCGGCACGGCAGTGGTGGCCCGCCGCGCGCGCGTGCGCTTCGTCTACGCGCTCAGCCCTGCCCTCGACGTCTGCTACTCCTGCGCGGCCGACTTCGACGCGCTCACCGCGAAGCTCGCGCAGGTCGCGGGCGCCGGCGTGCGCCGCTTCGCGCTGCTCTTCGACGACGCGCCGGCGGCGCTCGAAGACCCGGCCGACGTCCCGCGCTACGGCGGCGGCGACGCCGCCGCGCTCGCGCGCGCGCAGGCCGACCTCGCCAACCGCACCGCGCGCTGGCTGCGCCGTCACCGGCTCGGCCGCCTCGAGCTGGTCGTGCCGACGGACTACGCGGGCGACGCCTGCCACCCCTACCACGTCGAGCTCGGCCGGCGGCTCGCCCGCGGGATGCCCGTCGGCTGGACCGGCGGCGGCGTCTTCGCGCCCACCATCACCGCGTCCGAAGCGCGCGCCCGCGCACGCTGCCTCCGCCATCCGGTCGTGCTGTGGGACAACTTCCCCGCCAACGACACGGTGCTCTCGATCAACCTCCATCTGGGTCCGCTCACGGGGCGTGATCCGGGGCTTGCCCGCGTCCTTCACGGCCATCTCTTCAACCCGATGCTCGAGGCGCACGCGAGCCTGGTGGCCCTCGGGACCGCCGCCGCCTACCTCCGCAACCCCCGCGGCTACGACCCCGAGCGCGCCTGGCGCGAGACCCTCGCCGAGCTGGGCGGCCCGGGGCTCACGGTGCTCGCCGAGAACACCCGCAGCTCGGCCCTCGACCTCGACGACGCCCGCCCGCTCGCCGCCGCCGTCGACGCGCTCGCCGGCGCCTTCGACGGACCCGGCTGGGCCGTCGCGATGGCCGCGCTCGCCGCCGAGGAGGCGCGGCAGGGCGCCGCGCCGGCCGCGATCGCCGCCGAGCTGGGCGAGAGCCCGCTCGCGGCCGAGATCGCGCCGTGGGTGGCGGAGCTCGCCGCGCACGCGGCGCGCGGCGCCGAGGCGGTCACGCTGCTGCGCGCGCTCAAGCCCGGGTTCGGCCCGGTCACGGTCACGTACGCGGGCGACCAGGTGACGGTCGCCGGGCGCGTCCTCTCCCCCGACGCCGCGACCGCGGCGCGCCTCGGTCCCGGCTTCGTCGCCGAGGCGCGCGCGGTGGCCGCACGCATCGCCGCGCCCGACGTCGGCGGCTTCCTCGCCTGCCTCGGCGACCTCCTCGGCGCCGACATCCGCTTCTGCACCACCTTCGGCTTGAACGTCCACGGCAAGGCGCTCTACTTCGTGATCCACGCGCCCGACCTGAGCGACGTGCACATCGTCACCGACCGCAACGTCCACGACCGCCTCCTCCAGCTCGCCGGCGCCGCGTACGCCGCCTGGGCCGCGCGCCGCGCGCCCGGGGACGACGCGCTCACGCTCACCATCGACGGCCTCCCGGCGCCGCTCGCCGCCGACGGGTCGTTCTCGCTCACGTTTCCCCGCCCCGTGGTGGGAAACGACATCCGGCTGCTCGTCACCACCGCCGGCGGCGACGCGACGGCGCAGTCCGTTCCCTGACGCCTGCCGCTTCAGGCGGTGGCGCCGCCGTCGACGGGAAGGGCCACGCCGGTGACGTAGGAGGCGTCGTCGGAGACGAGGAAGAGCGCCGCGGCGGCGATCTCCTCGGGGCGGGCGAGGCGCCCGAGGGGGATGCGTGCGCCGAGCGTCGCGCGCGCGTCCGCGTCGGGCACGTACGCGCGCAGCAGGGCCGTGTCGGTGCCGCCCGGGCAGAGGCAGTTCACGCGGATGCCCGCCGGCGCCAGCTCGCGCGCGAGCGCGCGCGTGAGCAGCACGACGCCGCCCTTGGCCGCGCAGTATGCGGCGTTCATCGCCTGGCCCTGGAGCCCCGACTGCGAGGCCATGTTGAGGATCGCCCCGCCCCCGCTGCGCCGCAGGTGCGGCACCGCGAGCCGGCACCCGAAGTAGACCGCGCGCAAATCGACGTCGAGCGTCGCGTCCCACGCCTCGGGGGTGAGCCGCTCGATCGGGACCGGGGCGCCGCGGCCCGCGTTGTTGAAGAGGACGTCGAGCCGCCCGAACGCGTCCACGGCCGCCGCGAGCATCCCGGCCACCTGCGCCTCGTCGCGCACGTCGGTGCAAACGAACTCCGCGCGGCCGCCCCGCTGCCGGATGCCGGCGGCGACCGTCGCCCCGGCCGCCGCGGCGACGTCGGCCAGCACGACCGCCGCGCCCTCCTCGGCGAAGCGCTCGGCCGCCGCCCGCCCGATGCCGCCGGCGGCGCCGGTCACCACCGCGACGCGCCCCGCGAGCCTCACGCCGCGCCCACCGGGTGGCGGGCGAGGAAGCGCAGCGCGCGCTCGGCGACGGCCTTGGGCGTCTCGAGGAAGCAGGCGTGCCCGCTCGCCGGCACCAGCATGACCTCGGCGGTGACCAGCGCCGCCGCGAGCGCCCGCCCGTAGCGCGGCGGGGTGAGGACGTCGTCCTCGCCGGTGAGCACAAGCGTCGGCGTGCGCAGGATCGGCAGCAGGCCGAGGGTGTCGTGCCCGAGACAGGCGTCGACCTGGCGCTGGAAGGCGGCGACCGATTTGAGGAGCCCGCGCGCCCGGGCCTCGGCCTGCCACGCCAGCAGCTCCGCCGGCGGTTCGGCGAAGAACCGGTGCGTGAACGACCACGGGAGCATGGCGGCGAGCAGCTCCTCGGCCGGGACTTGCTCCGCGAGCCGTCGCCAGCCCTCCAGAATCGCGCGCAGGAAGCCGTCGGTGCGCCCCCACGTGGCGACGAGCGCCATCCCGGCGACGCGGTGCGGAGCCTGGAGCGCCACGTGCTGCGCGATCGCGCCGCCCATCGACGCGCCGAGCACGTGGAAGCGTTCGATGCCGAGATGATCCATCACGCCGAGCGCGTCGGTCGCCATCTCGGCGATGCCGTAGGCGCCGCCCGCCTCGTCGCTCGCGCCGGCGTCCCGGTTGTCGACGAGGATCAGGCGACGGCTGCGCGCGAGCTCGGGGCGCATCAGGTCCCAGCCGTGCCGTTCTCCCCCGAGCCCCATGAGCAGGAGCAGCGGGTCGCCCTGCCCGCAGGTCTCGTAGTCCAGCTCGAGCGCCCCCACGCGCACCCGCGGCATGGCCGCGACTCTCGGATTTGCCCCGGGCGAAGTCAACCCGCCGCCTTGCCCGAGCCGGCCGCGCGGCTATGCTCGCCGGATGCACGCGAAGTTCACGGCGATGACGCCCGACCTCTATGCCTACTTGGTCGCGCACAACCCGCCCGAGGACGACGTGCTGCGCGACCTCGCCGCCGAGACCGCGGCGCTCGGGCCGGTGAGCGTCATGCAGGTGGCCGCGGAGCAGGGCGCGCTGCTCACGCTGCTCGCCCGCCTCGTCGGCGCGCGCCTTGCCGTCGAGGTCGGGACCTTCACCGGCTACAGCGCGATCGCGATCGCCCGCGGGCTCGCTTCGGGCGGCCGCCTGCTCTGCTGCGACGTGAGCGCGGAGTGGACGGCGATCGCGCGCCGCTACTGGACGCGCGCCGGCCTGGCCGATCGCATCGAGCTGCGTCTCGCCCCCGCCCTCGAGACGCTGCGCGCGCTGCCGCCCGCCGCGGAGATCGACCTCGCGTTCGTCGACGCCGACAAGCCGAGCTACCGAGCCTACTACGAGGAGCTGCTGCCGCGGCTGCGCCCGAACGGGCTCCTCGTCTTCGACAACGTGCTCTGGTCCGGGCAGGTCGCCGACCCGGCCGCCCACGACGAGTCCACCGCGGCGCTGCGCGCGCTCAACGACCACGTCGCCCGCGACCCGCGGGTCGACGCGGTCATGCTCCCGGTCGCCGACGGCCTCACGCTCGTGCGCAAGCGCTAGCGTCCGGGCGCGTCCTTCCCCTCGCGCACGGGCGCGCGCGCCTACGCGATGCACGCCTCGAGCGCGGCGGCGAGCCCCGGGTGGCGGAACGCGTAGCCACGCTCCTCGGCGACCTTCGGCAGCACGCGCTGGCCCGTGAGCAGCATGCTCGCCATCTCGCCGAGCGCGAGGCGCAACGCGAGCGCGGGCGCCGGCAGCACCGCCGGGCGGCCGAGCACGCGGCCGAGCGCCCGCGCGAAGTCCCGGTTCGTCACCGGGGCCGGCGCGGTGGCGTTGACGGGGCCGCGCCAGACGTCGGTGGCGAGCGCTGCGAGCACGAGGCCGACGACGTCGTCGCGGTGCACCCAGGACACCCACTGCCGCCCGTTGCCGAGCGGACCGCCGAGCCCGGCGCGAAACGGGATCAGCATGCGCGCGAGCGCGCCGCCGTCGGGGGCGAGCACGACCCCGATGCGCAGCAGCACGACGCGCACGCCGAGCGCCTCGGCGCGCAGCGCCTCGCCCTCCCACGCCCGGCACACCTCGGCGAGGAAGCCCTCCCCGGGCGCCGCGGTCTCGTCGAGCGGCTCGTCGCCGCGTGGCCCGTACCAGCCGACCGCCGAGGCGCTCACGAGCACCGTCGGCCGCGGCGACGCCGCCGCCATGCCCTCGACCAGCGCGCGCGTCGCCAGCACGCGGCTGTCGCGGATGCGCGCCTTCTGCGCGCGGGTCCAGCGGCGCGCCGCGATCGGCTCCCCCGCGAGGTTGACGACGGCCTGCGCGTCGCGCAGCGCCTCGCCGAGCCTGTCCCAGGTGACCGTCGGCGCCGGAACGAGCGCCGGCCGCCGGCCGACGCCGGCCGGCGCGTGACCCGCGCCGGCGAGCGCGCGACAGAGCGCCCGGCCGATGAGCCCCGTCGCGCCCGTGACCACGACCCGCATCCCCATCGCGCGCGCTTTTGGCGCAGCGGATGTCCGAAATCAAGGCGACGGGCTTGCGGGGCGCCGCGCGTCCGTGCGAGGGAGCGCGCATGACGATGCCGCTCGAGGGGATGCGCGTGGTCGACTGGACCATCTGGCAGCAGGGGCCCGTGGCCTCGGCCATGCTCGGCGACCTCGGCGCCGAGGTCATCAAGGTCGAGGAGCGCGTCGGCGGCGATCCCGGCCGCGGCATGCTCCGCTCCGCCGGCCTCGACCTCGGCGACCGGCCGAACTTCTACTTCGAGGCCAACAACCGCAACAAGAAGAGCCTCACCGTCGATCTCAAGAAGCCCGCCGGCCTCGAGATCGTGCACCGGCTCGTCGACCACGCCGACGTCTTCGTGCAGAACTTCCGCAAGGGCGTCGCCGAGCGGCTCGGGCTCGGCCCCGCCGCGCTGCGCGGGCGCAACCCCCGTCTCGTCTACGCGAGCGCCACCGGCTACGGCCCCGAGGGGCCGGAAAGCGGCGCCCCGTCGTTCGATTACCTCGGGCTCGCGCGCTCGGGAATCATGCTCGCCGCCGGCGAGCCCGACGATCCGCCGCTGGCGATCGCCGGCGGAATCGCGGATCAGATGGGCGCGGTGATGCTCGCCTACGGCGTGCTCGCCGCGCTGCTCGCCCGCGAGCGCACGGGCACGGGCCAGGAGGTCGACGCGTCGCACCTGGGCTCGATGGCGTGGCTCCAGGGGCTCGGGCTCGCCGCCCGCCTCATGCTCGGGCGGGCGATCCCCCGTCAGGCGCGCCGCTGGGCCACGAACCCGCTGTGGAACCACTACCGCTGCGCCGACGACCAGTGGATCGCGCTCGGCATGCTCCAGCCCGACCGCTACTGGGCGCGCCTCTGCCACGTGCTCGAGATCCCGCAGGCGGCCACCGACGAGCGCTTCGCGACCATGGCGCAGCGCATGGGCAACGCCGGCGACTGCGTGGCGCTGCTCGACGAGACGTTCGCGCGCCGGCCGCGGGCGGAGTGGGTTCGCCGCCTGGCCGAGGGCGGCGACTTCATCTTCTCGATCGTCAACTCCGTCGACGATCTTCCCGACGACCCGCAGGTGCAGGCGAACCGGTACGTCACCGCCTTCGACCACCCGACGTTCGGCCCCACGCAGGTCCTCGGCGTGCCCGTCCGCCTGAGCGCCACCCCAGGCCGGCTTCGCCTGCCGGCGCCCGAGTTCGGCCAGCACACCGAGGAGATCCTCACCGGCCTCCTCGGCTACACGTGGGACGACGTCGCCCGCCTCCGCGACGACGAGGTGATCTGAGCCCGGCGCGCTCGACTCACCCGAGCATCACCATGCCGCCGTCGACCGGGATGACCTGCCCGGTGACCATCACGGAATCGTCGGAGGCGAGCCATACGGCCGTGCCCGTCAAGTCGCCGGGCTCGAGCGCGCGGTGGATCGCCATCTGCATGTTGATGATGAGGTCGAGGTAGTCCTGCGGGACGCCCTGCCGGGTCGCCTCGGTCATCGTCGGGCCCGGCGCGATCGCGTTCACGCGAATGCCGAACTGGCCGACGGTGCCGGCCATGAAGTGCGTCATCGCGTTGATCGCGGCCTTGGTCACGCTGTAGTGGAACGACGGCAGGTCGTCGCCGACCGGGTACTGCGGGTGCATCCACGCCGCCGACGACGACTGGTTGATCACCGAGCCGCCGCCTCCGTCGCGCATGATCGGGAACACGGCGCGGCTCATGAGCCACGTGCCGAAGTAGTTCACGTCGAAGATCTTGCGCAGATAGGCGTAGGAGTAGTCGAAGTTGTCGATGCCGTAGAAGATCGCGGCGTTGTTGAGCAGCACGTCGATCCGCCCGAAGCGGTCGGCGACGGCGCGGGCGACGCGCCGGGTATCCTCCTCGCTCGAGACGTCGAGGCGCTCGAACGTCCCGCCGATCTCCCGCGCCACCGCCGCGCCCTTCTCGGCGTTCACGTCGGCCACGACGACGCGCGCGCCCTCGGCCGCGAAGCGGCGCGCGTAGGCCTCGCCGATCCCCTGCGCCGCACCGGTGATGATCGCCACCTTGTCCTCGAGCCGCATGCGGGGCTACCTACCGCCCCCGCGCGCCGCCTGGCAAGCGCCGATCAGCCGAGCGTGTCGAGGAACGCGCGCAGCGTGCGGCCGACGGCGGGCGCGCCCGCGAGGAGAAAGTGGTGCGCCCCGGGGAACGTCTGCGCGCGCGCGCCGGGCAGCGCGGCGAGCACCCGGGCACGCTGCCCCGCGTCCATCACCTCGCTCGCCTCCCCGGCGAGCACCAGCGCGGGGCAGCGCACCGCCCGCGCAATCGCAAGCAGGTCCGCGGCGCCGTCGCCGGCGGGCGAGAGCACCGCTCGGTCGAAGCGAAACGTCCACTCGCCCGGGGCGCGCTCGACCACGGCGTGGAAGGCGAGGTCCGCGCGCACCGCGTCGGGCACCGCAGGCTCGTCGGGGACGAAGCGGAACGCCGCCATCGCGGCGGCGCGGCTCGGGTACGCGCGCCCGTGGCGCACGCCCGCCATGCGCCCGCGCCAACGCGCGGCCTCCTCGGGCCGCACCCGGTCGAGGCGCGAGTCGAGGATCGCGAGCCCGCGGACGCGCTCGGGCAGCCGCGCCGCGGCGGCCAGCGCGATCCGTCCGCCCATCGAGTGCCCGACGAGCGCCACTCCTCCGGGCGCGAGCGCGTCGGCGACCGCGGTCAGATCCTCGACGAAGTCCTCCAGCCCGTACGCGGGCTCGGCCGGCCAGCCGCTCTCGCCGTGACCGCGCAGATCGGGCACGACGAGCCGCCAACCCGGCACCAGCGCCGGCACGAGCGCATCCCACCAGTGGGCGTGGGCGCCGTTGCCGTGCACGAGCAGCGCGGCCGGGTCCGTGCGCGCACCCCAGACGAGGCAGCGCACCGCGACGGGCCCCGGCACGACCACCGACTCGGGCAAGAGCCCGCCGGTCACCGCGCCGACGAGCCGCGCCGACTCCGCGCTCAGTCCCACAGCGCCCGGAAGCGCGCGACCGCGCGCGGAACCACGGCATCGTATCCCTCGGCCTCGATCGCCGGGCCGAGCAGCTCGATGTCGTACCAGCCCGCGTAGCCGGCGGCGGCGAGCGCGTGGCAGATGCGGCGCAGCGGGACGTCCCCGTCGCCGATCACGACGCGGTCGGCCGCCTGGAGCGTGCCGACCTTGAAGTCGCTCACCTGCACGAGCGCGATACGGTCGGGGCGCGCCGCGAGGTTCGCATAGAGGGCGCGCTCGGTCCACGCCACCTGCACCTCGAGGACGGCGCCGAGCCACGGCGAGCCCACCGCGTCGACGAAGTCGAGCGCATCGGCGAAGGCGTGCAGGAATCCCAGGTCGGCGCGGAGCTGGCCCACGGGCTCGACGGCGACCCGTACGCGCGCCTGCTCGGCCGCCGGCAGCAGCGCCTCGAGGAGCCCGCGCGCGCGCGCCGCCGCCTCCTCCCACGAGAGCGCCGGATCCGCGCCCGGCACGACCATCAGGCAATCGGCCCCGAGCGTCGCCGCCGCATCCAGGTGCCGGCGGGCGGTGTCGAGCGCCGCGCGGCATCCGGCCGGGTCGCCGAGGGGGAACGGCCCCGTCGCGCACAGGCAGGATACCGCGAGCCCCGCCCCACGGATCGAGCGCGCGGCCGCCGCCACGCCGTAGGCCTCGAGCTTGCGCACCGAGACCCCGATCGCGGGCACGCCCGCGGCCGCGTACGCCTCCACGTCGCGCTCGAAGGGCCAGCCGAGCGTGGTGACCTGGCTCAACGAGAAGCGCTCCACGCGAAGGCGCGATACGGGAGCCGCCCGCGGGCGTCAAGCGCCCGGGCCTCGGGCGCTTGGCGGCCGCGGCGCGGATGCGGTAGGACGCCGCCCACGGGGGATGCCTGCGCTCACGAGGCGCGACGACGTGGCTGCGACCGACCGCCGGTGGCTCGGCGTCACGGTGGCCGTGTTCGTGCTCTCGCTCGGGCTCCTGTGGGCCGTGTACCACCTCTACGCCGCCACCGCCCCGCACCCACACGTGCGCGCGGCGCTGCGCCGGCTCGAGCGCTTCTCGCGCTGGCTCGTGCCCGGGATGTGAGACGGGCTAGTCGTCGGGGCGCAGCGGGCACACCGCGCAGCACGCGAAGGCCTGGTCTGGACGCCGCGGCGCGAGCCGCCCGCAGCGGGCGAGCAGCCGCAGCGCCGTCCACAGCGGCAGCCCGACCACGCTGCAATAGCAGCCGCTGAGCCCGGCAACCGGCGCGAAGGGCTCGTCCTGGATGCCGTAGGCGCCGGCCTTGTCGAGCGGCGCCCCGCTGCGCACGTAGGCGTCCACGTCGAAGTGCGCGTACGGGCGCATGTGGACCTCGGTCGACACGACCGCGTGCACCTCGTCCACGTCGACCCGCGCGGCGACCGCGGTGAGCACCTCGTGCGAGCGGCCGCGGAGCGCGAACAGCATCCGGCGCGCCTCGCCGACGCCGGCGGGCTTCCCGAAGACCACCCCGTCGGCGACCACGATGGTGTCGGCGGCGAGCACGACGGCCGCGGGATGCGCCGCGGCCGCCGCGCGCACCTTGGCGAGCGCGACCGCGAGCACACCCTCGCGCGGCTCGCGCCCCGCGGCCACGGCTTCTTCGTCGACCGCCGTCGGCGCCAGCGTGAACTCGAAGCCGAGAGCCGCCAGCAGCTCGCGGCGGCGGGGCGACGCGGAGGCGAGGACCAGGGGCATGGTCATGTGACGCGGTTCACCTTGACGGGCGCGCGGCCCCGCAGGTTATAAGGCCCGCCGATGCGCAAGCTCAAGCTGCCCCGCTACGCCCGGATCCCCGCCGACCTGCTCCCCCCGGCGATCCGCCCCGCGGCGCTCCCGCCGCCGGCGCCGGCGGCCCCGGGGGTCGTTCTGCTCCTCGGCCGGCGCGAGTTTCTGAAAGCGATGGGCGTGCTCGCGGCCGCGGCCATGCTCCCGCTCACGCACGTCGAGCGGGCGTGGGCGGCGGCGCGGGGCCGCTTCTTCACGCGCCACGAGCGCGCGACGCTGCGCGCGCTCGTCGACCGGGTCATCCCGCCCGACCCGCCGCCCGGCACCGATCCCGGCGCGGCCGACCTCGGCGCCGCGGACTACATCGAGGGTCTGCTGACCGCGCTCGACCGCCACCGGCCCCTCGTCTTCGCCGGCGGTCCCTTCAGCAACCGCAACCCCTTCCCCGACAACACCGACGGCACGCCGTCGCGCCACCGGCCGCACGACTTCTTCCGCCGCTTCCTGCCGCTCACCAGGCTCCAGGGGCTCTACTGGCGGGCGCAGCTCTTCGGCTCGGCGGCGGTGCCCGACCTGGCGGCGCTCGACGCCGAGCTCGGCGGGCCGCTCGTCGGTCTGCGCGACGTTTACCGCCAGGGGCTCGCGCTGGTCGACGCCACGGCGCGGCAGCGCACCGGGATGGACTTCGTCGACCTGCCGCCGGCCACCCAGGACACGATCTTCGACGCGGTCGACGCCGCCGCGCCGCGCGACCCGCGCCGCGGTACCACCTTCATCGACGTGCTCATCATGCACACCCTCGAGGGCTGCTTCGGGGCTCCCGAGTACGGGGGCAACCGGCGCACGCGCGGCTGGCGCATGATCGGCCTCGAGGGCGACAGCCAGCCGCTCGGCTACTCGATCTACTCGCTGGCGACCCAGAGCTACCACGACCGGCCCGACGGCCAGCATCCCATGGCGGGCCCGAACCCCGACGAGGTCGCCGCGCCGATCCCGCTGAGCGCCGACGGGCAGCGCATCCAGGACAACATCGCCACCTTCAGCGACGCGGTCTCGTCGTGCTGATGCGGGAGGGGAAGAAGAAGATGGCACGCGACGACGGCGTCCTCGGCAACCGGAGCCTCACACGCTTCGATTTCTGCATCATCGGCAGCGGCGCCGGCGGCGCCACGGTTGCCCACGTGCTCACCCAGGCGGGCAAGAACGTGCTCGTGCTCGAGGCCGGCCTCAACGCCTATCCCGACCTCGACGACCCGCGCGCGCTGCACTACCCGGTCCACAGCAACGACGAGATCAAGTACGCGGTGCGGAACTTCATCACGCAGGTGCCCGACCTCGAGCCGCGGACGTACCGGACCAGCCCGACCGCCACCGCCACGGTCGAGCCCGACGTGAACACGCTGCCGAAGGCGGTGGGGGGCGCCTTCCAGCACGCGGACTGCAAGACGCCCCGCTACAGCGAGGTGGACTTCCAGCTCGTCACCAAGATGAACGAGGCGCTGGCGGCGCATCCGGGGCTCGCCGTGCCCGGCTTCGGCGCCGACGCCGGCAGCGCGAACTTCGCCGACTGGCCGTTCGCCTACGCCGACCTCGAGCCCTTCTACGTCGAGGCCGAGCAGCTCTACGGCGTGCAGGGGGACACGAGCAACCCGTTCGCCTCCCCCCGCAGCCAACCCTATCCGATGCCGCCGGGGCAGCGGATGTACCTCGCCGTGCTGCTGAGCCAGGGGGCGCTCGCGACCTCCTTCCTCGGCGGGCCGCTGCACCCCCACGCCTACCCCGCCGCGATCACCTCGCAGTTCTACGGCGACGGCGCGCTGCGCCGCCCCCCGTGCGTCGACTGCGGCCTGTGCAGCGGCTTCGGCTGCCCGAACAACGCCAAGGGCTCGCCGGCCGTCACCACGCTGCGGCGCGCGCTGCTGACGGGGCGCTGCCAGCTCCGCTACGAGGCCCAGGTCGTCCGGCTCGTCAACGACGGCGGGCACGTGAGCGCGGTCACGTACGTCGATCGCGACGGCAATCTCCAGACCGCCGCCGCCGACGCCTTCGTGCTCGCGGCGAGCCCGATCGAGTCGGCGCGGCTGTGTCTCCTCTCGACGACCCCGAGCGGCGGCGCGCTCGGCAACTCGAGCGACATGGTCGGCCGCAACCTGATGTTCCACCTGCAGACGAACGTGAACGGCTTCTCCCCCCGGCGCGTCCACGGCGAGCGCGGGCGGGCGGTGACGACCGGCATCTCCGACTTCCGCGGGGTCGAGCCCGGCGGCGCGGCGATCCGCGTGATCGACGTCGGCAGCGGGCCGCAGGTGTTCATGGGCGGCATCTGCGAGATGGGGGGCTCGCAGGGCCTGCCGATCACCGAGGACGGCGAGGTGTACGCGATCGACCTGCCGCCGGCGCTCGGCGCCCGGCGCGGCACGGCGCTCAAGAACGCGCTCCGCGACATGGCGCTCGGCCAGCACCTCTTCGGCCTCGAGATGCAGGCCGAGGACGCCCCGCAGCTCGGGAACCGCGTCGAGCTCGACCCCCGGGTGCGCGACGTGTTCGGGCAGCCCGTGCCGATGATCACCTACGCGAGCCACGAGTACGAGCTCTCGGCGCGCCGCTTCTACCTCCCCTACCTCACCCAGGTCCTCAGCAACGCCGGAGCGACGCACGTGTTCACGGCCCCCGCGCCGTGCAGCGTGCTCGGCGGGCCGCCCACCTCGCGGCACGTCATGGGGACGCTGCGCATGGGGACCGATTCGACGACGTCGGTCGTCGACGCGGGCGGCCGCTTCCACGACGTCGACAACCTCTACGCCGCCGACGGCAGCGTGTTCGTCACCTCGGGGGGCTGGAACCCGACGCTCACGATCTTCGCGGTGGCGCTCAAGATCGCCCACGGCATCGTCGGCTAGGCGGGTTGGGAACCGGGCGACCGCTCGGCTATCATGCTCGCGTGGACGCGGACTTCCTCGACGTGCGGCGCCACGGGTACGCTCGGGTGGCGGTGTGCGTGCCCGAGGTGCGGGTCGCCGACCCGGCCTTCAACGCCGCGGCGCACCTGACCCAGCTCGAGCGCGTCCACGCGGCGGGGGCGCACTACGCGCTCTGCCCCGAGCTCGGGCTCTCGGCCTACACCTGCGCCGACCTGTTCTTCCAGGAGACGCTGCTCGCGGGCGCGCTGGCCGCCCTCGAGCGCATCGCGGCTGCCACGGCCTCGTGGGACCTGGCGACGTCGGTCGGGCTTCCGCTCGTCGTCGACGGGCTGCTGTTCAACTGCGCGGTGACGCTCCACCGCGGCCGGCCGCTGGCGGTCGTGCCGAAGGCCTATCCGCCCAACTACCGCGAGTTCTACGAGCTGCGCTGGTTCCAGCCCGCCGCGGCCGCGCGCACGGGCGAGGTCGAGCTCCTCGGCCGCCGCGTGCCCTTCGGCACCGACGTGCTGATCGTGCTGCCGCACCTGCCCGGCTTCGTGCTCCACACCGAGGTGTGCGAGGACCTGTGGACGCCCGTGCCCCCGAGCGCGCTCGCGGCGCTCGCCGGCGCCACCGTGCTCGCCAACCTCTCGGCGTCGAACGTCACGGTGGGCAAGGCCGAGTACCGCCGCGACCTCGTGCGCATGTCGGCGGCGAAGAACCTCGCCGCGCAGCTCTACAGCGCGGCGGGCTTCGGCGAGTCGACGGCCGACCTCTCCTGGGACGGCCAGGGGCTCGTCGCCGACCGCGGCGAGCTGATCGCCGAGACCGAGCGCTTCGCGCTCGGCGGCGCGGCGGTCACCGCGGACGTCGACCTGCGCGCGCTCGTCGAGGACCGGCTGCGGCAGACCTCGTTCGGGCAGAACCGCGCCGCCTGCGCGCCGGCGTTCCGCACCGTCGTCGCCGAGGGCGGCGCGGACGCGCGGCCCCAAACGGTCTTCGCCCGCCTGCTCCGCCCCGTCGACCCCGCGCCCTTCGTGCCCGCCGATCCGGCGCGGCGCGACGAGCGCTGCCGCGAGATCTTCCACATCAAGGCGAGCGCGCTCGCGCGGCGGCTGCTCGCGCTGCCCGCCGAGGGGCGGCGCGTCGTGCTCGGCGTCTCCGGCGGCCGCGACTCGACGCAGGCGCTGCTGGTCGCCGTGCATGCGATGGACCTGCTGCGCCTCCCGCGCCAGGACGTGATCGGGGTCACCATGCCCGGCTTCGGCACCTCCGAGCGCACCCACCGCACGGCCCGCGCGCTGGTGCGGGCGCTCGGGGCGCGCCTCGAGGAGGTCGACATCCGCGCGGTCGCCGACGGGGTGTTCTCCGCGATCGGGCACGACCCGGCGGTCGAGGACGTCACGTTCGAGAACGTGCAGGCGTGGGCGCGGAAGTTCGTGCTGTTCTCGGTGGCGAGCCGCGCGCGCGCGATCGACCTCGGCACCGGCGACCTCTCGGAGCTGGCGCTCGGGTTCGCCACCTACGGCGGCGACCACATGTCGCACTACGGGGTCAACGCCGGGGTGCCGAAGACGCTCGTTTCGGAGCTGATCCGCTGGGCCGCCGAGCGCGTGTTCGCGGACGAGCCCGCGGTGGTGGACGCGCTACGCGAGGTCCTGGCCACGCCGATCAGCCCCGAGCTGCGCCGGCCGACGGCCGGCGGCGAGATCAGCCAGCATACCGAGGCGCTCGTCGGCCCCTACGAGCTGCACGACTTCTTCCTCTACCACTTCCTGCGCTTCGGCTTCGGGCCCCGGCGCGTGGCGCGCATGGCGCTCGCCGCCTTCGAGGGCCGCTACGACTTGGCCACGATCCGCCGCTGGCTGCTCGTGTTCCTGCGCCGGTTCTTCGCGAGCCAGTTCAAGCGCGACTGCGTGCCCGACTCGCCCAAGGTGGGCTCCGGCGGCTCGCTCTCCCCGCGCGGCGACTGGCGCATGCCCGCCGACGCCTCGGTCGCCGCCTGGCTCGCCGAGGCCGAGGCCATTCCCGCCGGCTGAAGCGCCGTCACTCGCACCGCGGGGGCGTGTTGAACGCGGCCATGATGCGACGACCCTCGACGGCGGCCCTCGCCGCCGCCCTGCTGCTCGCCGCGACCGCGCGCGCCGGCGTCCACGTCGGCATCGGCATCGCCGTGCCTCCGCCGCCCGTCGTGGCCTTACCGGGCCCGCCGCCGCTCGCCGTGGTGCCGCCCGTGCCCGCGGTCCAGTACGCTCCCGGCCTCGGGTTCAACCTCTTCGTCTACGGGGGCCAGTACTTCACGTTTGCCAACGGCGCCTGGTTCTGGGCGCGCCAGTACGGCGAGCCCTGGGTCTACCTCCCCGCGGCGCGCGTCCCCCGCCCGCTGTTCGCCGTGCCGGCCCGCTACTACCGCGTCCCGCCCGGCCACCGCCGCCACGGGCGCGGCCGTCCGCACTGGCACGGCCACCGCTGACAAAGGCCCCGGGCCCACCTCCGGCGACGCCGCGCTCAGCCGCCGCGGAAGACGATGAGCCCGTGCGTCGGGTCGTACGGCGAGACCGCGATCGTCACGCGGTCGCCGGGGATCACCCGGATGTGGTAGCGACGCATGCGCCCGCCGATCTTGGCGATGAAGTCCATTCCGTTGTCGCCCTTGACGCGGTAGTTGCCGCCGGCGAGCGCCTCGGTGATCGTGCCCTTGATCTGGATGAGATCGTCGCGAGCCAATCGGGGCGACCTAACACGCTGGCTCGCCGGAGGCAAACCAGCTCACCGGAATCGCTGCAGCTCGCGGCGCGCGATCACCGACTTGTGCACCTCGTCGGGCCCGTCGGCCAGCCGCAGCATGCGGAGATCGCGCCACATGCGGGCGAGCGGCGTGTCGTCGGAGACGCCGAGCGCGCCGTGCACCTGGATGGCGCGGTCGAGGACGCGCATGCACACGTTGGCGGCCACCACCTTGATCATCGAGATCTCCTGCCGCGCCTCCTTCTTGCCGACCGTGTCCATCTTCCAGGCGGCGTAGAGCGTCAGCAGCCGGGCCTGATCGATCTCCATGCGCGAGGTGGCGATCATGTCCTGCACGAACTGCTTCTCGGCGAGCGGCCCGCCGAAGGCGACGCGCGCGTTGGCGCGCCGGCACATCAGCTCGAGCGCCCGCTCCGCGGCGCCGATCGCGCGCATGCAGTGGTGGATGCGCCCGGGGCCGAGCCGGGCCTGCGCGATCACGAAGCCGGCGCCCTCGGGGCCGAGCGTGCTCGCGAGGGGCACGCGGCACGCCTCGTAGCGGACCTCGCAGTGGCCGCCCCCCTCGGTGTGCCCCATGACCGGCACGGACCGGACCAGGTTGAACCCCGGCGCGTCGGTGGGCACGAGGATCATGCTCGCGCGCAGGTGCGGCGCCGCGTCGGGGTCGGTCACCGCCATCACGATCGCGACGCTCGCGCCCACCGCGCCCGACGTGAACCACTTGTGCCCGTCGATCACCCAGTGGTCGCCGTCCTTCACCGCGCGGGTGCGCAGCAGCGTCGGGTCGGAGCCCGCGACCTCGGGCTCGGTCATCGAGAAGCAGCTCCGGATCGTGCCCTCGAGCAGCGGCTCGAGCCAGCGCTTCTTCTGCTCGGGCGTGCCGAACTCCGCCAGGATCTCGACGTTGCCCGTGTCGGGCGCCGCGCAGTTGAAGGCCATCGGCGCGAGGAGGCTCCGCCCCATCAGCTCGCAGAGCATGCCGTACTCCCAGTTCGCGAGCCCCGCTCCGTACTCGGCGTCGGGCAGGAAGAGATTCCAGAGGCCCTCGGCCTTGGCCCGCCGCCGCATCTCGACGACCGTCGGCGGATACGGGACGCCGGCGCGGACGAGCCGCGCCTCTTCGAGCGCGGCTGCTTCCGCCGGATAGACGTGCCGCTCCATGAACTCGACGATGCGGCGGCGCAGCTCCTCGACGCGCGGGGACGGCGTGAAGTCCATGGGCCGGCACCGTACGTCGAACCGCCGCGGCGAGTCCAGGGGGCGCGGCGGACGCGGGTCAGCGCGGCGCGACGAAGGCGCCGCTCGGCGACGCGCAGTAGACGGCGGCGTTGCCCGCGTCGACCAAGGTGTCGGCAAGCGCGAGGAGCCCGGTCACGCTCTCGCAGCCCTGGCAGCCCTTGAGCCCGGCCGCCTTGGTCGTGAAGGTGGCTCGCGCGGCCGCCTCGCACGTCTCGTCGTCGGCGGCCGAGCCCTTGACGGCGGCCTTGGCGGTCGCCTGGTGGCACTTGAGGAGCGCCTTGAGCAGCTTGCCCGTCGCCTTGGCGAGCTGATCCTCGCACTTGAGCGCCGCCTGGATCGGTGTCACCCAGCCCGCATCGGTGCTCCCCGGCGCGCGGCTGGCGATGGTCGCGCCGCTCTGGTCGCAGTAGACGAGCGCGATCCCCGAATCGAGCTGCCCCTCCCAGAGCGTGACGAGCCCGGCGGGGTCGACGCAGGCGCACGCGGTGGTATCGGCGCCGGCGAGCGCGCTCGCCGCCTTCGTCTTGCAGGCGGCCTCGGCGCTCGCCGAGGCCGTGCCGGTCTTGAAGATCGCGTCGGCGACGAGCCGCTGGCACTTCACGTGCCCCGTGGCGAGCTTCCCCAGGTCGCCGCCGACCTTCTGCTCGCACCGGGAGGTGACCGGCGCCGCTGTGAGGCAGCCTCCGTCCTCGCCCCCCGGCCAGAGCGCGCAGGACGCCCGGGCCTCCGCGGCCGCGAGCCCGCTCGCGAGCGCCATCGCGATCGTCAGTCGCCCGACCATGAAGAGTCCCCCCCGAGACGACGACGCCCCGCGGGAGCTCCCGCGGGGCGCCGAACCGGACGATGTGAAGCCGGACCTTACTGGACGAACGCGCCGCTCGGCGAGGCGCAGTAGACGAGGCCGTTGGCGCCGTCGAGCTGCGTCTTGGTGAGGCCGAGGATCGAGGGCACGTTGGCCGTGACACAGGCCGGAACGCCCGTCAGCTTGCCGAGGCAGGCGTTGAACTGCTCGATCGCGCCCTTGGGGTTCGAGTTGTCGCCGTCGCCCTCGCAGATCTCGTCGGTGTTGCCTGGATCGTTCGTCTGCAGCTTGCCGCCCAGCACACCCTTGGCGAACGTGGCGTGGCACTTCTCCCACCCCTTGACCAGCTTCGAGATGCAGCCGCCGACCTTCTGCATGGCCTTCGAGCCCGTGGCGTCGGTCGGATCGAACGTCCCCGTGTCGTCACCGCTCGGGTCGATCGCCGTGCTCCCCTCGCAGAACGCGAGGCTGTTGCTGCCGTCGAGGACCGATCCGATCAGACCGGCGATCGTCGTGACCTGGACGCAGCTGCATGCGCCCGCGGCCTTCGTCTGCGCGGCCTGCGCCGCCGTCGTGAAGGCCGTGATCGCCGTGCTCTCGCACGTCTCCTCGTCGAACGTCTTCGGCTTACCGTTGGCCGTCGAGAAGGCCGCCGCCTCCTGCTTGGCGTGGCACTTGATCACCGCGCCCACCGCCTTGGCGATGAGGCCGCCGATCTTGGCCTCGCAGATCTCGGCCGCCTTGTTGCACGTGGTGCTCCCACCATCGTCAGCGAACGGGCCTGCCACACAGGGCGCGCCGCCCGCCTGCGCGGTGCCGATGCCGAGGGCACCGACCATTCCGGCCACTACTGCCACCTTTTTGAGCATATCCTTTACCCTCCTTGATGTCGTTGGATGCTGCCGGCCCCGCGGGGCCGTTATACCCCTTCAGCAAGTGCGTGTATCCAAACGCCGCGGAGGCTGTCAACGAAAAAAATGCACCCTCCCCCAAAAAAGGTGACCCCCTCCGCCGGTCAGGCGAGGCCGAGCCGCTGGCGGCCCTCCGGGCTGATCCGGGAGGGGTGCCACGGGGGGTCCCACACCACCTCGACCTGCACGTTCGCCTGCCCGAGCGCCGCAACCCGCCGGCGCACGTCTTCGGGGATCGTCCGCGCCGAGGGGCAGGCCTCCGAGGTGAGCGTCATGCGCACGGCGATCGCCCCGGGGTCGATGTCGATCGCGTAGACGAGCCCCAGATCGTAGATGTTGACGGGGATCTCGGGGTCGTAGCACTCGCGGATCGCGGCCACCACCGCCGCCTCGCCGACCGGCCCGCCCCGGTAGGTGATCCGGGTCCCAGTGGGGGCCGCCGGGGGGGGAGCGTCGGCCTCCCGCGGGCCGGGCCAGCGGTGCATGCCGCCGGCCAGGTTGAGGAGGTCGATCCAGCCGTGGCGGCCGAGCGTCTCGCACGCGGCCGCGCTGCGCCCTCCCGCCGCGCAGGTGACGAGCATCCGGGCGCCGCGGGCGGGCAGCTCGCCCAAACGATCCTCCAGCTCGTCGAGCGGGATCAGGCGGGCGCCCGGGATGTGGCCCTGGGCGTACTCGGCCGGCGTGCGCACGTCGAGCACGAAGAGGTCGGGCGTGCGCTCGAGGAGCGCCATCGCCTCGGCGGGCTCGACGTCGCGAAAGGGGCCGCCGCGCAGCACGACGTCCCGCGGCGGCGGCTCGCCCGATATCGTCGCGGCCAGGTGCGCGCGGGTGACGGCGAGCCCGCGCTCGAGGTCGCCGCGCGCCTCCCCGAGCTCGCGGCGGAGCACGCGCAGGTCGCTCAGGCGAACCTCGATCGCCCGCAGCCGCCGCACGACGGTCCAGCCGAGCAGAGCCACCCCCGCGAGCCCGAAGAGCACGAGCGCCGCCGTCATCGGCCGCAGATCATAGCGTTGACTCCGCCCGCTTGCCATGATGAAGGCGAGCGGCGAGCGGCATGCGCGCCATCCTCGTCGACGAGGCCCGTGAGGGCCGCCCGCTGCTCCTGGGCGAGGTCCCCCCCCCGCCGCTCGGCCCCGCCGACGTCCGCGTCCGCGTGCGCGCGACGGCGGTCAACCGTGCCGACCTCCTCCAGCGCCAGGGCCTCTACCCCCCGCCGCCGGGCGCGTCGGCGGTGCTCGGCCTCGAGTGCGCGGGCGAGGTCGTCGAGGTGGGTTCCGCGGCGAAGGGCTTCCGCCCGGGCGACCGCGTGATGGCGCTCCTCGCCGGCGGCGGCTACGCGGAGGAGGCGGTCGTCGACCACGGGTCCGTGCTCGCGGTGCCGCCCGGGATGACCGACGAGGCCGCGGGCGCGTTCCCCGAGGCGTTCCTCACCGCGTTCTCGAACCTGTTCATGCCCGGTCTCGGCGCGCTCGGCCCCGGCGAGCGCGCGCTCGTCCACGGCGGCGGGGGCGGCGTCGGCACCGCGGCGATCCGGCTCTGCGCGGAGGCGGGCAACCCCTGCTACGTCACCGCCGGCAGCGCCGAGAAGCTCGCCCGCTGCCGCGCGCTCGGCGCCACGGACGCGATCGACTACCGGCGGGAGGACTTCGCCGCCCGCGCCCAAGAGCTGACCGGCGGGCGCGGGGTCGACGTCGTGCTCGACCACATCGGCGCGCGTTACCTCGAGAAGAACCTGGCGGCGCTCGCCGTCGGCGGGCGGCTCGTCGAGATCGGGCTCATGGGCGGCGCCCAGGCGGAGGTGAATCTCGGGCTGCTGCTGGTCCGCCGGCTCGCGATCATCGGCTCGACGCTGCGCTCGCGTTCGGCGGCGGAGAAGACGGCGATCGTCGCGGCGTTCCGCGAGCGCTTCGGCGCCGCGCTCGAGGCCGGGCGGCTCGAGCCCGTCATCGACCGCGTGCTGCCGCTCGCGGAGGCCGGCGAGGCGCACCGGCTCATGAAGGAGAGCGCGCACTTCGGCAAGATCGTGCTCCGCGTCGAATGAAGGAGGGAGCGATGGCCGACGAGACCGAGCTGCTCGCCCGCGGGCGGGCCGTGACCGAGAAGCTGTGGGGAGCGCGCGCCGGTGGGCAGGAGCTGCCCGCGCAGCGGCTCGCGCCCGACTTCTTCCGGCTGGTGACCGAGCTCGTGTTCGGGGCGTTCTGGGCGCGCCCGCAGCTCGACCTCCGCAGCCGCAGCCTCTGCACCGTCGCGCAGCTCGCCGCGCTCGGCCGCACCGACGAGCTGCGCGCGCACCTCGCCGGCGCGCTCGCGCTCGGCATCACGCGCGAGGAGCTGATCGAGGTGCTGATGCAGACCGCGTGCTACGCGGGCGTGCCGGCGGCGGTGACGGCCCTCAACGCCGCGGCGGGGGTGCTCGGGGCGCCGTGAGTGGGCGATGGCAAGTGCACTCCATTTCCTATGAATGGCTTGACAACCCATCTCAGCGAAATACAATGCACCCATGAAGCGGCGCCTGGGGCAGCAGGAGACACAGATGCTCGCCTTCCTGCACATGCGGAAGCAGCAGGTCGTGCGCTCCGGAGAACTGCTCCGGCCTCTACGGCTCACGCGCCTTCAGGAGCGCGAGCTCTTCCGTCGCCTCACGCGCGGTGGCGTGATCGCCCGGGTGCGTCCAGGCCTGTTCGTCGTCCCGCCGCGACTTCCCCTCGGGGGATCGTGGACCCCGGACGAAGCCCTCGCCCTCGCCACCCTGATGCAGGACCGCAGTGCCCGCTATCAAGTCTGCGGGCCGAACGCCTTCAACCGCTACGGCTTCGAGGAGCAGCTACCGACCCGCATCTACGTCTACAACAACCGCATATCCGGACAGCGCACCGTCGGGGCGGTGACGCTCACGCTGATCAAGGTGCGCGACGAGCGCCTCGGGGATACAGAAGACGCCCGCTCGGCCGAGGGCGTCGTCACGCCGTACTCGTCCCGTGTACGGACGCTCGTCGACGCCGTGTACGACTGGGCCCGGTTCGGGAGCTTACCGCGCGCGTACGGGTGGATTCGGGCCGAGCTTGCGGCCGGACGGGTTCGCCCGGCCGAGCTGGCTCGCGCCACCCTGCGCTACGGCGACGTCGGCACCATCCGGCGGATCGGTGGGTTGCTCGAGCGGGAGGGCGCGGGCACGGCCCTTCTGCGCCAGCTCGAGCGGGCGCTCAGGCCCTCCGCCGGCCTCATCCCCTGGATTCCCACGCGCCCGAAGCGCGGGACGGTGGACCGGCGTTGGGGCATCGTCTGGAATGATCGTGGCTGATCCGGCGTTGCTCCGCCTCTACAATGAAGACCCGATCTTCTTTCGGGAGGCGGTGAGGTTCACCGCGGCGCAGACCGGCTTCGTTCCGCGACTGATCGAGAAGGATTACTTCTGTACGGTCGTCCTCGAGTACCTGTCGGCTTCCGCGGCGGAGTTGGTATTTCGCGGCGGAACGTGTCTCGCGAAGATACACGCCGAGTTCTACCGCCTGAGCGAAGACCTCGACTTCACGATCCCGACCCGGCTGCGTGCGTCCCGGGCCGAGCGGACCCGTCTCGCGGCCGGGTCGAAGCGCGCGGTCGCGGCGATCGGAGACGAGGTGCCCGGCCTTCGCGTCGTGACGGCGCTCACGGGAGCGAACGACTCGAGCCAGTACACGGCCATCCGCTCCTCCTGGACCCCGTCTCCAACACGCCGATCGTGCCCGTCCTGCCCGTAGCCTGCCTGTCACGAGCAGAAGCGATGGCCGAAAAGCTCCGGGCTGCGATGTCGCGCCGGGAAGCTGCCGTGCGCGACTTCTACGACGTCGACCACGCCGCCCGCCGGCTGGGCTTCCGCACGAACGACTCCGAGCTGATCGCTCTCGTCCGGGCGAAGCTCACCGTGCCGGGTAACGATCCCGTCGACGTATCCCCGGCGCGAATGATGATCCTGAGATCGCAAATGGAAGCGCATCTCAGGCCGGTCCTACGCGACCGGGACTTCGCGGAGTTCGACCTCGACCGCGCCTTTGGAACCGTCGCCGACGTTGCGGCCGCGCTCGGGGCCGTCACCCGCGCGGCGGACCCAACCGCAACGTGAGGCCCGCCTGCCGCTCGATCAGCTCGACCAGATCGGTGAAGTCACGCTCGCCGAGGCCGGCGGCCACGGCGGCCGCGAGCGCGTTCGCCACCTCGGTCGCGGCGGGCACCGGCACGCCCGTCGCGCGCGCGACGTCGAGCAGGAGCCCCGCGTCCTTGGCGGCGAGCGCGAGCGCGAACTGCGTCGGCCGCCCGCGCTCGTCGATGCCCTCCACCATCCGGTCGGTGAAGTAGTTGCCGGCGCCGCCGGCGCGGACGACCTCGACCATCGTGCGCAGCTCGACGCCCGCCTTCGCGGCGATCGCCAGCGCCTCGAGCGAGAGCCACGCGCCGGCGAACGCGATCAGGCTGTTCACGAGCTTCGCCGTGTTGCCGAGCCCGAGCGCCCCCACGTGGAAGGTTGCCCGGCCGAGGCGGTCGAGGAGTGCCTTCACACGCTGGTAGACGGCAGGCTCGCCGCCCACCATGAAGACCAGCATGCGGGTCCGGGCGCCGGGCGCGCCGCCGGTGAGCGGCGCCTCGAGGAGATGGCGGCCGGCGGCCGCGAGCCGCGCGCCCACCGCGCGCACCGTCGCCGGCGCGTTCGTGCTGAGATCGACCAGGATCGCCCCGGGCGCCGCGCCCTCGAGCCACGCCGCCGCGACCGCCTCCATCACCGCCGGTGTCGGCAGCGAGGTGAAGGTCACGTCGCTCTGCCGCGCCACCTCCCCCGGCGACGCGCCTGCGACCGCCCCCGCCTCGACCGCCGCCTGCACCCGCGCCGCATCGACGTCGTGCACGACGACGCGATGCCCGTCGGCCACCAGATTCGCCGCGACCGCGCCGCCGATGTTGCCGAGCCCGATCACCCCGACGCGCATCGCCGCGCGATACCACGCTCGTTCTTCGACGAACAAGCGAAGCGTCGGGCGCCCGGGACGAAGCCCCGCCGCTACCGCGGCGGCATCCGCAGCGCGCCGTCGAGGCGGATCGTCTCCGCGTTCACGTACGCGTTCTCGACCACGTGGCGCACGAGCGCGGCGTACTCCGCCGGCCGGCCGAGCCGCGACGGGAAGGGGATGCCCGCCGCCAGCGCCCGGCGCTGCGCCTCGGGGAGCATCGCCAGCATCGGCGTGTCGAACGTGCCCGGCGCGATCGTCACCACCCGGATGCCGAGCGAGGCCAGGTCGCGCGCGATCGGCAGCGTCATGCCGACCACGCCCGCCTTCGACGCCGCGTAGCCCGCCTGGCCGATCTGGCCGTCGAAGGCGGCCGCCGACGCGGTGTTGACGACCACCCCGCGCTCACCCTCGGCGTTGGGCGCGTTCTTCGCCATCTGCGCGGCCGCGAGCCGGATCACGTTGAAGGTGCCGATCAAGTTCACCTCGACGACCTTGCGGAACAGCTCGAGGGGCATCGGCCCCTCCTTCGTGATCGTGCGCATGGCCATGCCGACGCCCGCGCAGTTGACCGCCACGTGGACGGCGCCGAAGGCCTCGACCGCCCGGCCGACCGCGGCCGCGACCTCCTCCCCGCTGGTGACGTCGGCCGGCGCGAAGCGCACCGCCGATCCGAGCGCCCGCGCCACGTCCTCGCCCGGCGACCCGGGCCGGTCGAGGATCACGGCCCGGCCGCCGCCCTCGACCAGCGCGCGCACGGTCGCCTCGCCGAGCCCCGATGCGCCGCCGGTCACCAGAGCCACGCTGCCCGCGATCTGCATGCGGTCCGCAATAGCCGGTCGCCCGCGCCCGCGCCAGCGGTTGCCGGGGACGAACGTTCCGGATCTAATCGCGCCCCATGGGCCGACCGGAGCACGAGGGCGACGGGGACACTCGGGTCGTCACCCGCACGCGGCCGTTCGAGAAGGTCGCGCGGCCGCGGCGCTACAAGGTCCTGCTCCACAACGACGACTACACCACGATGGAGTTCGTCGTTTGGGTGCTGATGTCGGTCTTCCACCACGACGAGGCCAAGGCGACCGAGATCATGCTGCACGTCCACCGCAACGGCCTCGGCGTGGCCGGCGTCTACACGCGCGAGATCGCCGAGGCGCGCACCGCCAAGGTCGTCGCGCTCGCCCGCGAGCACGAGTACCCGCTGCGGTGCTCGGTCGAGGAGGCCTGAGGCGATGCGGCTCGCGCGCACGCTCGAGGCCGCGCTCACGCTCGCCGTGCGCGAGGCGCGGCGCCGCCGCCACGAGTTCCTCACGATCGAGCACGTGCTCGCGGCGCTTCTCGAGGACGCGGGGGTGGTCGAGGTGCTGCGCGCCTGCGGCGGCGACGTCGCGCGGCTCAAGGCCGACGTGGCGGCGTGGCTCGACACGCACGTGGAGCGCCTGCCCCCCGGCGTCGACGCGCCGCCGGAGCAGACGCTCGCCTTCCAGCGGGTGCTCCAGCGCGCCGCCGCGCACGTGCAGTCGGCCGGCAAGGACGAGGTCGACGGCCGCCACGTGCTCGCCGCGATCTTCCGCGAGCCCGACTGCCAGGCCGCCTTCCTGCTCGCCCAGCAGGGCATCACCCGCCTCGACGTCATCACGTACATCTCCCACGGCATCCCGAAGGTGCCCCAGGGCCCCGATGCCGACCCCGGGGACGCGGCCGAGGGCGAGGAGGACGAGGCGGGCGGCCGCCCGGCGCGCGACCCGCTCGCGGCGTTCACCGAGAACCTCGTCGAGCGCGCGGCGGCGGGCCGGATCGACCCGCTCGTCGGCCGCGCGCGCGAGCTCGAGCGCACCGTGCAGGTGCTCTGCCGCCGGCGCAAGAACAACCCGATCTTCGTCGGCGATCCGGGCGTGGGGAAGACCGCCCTCGTCGAGGGGCTCGCGCTGCGCATCCACCGCGGCCAGGTGCCCGCGGCGCTGCGCGGCGCCCAGGTCCACGCGCTCGACATGGGCGCGATGCTCGCCGGGACCAAGTTCCGCGGCGAGTTCGAGGCGCGGCTGAAGGGCGTGCTCGCGGCGCTGCGGGCCAAGCCCGGCGCGATCCTCTTCATCGACGAGATCCACACGGTGGTGGGCGCGGGCGCGACCCACGGCGGCTCGATGGACGCGTCGAACATCTTGAAGCCCGCGCTCGCCTCGGGCGAGCTGCGCTGCATCGGCGCGACCACCTTCCAGGACTTCAAGCAGCACTTCGAGCGCGACCGCGCGCTCGCGCGCCGCTTCCAGAAGATCGACGTCGGCGAGCCCACGGTCGAGGAGACGCACGCCATCCTGCGCGGGTTGAAGGCCCGCTACGAGGCGCACCACGGCGTCGCCTACACCGAGGGCGCGCTGCGCGCCGCGGCCGAGCTCTCGGCCCGCCACGTCCACGACCGCTTCCTGCCCGACAAGGCGATCGACGTGATCGACGAGGCCGGCGCCCGCGCCCAGCTCGCGGCCGAGGCGGGCCGGGCGAAGAAGGCGGTGCGCACGCGCGACGTCGAGCACGTCGTGGCGCTGATGGCGAAGATCCCGCCGCGCCAGGTCTCGGCGTCGGACCGCGACCGGCTCGAGACGCTCGGCCGGGATCTCAAGCTCGTGATCTTCGGGCAGGACGCCGCCATCGACACCGTGGTCGCCGCGATCCGGCTCGCGCGCGCGGGCCTCGGCCAGCCCGAGAAGCCCGTCGGCTCGTTTCTCTTCGCGGGCCCTACCGGTGTGGGCAAGACCGAGGTGGCGAAGCAGCTCGCGCTCGCGCTCGGCGTCGAGTTCCTGCGCTTCGACATGAGCGAGTACATGGAGAAGCACACGGTCTCGCGGCTGGTCGGCGCGCCGCCTGGCTACGTCGGCTTCGACCAGGGCGGGCTCCTCACCGACGCCGTCCGCCGCACGCCGCACACGGTGCTCCTGCTCGACGAGATCGAGAAGGCGCACCCCGACGTCTTCAACGTCCTGCTCCAGGTGATGGACCACGCGACGCTCACCGACGCCCAGGGCCGCAAGGCCGACTTCCACCACGTGATCCTGATCATGACGACGAACGCCGGCGCGCAGGAGATGGCCGCCGCCGCGATCGGCTTCGGCGCCGCGTCGAACGCCGAGAAGGGCAAGAAGGCGCTCGAGCGGCTGTTCAGCCCCGAGTTTCGCAACCGTCTCGACGCGGTCGTGCCGTTCGCCGGGCTCTCGCCCGAGGCCGTCGAGCGCGTCGTCGACAAGTTCGTGAGCGAGCTCGAGACGCAGCTCGCCGCCAGGCGCGTGACGATCGAGCTCACGCCGGCCGCGCGCCGCTGGCTCGCCGAGCGCGGCTACGATCCGACCTTCGGTGCGCGGCCGATGGCGCGGCTCATCCAGCAGGAAGTGAAGCGCCCGCTCGCCGACGAGCTGCTCTTCGGGCGGCTCAAGGCCGGCGGGCGGGTCGACGTCGACGTGGGCCCCGACGGGCTCCGCTTCAGCTACACCCCGCTCAAGGCTCCGGCGGCGGTCGATCCCGCCTGAGCGCGCTGTGCGCGCCGAGCGCGGCCAGGTCGTCGGCGACCGCCGCGCGCTCGCGCTCGAGGAAGTCGCCGACCGCGGCGCGCAGCCGCGGGTCGCCGATCCAGTGCATGCTCGTCGTCTCGCGCGCGCCGAAGCCGCGGAGGTGCTTGAACTCGCCGCCCGCGCCCGGCTCGAAGCGCGCGAGCCCACGGGCCACGCAGTGCGCGATGGCGGCGTAGTAGCACACGTTGAAGTGGAGGTGGCGCAGCGGCCGCAGCGCGCCCCAGTAACGGCCGTAGAGCGTGTCGCCCTTCTGCACGTTGACCGTGCCGGCGATCAGCTCGCCCGCGCGGCGCGCGACGACGAGGCAGAGCCGCTCGCGGAAGCGCGCCCCGAGGAGCGCGAAGAAGCGCGCGTTCAGGTAGCGCCGGCCCCACGGCAGCGCATCCACGGTCGCCCGATAGAGGTCGAACATCCGCCCGAGGAGCGCGTCGGGGATGTCCGCGCCGACGTGGGCGGTGATCTCGACCTCCTGCGCGGCGATCTCGCGCCACTCGCGGCGCGCCTGGTTGCGGCGCTTGCTGCGCAGGCTTCCGAGGTAGTCGTCGAAGCTGCGGAAGCCGTCGTTGTGCCAGTGGTACTGGTGGTCCGTGCGCCTGAGCCAGCCACGCGCTTCGAGCGTCGCGATCTCCTCCGGGCCGCAGAAGGTCACGTGCGCCGACGAGAAGCGCTCGGCGCAGAGCCCCTCGAGCGCCTCGGCGAGGGCGGCGCGCGCCGCCTCGTGGCCCGCGGCCGCGAGCAGACGCGCGCCGCCGACCGGCGTGAACGGCACGCCCACGAGCAGCTTGGGATAGTAGCGGATGCCCGCGCGCGCGGCGCCCGCGGCCCAGCCCTGGTCGAAGACGAACTCGCCCAGGCTGTGCGCCTTCACGTACAGCGGGCACGCGCCGACGAGCCGCTCGCCCTCCCAGAGCGTCAGGTGCTGCGGCAGCCAGCCCGTGTCGGCGGCGACGCAGCCCGCCTCCTCGAGGCAGTCGAGCCAGGTCCACTCGAGGAAGGGGGACCCGTCGCCGACGAGCGCGTCCCAGGCGGCCCGCGGAATCTCGCGGATGGCAGCGTGGACGCGGAGCTTCACAGGATCGACTTCACCCAGCCGCCGTCGACGTCGATGCAGGCGCCGGTGAGCCAGCTCGCGCGCTCCGAGCAGAGGAACGCCACCAGCGCGGCCGTGTCCTCGGGCTCCCCGAAGCGCCCGGCGGGCAGCGGCCGGCGGGCCGCGAAGTACTCGTCGAACACGACCCGCGGGTCGTCGCCGGCGCGACCGGTGCGGCGCACGGCCGAGGCGGCGGCGGCTTCGGTGCGCGTGATCCCCGGGCAGACGCAGTTCGTGAGCACGCCGCGGCCCGAATAGACGTTGGCCAGCAGCTTGCTCAGGTTGATGAGCGCCGCCTTGGTCGCGCCGTAGGCGGGGTAGTGCTCGTCGGGCTGGCGGCCCGACGTGGAGGCCACGTTGACGATCCGCCCCCAGCCCCGCGCGAGCATCCCCGGCAGCGCGCGGCGCACGAAGCGCACGTGCACGAGCACGTTCATCGCGTAGGCGTCGAGCCAGTCGGCGTCGGTGGCGGCGAGCACGTCGAGCCCGCCCGCCGGGCCGGTGACGTTGTTCACGAGCACGTCGGCGCCGCCGAAGGCGGCCGCGTGCGCGCGCCACACGGCGTCCACGCCGGCGTCGGTGGCGAGGTCGGCCGCGACCGCCTCGACGGTCGCGCCGCGGGCGCGCATCGCCTCGGCCGCCGCCACGAGCCTGTCGGCGCCCCGCGCGCAGATCGTCACCGCCGCCCCCTCGGCCGCGAGCGCCTCCGCGATCGCCCGGCCGATGCCCTTGCTCGCCCCGGTGACGAGCGCGCGCCTGCCCGCGAGGCCCAGGTCCATCCTCGCCGACGATAGCACGGTGCCCGGCCGAGCCGCACCGTCGATTCGGCGCATCGACCACGGCCGCGTGTCTCGCCTGGACCGCAGCGGCGCGCTACGGTGCCCCCATGCCGAACCGCGACACGGCCGCGCTGCGCGCCTACCACGAGGTCACGAGCCACTCCGTCGCGCGGCTGCGGCAGGACCCGCACTGGCTCGACTGGGACATCATGCCGCGCCCGTTCAAGGTCTACCCGACGCTCGAGCCGATCCCGCTGCCGCGCGACCTGACGACCGCGCCGCTGCCCGCGCTCGCCGCTCTCGCCACCACCGCGGCGTCGCCCGGCCGACCCCTCGACCGCGCGGCGCTCGCCCACCTCCTCTACTTCTCCGCGGGGGTGCTCCGCCGGCGGGCATACCCGGGGGGCGAGATCTTCTTCCGCGCCGCCGCGTGCACCGGCGCGCTCTACCACGTCGACCTCTATCTCGCCTGCGGTCCGCTGCCCGACCTCGACGCGGGGCTCTACCACTTCGGCCCGCACGACTTCGCGCTCCGCCGCCTGCGCGCGGGCGACCATCGGGCCGCGCTCGTGGCGGCGAGCAGCGACGAGCCCGCGGTCGCGGCGGCCCCGGTGGTCGTCGCCGCCACCAGCACGTTCTGGCGCAACGCCTGGAAGTACCGCGCGCGGGCCTACCGGCACGCGTTCTGGGACACGGGCACGCTTCTCGCCAACCTGCTCGCGGTCGCGGCGGCGGCGGGGATTGCGGCGCGCGTGGTCCTCGGCTTCGTCGACGCCGACGTGAACCGGCTCCTCGACGTCGACGGCGAGCACGAGGCGGCGATCGCGCTCGTCGCCCTCGGCGCGGGCGCGCCGGCGCCGCCGCCGGCTCCGGCCGCGCCCCCGCTCGGCCTCGACGTCCTCCCGTACTCGCCGCACGAGATCGCCTACCCGGCGATCTCGGCCGCCCACACGGCGTCCGCGCTGGCGACCCCGGCGGAGGTCGCGGCCTGGCGCGCCGCACCGCCGCCGGCGCCGCCCGCCCGCGCCGCCGGGCCCCTCGTCGCGCTTCCGCCTCCCGCCGCGCCGCCGCCCGAGCCGATCGAGCACGTGATCGTCCGCCGCGGCTCGGCGCGCGCCTTCGGGCACGAGCCGATCGCGCTCGCCGAGCTGGCGGCGCTGCTGCGCGCCGCGACCGCGGACGTGCCCATCGACGCGTCGGCTCCGTCGACCGTCTATCTCGTCGCCAACGCGGTCGCGGACCTCGACCCCGGCGCCTACGCGCACGACCCCGGGCGCCACGGCCTCGAGCGGCTGCGCGCCGGGGACTTCCGGCGCACCGCCGGCCACCTGGGCCTCGGCCAGGATCTCCCCGCCGACGCCGCCGCAAACCTCTTCTGGCTCGCCGACCTGGACGCCGTGCTCGGCCGCTTCGGCAACCGCGGCTACCGCGCCGCCCAGCTCGCAGCCGCGATCGCCGGCGGGCGCGTCTACCTCGCGGCCTACGCGCTCGGGCTCGGCGCGACCGGCCTCACGTTCTTCGACGACGACGTGACGGCGTTCTTCTCGCCGCACGCCGCCGGGCGCAGCGTCATGTTCCTGGTCGCGGTGGGGCACCCGGCGCGCGGCGGGCCACGAAGTTGAGCCGCACGTAGTCGACGGCGAGCGCGGGCAGGGCCGCCGCGACCGCGCGCACGAAGCCCGCCCGCTCGGCCGCCGGCCGCCGCTCGAGGTGCGCGCCGAGCACGACGGTGGCGAGGAAGGTCTCCAGCGCTTGACGGCTCGCAAACGTCGTCGGCTCGGGCGCGAGCCACGCCTCGACCTCCACGAACCCGGCCGACTCGAGCCGCTGCCGCGTCGCCTCGGGCGTGGCGAAGCTCCACGGGTCCCACGGCTCGCCCACGGCGTCGAGCGCCGCGCGCACCGACGCCGCGTTGCCCGCGCCGCCGCACTGGGCGACCAGCCGTCCGCCCGGGCGGAGCACCGCCGCCAGCTCGCGGAAGAGCGCATCGTGATCGGGGATCCAGTGGAAGGTCGCCGTCGAGAACACGGCGTCGAAGGCCGCGGCGAACGGCAGCGGCGCGCGGAGATCGGCGACGACGAACGCGACCCGCGTCGCGAGCCGCCGGCGGGCCTCGGCGATCATGCGCGGCGAGCCGTCGAGGCCGACGACCCGCCCGCGCGGCACCCGGGCGAGCAGCGCCTCGGTGACGCGCCCCGAGCCGCAGCCCGCGTCGAGGACGGACTCGTCTCCGGCGAGCGGCAGGCGATCGAGGATCTTCCGGCCCCAGCGCGCCTGCGGGTCGGCGATGCGGTCGTAGGTCGGGGCGTCCCAGTCGCGCGGCACCGCGCCCTCTCAGGCGTCGAGGAGCGCCGCGCCGACGACCCCGGCCGAGTCCCCGAGCCGGTGGCGCACGATCGGCGTGCGCAGCTCGTCGTTGAAGACGTAGCGGGCCACCGCGGCGCGCCCGCGGTCGTAGAGCGCGTCGGCGTTGGAGAGGCCGCCGCCGAGCACGACCACGTCGGGGTCGAGGATGTCGATCACGTTGGCGAGCGCGCGCCCGAAGCGGTCGAGCCAGCGCTCGACCACGGCCGCCGCCGGCGCCTCGCCCGCCGCGGCGCGCGCGATCACCTCGGCCGCGTCGACCGCGGCGCCGCCGGCGGCCCGGTGCGCGGCGGCGAGCGCGGGGCCGGAGAGGAACGCCTCCACGCAGCCGCGCCGGCCGCACCAGCAGGGCGGCCCCGCGGGGTCGATCCCGTGGTGGCCCCACTCCCCGGCGACGTGCTGCGGACCGGTCCAGAGCCGCCCGTCGACGACGATTCCGCCCCCGACCCCGGTGCCGAGGATCACGCCGAAGACGAGGCGATGCCCCCGCCCCGCTCCGCCGCGGGCCTCCGCGAGCGCGAAGCAGTTGGCGTCGTTCTCGAGCCGCACCTCGCAGCCGAGCCGCGCCTCCAGGTCGGCGCGCAGCGGGCGGCCGTTCAAGCACGTCGTGTTCGAGTTCTTGAGCGTGCCGTCGCGCGCCGACGGCGAGCCGGGAGCGCCGACGCCGACCACCGTGGCGTCGGGCGCATGCGGTCGCAGCCGACCGACCAGCGCCGCCACGGTGTCGAGCACGTGCTCGTAGCCGCGCTCCCGCTCGGTGGCAACGCGCTCGCGGACCACCGGGGCGCCGCTCGCGTCGAGGACCGCGCCCTCGATCTTGGTTCCGCCGAGGTCGATCCCGATCCGGCGGCTCACGAGCGCCGCCGCGCCCGCGCGCGCGTGCCGATCAGCGAGACCACGCCGAGGACGATCGTCACACCGGCGGCCGCCCCCACCATCATCGCGAGCAGGCCGCCGAGATCGAGGTCCACGCGGGGATCTCGGCACGCCCGCGGTCCGGCTTGAGCCGCGCCGTCACGCGGGCCGCCACTGTGGGACGAGATCCCCGTCGGGCGAGGGCGCGAAGTCGACGGCCATGGGCATGTCCATGCGCAGCTCCGCGGCGGTGGCGCCCACGAGCCCGCCCATCGTGCGCACGCCCTCCTCGCACTCGACGAGCACGACGGGGAACGGCACCCGGTCCTTCCACGCCGGCAGCACCGGCGGGTGGACGACGACCCAGGAGAGGAGGCGCGCCCGCCCGCTCGCCCGTGCCCACTCGTGCGCGAAGGACAGGCAGCGCGGGCACATCGGTCCGGGCGGGAAGCGCCACGCGCCACATCCCGTGCAGCGCGGGAAGCGCAGCTCGCGGCGGCGCGCCGCCTCCCAGTAGGGGATCCATTCGTAGCCACCCGTGCGCCGCTCGTCCATGTTCAGTCGCCCCGCAGCAGCAGCGCGCTCGTCGGCACCATGTTGCCGCTGGTCACCAGCGAGAGCCGCGCGCCGGGAACCTGGTTCACCGACGTGCCGCGGATCTGGCGCGCCGCCTCGATGATGAGGTTGATGCCGTGCACGTAGGCCTCCGACAGGCTGCCGCCGCTGGTATTCGTCGGGAGCCGCCCGCCCAGCTCGAGGCCGTGATCGGCGACGAAGTCGCCCGCCTCGCCCGGCCGGCAGAAGCCGTACTCCTCGAGCGAGGCGAGCACGAGCGGGCTGAACGCGTCGTAGAGCTGCGCCACCTGCACGTCGCGCGGCGCCACGCCCGCCATCCGCCAGAGATCGCGCGCCGCGTACGCACCCGGGGACTCGAGGAACGGGTCCTTGAAGAAGTTGTTCATGGTCCAGTTGCGCGGCCCCATGCCCTGCACCGCGGCCATGATCCAGGCGGGCTTCTGGCGGAGATCCCGGGCCAGATCGGCCGCCGCGACGATCACCGCGGCCGCGCCGTCGGTCTCGAGGCAGCAGTCGAGCAGCCGCAGCGGCTCCGCGATCCAGCGCGCCTGCTCGTACTGCTCGAGGGTGAACGGCTCGCGCATCATCGCGAAGGGGTTCTTGGCGGCGTGGCGCCGGCACGCCATCGCGATCCAGCCGAGGTGGCGGGTCGTGTAGCCGCGCTCGTGGAGGAAGCGGCGGGCGAACATCGCCACCTGGTCCACCGGGCGCACGAACCCGTACGGTGAGAAGAACGCGGTCTCGTTGTTCTCGGCGGTGCTCTGGTCGCGCTCGCGCGACGTTCCCGCCCACGGCCGGCCGCCCGAGCCGCGGTTGCGCGAGCGGTAGACGAGCACGCAGCGCGCCATGCCGGCGGCGATCGCCGCGGCGGCGTGCCCAACGACGCCGCAGCCGCCGCCGCCGCCGTAGCCCACCTCGCCGAAGAAGCGCAGATTGCGGACGCCGAGGTTGCGCGCGATCACGTTCTCGGACGTCGTCTGGATGCTCCACTTGACCATGCCGTCGACGTCCGCGGGCTCGAGCCCCGCGTCCTCGAGGGCGAGCACCGAGGCCTCGAGCGCGGTCACGTGCTCGGGCTTGCCGATGTCCTTCGAGAAGGGGAGCTGGCCGAAGCCGACGATCGCGGCCTTGTCCTTGAGCGACACGCCGGGTCGTGTAGCAGACCCGGGGCGGGGGCCGCTACCGGGCGGCGCAGTAGCCGCTCGCCAGCAGATCGTGCAGGCGGTCGCCGAGGAGCGCCGCCTCGCTCGCGAGCGATGGGCCGGCGCAGCCACGGGCGGCGAGCGCGCTCGCGCGCCGCCGCAGCCGGGCGGCCGCCGCGACGGCGGTGCGGAGCCTGCGCTTGCAGCCGCGCGCTTTGGCGGCCGTCGCGCCGTCGAGAAGGCTCGCCAGCGCGTCGAGGCGCGGGCCGAGGTTGCACCGGCAGCGGCGCGCGCAGCCCGGCGTGACGTCGGCGAGGGTGGCCCGCAGGAGCCCGATCACGCAGCGCGCCGCGTCGGGGTCGTCGGGGGCGCGTGTGCACGGCGGCAGCGTGGTCGTCGTGGTGGTGGTCGTGGACGTCGTGGTCGTCGTGGTCGGGCGGGTGGTGGTGGTCGTGGACGACGTCGTGGTCGTCGTCGGGTGCGTCGTCGTGGTCGTGGTGGACGTCGTCGTGGTGGTCGTGGTGCTGGTCGTCGGCGTCGTGGTGGTCGTGCCGGCCGACGCGGGGAGGACGCGGCGCACCTCGCCGCTCGTGATCGCGACGTAGTAGAGCGCCCCGTCGGGGCCGAAGATCACGTCGACGGGGTTGGCCGCCGCGCCGACGATCATGTCGGCGGTGTTCCCGACGAGGGCGTCGCGCCCCGCCGTGGGCACCCCATGCCAGAGCGTGCCCTCGGTCAGGTTCCCGGGCTCGCCCAGGTCGGCGAAGAAGTAGTCGCCGCCGAAGCCGGCCGTGGCGAACGGGCCCGTCGCGGGCGCGAAGGCGCCGCCGATGACGGCCTCGCCCTCGAGGCCGGAGCCGCCGTGGGGATAGGTGAGAATCGGGTCGACGAAGACGAGCGAATTGGTGTGTGGGTTGCAACCCTGCGGCGAGAGCCCCTCACAGGCGGGCCAGCCGTAGTCGCCGCCGGCGACCACGATGTCGATCTCCTCCCACGTCGAGTCGCCGACGTCGCCCGCCCACAGCTTGCTGGTCTGCGGGTCGAAGCCGAAGCGCCACGGGTTGCGGAAACCGTAGGCGAAGATCTCGGGACGATATCCGCTCTGATTGCCGACGTAGGGATTGTCGGCCGGGATCGAGCCGTCGAGATTCAGGCGCAGGAACTTCCCGTTGAGCGACGTGCGGTCCTGCGCGTACGGGTTCGTCGACGAGCCCGGGCCGCCCTGGTTGTCGCCGAGCTCCGTGTCACCGACGCTCACGTAGAGCTTCCCGTCGGCCGGCCCGATCCGCAGGCCGCCGCCGTTGTGCTCGCCGTTGCCGAGGGAGTTCGTCGAGATACCGTCGAGCAGCACCGTGGGCGCGCCGAGGGTTCCGTCCACTTGCAGCGCCGCCTTCACCACCTGGTTCACGCAGGTGCCCGATTCGGACACCGTCCGGTAGAAGTAGAGGAAGCCGTTTTCGGCGAACCTCGGATCGACGGCGAGGCCGAGCAGGCCCTCCTCGCCCGTCGTGCATACCGCGAACGTCGCCACGGACCTGACGCTGCTTCCGTCGAAGACTTGCAGCGTCCCTCCTTTCTCGTTCACCAGGAGCCGCCCATCGGGCAGGAACGCGATCGCCGTGGGGGCAACGAGGCCGGTCACGTACGCCTTGTCCGTCCACCCTGGCACCGGCGTCCCCGCGCGCGCAGCGGCGGCGAGGAGCGCGACGAGGAGCGCGGCGGCAAGCGCGCGGGGCGGGCGCATGGGTGCGTGTCCCTACTCGGGAACGGCGGCGCCTGTCCAGCCTGCGGCGGGCCGCACGGCATCCGCCGCGGCCTCCCTAGCCCGCCTTCCGCCCCGGCGCCTCGCGCTCGGCGTGGTGGTCCTGGATCGCCTTGCCGATCGCCTGCACCGCGCGGCCGATGAACGTCGGGCGGTTCTCCGCCGCCCAGTCGTGGCTCGCGCGCAGCCGCGGGAGCGTGCCCTGGAACTGCGGCATGACGTAGCGCGCGAACAGCTCGTAGGAGCGCAGCGTCGCCTCGCGATCGGCCCAGTCGTGCGCCATGAAGAGGTAGGTGCCGAACCCGCCCGACTGCCCCCACAGGCGCTCGATCTGCGCCGCCGCCTCCTTCGGCGTGCCGATCACGCCGTAGCCGTTGGCGTTCATCGCGTCGACCATGTCGCCGACCTCGACCGCCTCGCCGACGACGGGCAGCGCGGCCACGTGCAGGAAGTAGTCGACCCACGCCTTCAAGCCGAACGCGACGTCGCGGCGCGCCTGGTCCATCGTGGGGGCGACGTGCATCGGCCCGACGAGCCGCCAGCGCGCGCGCTCGACCCGCCGGCCGTGCGCGGCGGCCATCTCCTCCGCGGTCTTCCAGTGATGGCCGAGGGCGTCGAAGCCCTGGAAGCTCGTCGCCCCGAGCGAGAGGAGCCCGAGGCCGTACTTCCCCGCGGCGCGCGGGCCGGCGGGCGAGACCTGCGCCGCCACCGCCATCTCCATGTGCGGGCGCGTGTACGGCCGGAGCTGGAGACGCGCGTCCCGGAGCCGGAACCAGTCGGTCTCGCGCGTGACCGGCTCGTCCGACGTGAGCAGCGCCAGGATCGCCTCGAGCGACTCGTCCATCATCTCCCGCTGGCGCAGCGGGTCGATCCCCATCATGAACGCGTCCGACGGGAGCGCCCCGGGGCCGACGCCGAACATCGTGCGGCCCATCGTGAGGTGGTCGAGGAGCACCATGCGGTCGGCGAGCATCAGCGGGTGGTGATACGGGAGCGACGAGACGCCCGTGCCGAGCCGGATGTGGCGCGTGCGCTCGGCGGCTGCGGCGACGAAGACCTCCGGCGAGGCGATGATCTCGTAGCCGGCCGAGTGGTGCTCGCCGATCCAGGCCTCGTCGTACCCGAGGCGATCGAGCCACTCGATCAGCTCGAGGTCGCGGCGCAGCGCGCAGGTGGGGTTCTCGCCCAGGCGGTGGAACGGGGCCAGGAAGATGCCGAAGCCCAAGCGGTCGGGGGCGTCCATGGCGGGGTTGTAGGCGGGTGGCTCCGGCAAGGCAAGGCGCGGTACCCTCGGCCGCGCGCTTGCGGTAGAGAGGGCGCATGGACGCCGCGATGCTCCGCACCCACCTCGAGCGCATCGCCGAGGACGGCTACACGGTCCTCGAGCGCGTGATCGAGCCCGAGCTGGTCTCGGCGCTGCTCGCCGACCTCGAGCGGCTCGAGCACGAGTACCGGATCGTGCCCGCCCGCAACCCCTTCGAGGGCACGCGCACGGTGCGCATCTACAACCTGCTCGTGCACGGCCCGCTCTACCGGCGCATCCCCGTGCACGAGGCGGTCCTGCCCGTGGTCGAGGGCGTGCTCGACGCCGGCTGTCTCGTCTCGTCGCTCTCCTCGATCGCCATCGACCCGGGCGAGATCGCGCAGCCGATCCACGCCGACGACCAGCTCGTCCCGCTGCCGAAGCCGCATCCCGCGATCGTCTGCAACACGATGTGGGCGCTCACCGACTTCACCGCGGACAACGGCGCCACGCGGGTCGTGCCCGGCTCGCACCGCAAGGACCACTCGCCCGCCTTCGGCCGTCCCTACGAGAGCGTCGCCGCCGAGATGCCGGCCGGCAGCGTGCTCGTCTGGCACGGGAGCCTCTGGCACGGCGGGGGCGCCAACCGCACCGATCGCCGCCGCGTCGGCGTCGCGATGAACTACTGCGCGGGCTTCATCCGCCAGCAGGAGAACCAGCAGCTCGGCATCCCGCGCGAGGTCGTGCGCGAGTTCCCGCCGCGGCTGCAGGAGCTGGTCGGCTACGGGCTCTACAACGGGCTCATCGGGCACATCGACAAGCGCGTCCCCGCCGAGCTGCTGCTCGGCCGGGCGCCCGACGGCGGGATGATCTGGGACTACGGCGGCGGGCGGGCCGGGTAGAGGAGGCGGAGCATGCGGGCGGCGCGGCTCGCGTTTGCAACCCTGCTCACGTCGGTCGGTCCCGCGTGGGCGGCGTGTCCGGTCATCGGGACGCTGCCGGCGGCGCCGAACCCGTTCGAGCTGCAGTTCGGGACCACCAACACGAACGCCGCGCTCGGGAGCGGCGGGCTCACCGCCACGCTGTCGCGCTGCGGCGAGATCACCTCCCTCAAGTGGCCCGGACCGAGCTACTGGAACCAGCTCGACTACCTCACCGACAACGCCGTCGGCGCGCGCCTCGAGGCGCACTTCGGCGCGCTCGACGACGCCGGCGCGTTCGCCGGCATCACCTACCGCACCCCCGCGGGCAGCGGCTTCACGTGGCTGCGCGACGATCCGTGGACGCACGCGCAGCAGTACACGAGGGACGACTCGGACGTCGCCGTCACCACCATGACGAACGCGGCCCTCGGCCTGACGGTCACGGCGTGGACCTTCGTCCTGCCCGGGGCCGACGTGCTCGTGAGCCGTTACCGGGTCGACCGGGCGCCCGGCTCGCCCGTGCGCAAGGCGGCCCTCGTCTTCTACGCGAACCTCGCACCGACGATGAACCGCCTGCCGGACTTCCCGGTCGCCGACTGGGGCCTCGACTTCCAGAACGACTACGCGGTCGTGTACGACCACCGCGAGCACGCGCTGCTCGCCTTCGTCCCGCAGAGCGCGGCCGCCTACCCGCACGACTTCTCGGTCCTGAACCCGCTGCTCCAGCACCCCCCCGCGAGCCGCACCGCGCTCGCCCACGCGGTCGACCGGCTGATCGGCCGGCTCACCGAGCCCGGCGTCTACCTCGCCGTCGGCGCCGCGCCGCGCGACAACGGGTTCCAGGCGGGCTTCGACGACGCCCCCATGTGCGCCCACCAGAGCGCGGTCGCCGACCGCGCGATCAGCGCCTTTCAGCTTCCGCCGGCCTTCGACGCGGCCGCTCGCGGCGCCTTCGAGTGCGACCGGGTGATCGCCGATCCCGCCGGGCCGCTCGGCGCCTGCCGCGCGGCCAACGGCTGGACCTACGCTGCCGCGAACGCCTTCGCCGACGCGGCCCGCGGCGGCGCCCTCTCCCGCTCCCCGATCGCCGCCTGCCAGGCGAACGCCGCACTCGCCCGGCGGCTCCGCTTCCGCGGCGGCAGCGCCGAGGCCACCTTCTACCTGGCCGCCGCGGCCACCCGCGACGCCGCCTACGCTTTGCTGCGCCAGGCGCGCGCCGGCACGCCCGACGCGCAGCGCGCGGCCACCGAGCAGTGGTGGGCGAGCTTCCTCGCCCCGGCCCACCTGCCGGACACCGCCGACCCGGAGGTGCTCGCGTTCGCCAAGCGCAGCCTGATCGTCATGCGCACGGCGACCGACAGCGCCAGCGGCGCGATCGTCGCCAGCGTCGACACGCAGCCGCCTTACGGCGAGGACTGGCCGCGCGACGGGTCGTTCATCAACTACGCGCTCGACCTCGCGGGTTACACGGACCTCGTGAGCCGCCACAACCGCTTCTACGCGCGCGTGCAGCGCAAGACGCCGCAGCCGTGGTCGATCCTCTACGCCTTCGGCCCGTGCGACCCCGGCGCGCCCACCTATCCGAGCTGCGTGCCGGCGGGCACCTTCGAGACCAACTACTACGCCGACCCGGCCGCGGTCGTCCCCGGCGACCCGATCTCCTTCGAGATCGACGAGGCCGGCCTCGGCGTCTGGACGATGTGGAGCCACGCCCGGTACCTCACGGATCCCGCGGCGGCCGCGCAGTACCTCGCCGACGTCTGTCCGTCGATCGCGCTCGGCGCGACCAACCTCGCCGCCTGCCGCGACGCGACGACCGGGCTCCAGTGCCCGGCGAACGAGGACGACGACATCCCGCTCACCGAGGGGCTCCAGGGGGCGGAGACCGTGCTCCTGGCGCTCGAGAGCGCCGTCGCGGCCGCGCCCGCCTGCGGCTTCGACGCCGCGACCGTCACCGGCTGGCAGGCGCGCGCCGCCGAGCTGCGCCAGGCGATCCAGGCGGCGTTTTTCGTCGGCGGCGCGCTCCCGCACTACGAGGGCGGACGGCCGGCCTGGCTCCTCTGGCCCGTCGACTTCTTCGCGCCCGGCGACGCCGTCGCGCTCACCCACGCACAGTGGCTCGAGCAGCAGACGATCGACCCGATCCTCACGCGCACCGCGCCGAGCGGCGCCTACAACGCCGAGGCGCTCCTCGCGCGCGCGCAGCTCTTCCGCCGCCTCGGCGATACGGCCGGCCTCGCGGCGAGCCAGGACGCCGTGCGCTTCTTCGTCCACAACCTCACCACCGCCGGAACCCGTCACCTCGGCGAGGCCTACGGGCTCGTCGACGTCGACTTGAACGGCGACGGCGTGGTTCCCGACTACTGGCCCGAGAACGACGTGCCCCACGTCTGGGAGCACGCCTACCTCTACGCGGCGGCGATGGTCGCCTTCGGCTCGCGGTGATCCCGCCGGCGCGGATGCGTGCAGGGCATGCATCGACCTGATTGAGCGACTCTGGGGATTGCGTCGGCGGGGCACGGCCGCTATCCGGCGACCCCGGACGCGATGGAGACGGCCCCGCTCCACCTGCTCCTCGTCGACGCGGACGCGCACGACCGCACCGTCGTGCGGGCGGCGCTCCTGCGGGCCGAGCCCGGCGCGCACGTGACCACCGTGTCGCGCCTGCGCGCCGCCCTCGACGTGCTCCGGCGCGCTTCGGTCGCGGGGATCGTCACCGAGCTGCGGCTGCCGGACGCCGAGGGCGGGCGCATCGTCCGCGAGCTGCGCGCGGGTGCGCGCGGCGCGCCCGTGATCGCCGTCACCGCGCGCGGCTCGGAGGCGCTCGCCGTCTCCGCGATGAAGCTCGGAGCCGCCGACTACCTCAACAAGGAGCCCGGCTACCTCGGGCGCCTCGAGGCCGCGCTCCGCGACGTCCTCGGGCAGCGCGTGCTCGCCTCCCTCGACGAGTGGCCGCTCGCCGCGGCCCCGCCCGCCGTCTGCGCCGACGGTGAGCCGTTCGTCGCCACCACGGCCGGCATGCGCCAGACGCTCCTGCTGCTCGAGCGGGCCAGCCGCAGCCGCGTCCCCGTGCTGCTCGAGGGCGAGACCGGCACCGGCAAGGAGCTGCTCGCCCGCGCCATCCACCACCGCGGCGCGCGGCGCGGCGGGCCCTTCGTGGCGCAGAACTGCGCCGCGCTCGCCGAGTCGCTGCTCGAGAGCGAGCTCTTCGGCCACCTGCGCGGCGCCTTCACGGGCGCCGAGCGCGACCGCCGCGGGCTGTTCGCCGAGGCGGACGAGGGCACGGTGTTCCTCGACGAGATCGGCGAGGCGCCGCCGAGCGTCCAGGCGAAGCTGCTGCGCGTGATCCAGCACGGCGAGGTCAAGGCCGTGGGCGCCGACCGCGCGCACCGCGTCCGCGCCCGCATCATCGCCGCCACCAATCGCCCGCTCGAGGCCGAGGTCGCCGCCGGCCGCTTCCGCGGCGACCTCTACTACCGGCTCGCGGTCTTTCCCATCCGCGTCCCTCCGCTGCGCCACCGCACCGGCGACATCCCCCGCCTCGTCGAGATCTTCCTGCGTCGCTTCGAGCGAGAGGAGGACCGGACGACCGGCGGCATCGCGCCCGACGCGCTGCGCGCCCTCCAGCTCTACTCCTGGCCCGGCAACGTGCGCGAGCTCGAGCACGAGGTGCACCGCCTCGTGCTCACGGTGCCGCCGGGCGTGCGCATCGGCCGGCTCCACCTCGCCGCCCGCATCCGCGCGGCTGACCGCGCCGACGTCGGCGAGCCGCTCGCGCGGCTGCTCGCCCGCGTCGAGCTCACGCTCATCCGCCAGCGCATCGCGCAGCAGCCGACGAAGGCGGCCGCCGCGCGTAGCCTCGGCATCACCCGCGAGGCGCTCTACGCGAAGCTGAGGCGCCTCGGCGGCGCGGCCCCGCTCGACTGACCGCGCGCAGAGCTGCACGGGATTCTCGCGCGGCCAGCGTCCGCCTCAGTTGAGCTGCCGGGCGATCGCGGTGAGCGACTCCTCGGCCTGCGGGTAGCCCGGCACGATCTCGAGCGCGCGCCGGAACTCGGCCATCGCCCTGGTGAGCTGGCCCTTCGCCCAATAGATCTGGCCGAGGTTGCAATGCGGGTAGTGGCGCGCCTCGTAGCGCTTGGCGGTGATCGCCGCCTCGAGCCACGGCACGGCCTCGTCGAGCCGGTCGAGCTTGATCAGGTAGGAGCCGATGTCGTTGTAGGGGTTGCCGAAGTCCGGGTCGAGCGCGATCGCCGCCTTGCATTCGGCGATGGCCTCGTCGTAGCGCTTCTGGAAGCTGTAGGTCCAGCCGAGGAAGGTGTGCGCCTCGGCCGTCGGATGGACCTCGATCGACCGCTGGTAGTGCGCGATCGCGCCCTCGAGATCGCCCTCCATCTGGCGCCGATAGGCCTCGCGCATGAACGCGACAGCCTTCTGAAAGCGCTCATCGGCGGTCACGCCCGCATCATACCCGACGCCGCGTGCCGGCGCGCAAGCGCGCGCGCCCGCGCACCCGGCATGGCATCGGGCTAGTAGCCGTCGAGCTGGGCGAGGCGGTCGCGCTGCCAGGCGGCGTCGCCGAAGGTCATCTCGTCGCCGCGCGCGCGCTTCAAATATAGGCCGATGTCGTGCTCGTCGGTCATCCCGATGCCGCCGTGCATCTGCACGCCCTCGTTGGCGACGAGCAGGAACGCGTCGTTGCACCGCGCCTTCGCCGCCCCCCCCAAACGCCCCACCTGCGCCTCGTCGGCGCCGTCGTCGATGGCGGCGTGCGCCGCCGTCACGACCGAGCGGGCCAGCTCGATTTCGACGTACATCCGCGCCGCGCGGTGCTTGAGCGCCTGAAACGTGCCGATCAGCACGCCGAACTGCATGCGGGTCTTCAGGTACGCGAGCGTCATCTCGAAGGCGGCCGTCATCCCACCGAGCATCGCGGCCGAGAGCGCGATGGTCGCCCGATCGAGCACGCGGCCGAGCAGCTCGCCGCCCCGCCCGACCTCGCCGAGGACCGCACTCGCGTCCAGCCGCACGCCCTCGAGCCGCAGCCGCGCCGCGCCGCGGCCGTCGACGCGCCACAGCCGCTCGACCCCGAGGCCGGGGGCGGCGCGCGGCACGAGGAAGAGCGTGATCCCCTCGTCGGCGCGCGCCGAGACCACGAGCCAGTCGGCCACGTGACCGTCGAGGACGTGGGCCTTCTCGCCGGTGAGCCGCCAGCCGTCGGCGGCGCGCTCCGCCCGGGTCGCCACGCGCGTCGGGTCGAAGCGGCTGCCCGGCTCCTGGTAGCCGACCGCGAGCAGCCGCTCCCCGGCCACCACCGCCGGCAGGTGCGCCCGGCGCTGCGCCTCGTCGCCGCCGAGCAGCAGCGCCGTCGTGCCAGCGACCATCGAGAGCATCGGCTCGGGGGCGAGGCAGCGGCCCAGCTCCTCGAGCACGACCATCAGGTCGCGCCAGCCGAGACCCGCGCCGCCGTAGGCCTCGGGCACGGCGATGCCGAGCCACCCGAGCCGCGCCATCTCGGACCAGAGCGCCCGCGAAAAGCCGTCGGGGTCGTGCGTGTCGCGCAGCGCCCGCAGGCGGCGCACGGGCTGGGTGCCCAGCAGCTCACGCGCCGTGCGCGCCAGGATCTCCTGCTCCTCGGTGGGCGCGTACGCCATCGTCAATCCGGCAGGCCGAGCACGTGCTTGGCGATGATGTTGAGCTGGATCTCGGAGGTGCCGCCCTCGATCGTGTTGCCGCGCGAGCGGAGCCACTCGCGCGTGAGCACCAGCTCCTCCTCGTCGAAGCCCGGCCCTTCCCAGCCGAGCGCCTGCGGCCCGGCGAGCGCCACCAGCAGCTCGCGGCGGCGCTGGTTGAGCTCGGTGCCGTAGAGCTTGAAGATCGAGGCCTCGGGTCCGGGCGGCTGGCCCGCCTTCAGCCGCTCGCGGGAGCGGGCGAGCGTCAAGTCGAGGCAGAGCTGGTCGAGGTCCACCTGCGCGATGCGGTCGCGCAGCAGGGGGTCGCCGAGACGGCCGTCGGTGCCCGTCGGCAGGTAGCGGCGTGCCGTCGCGAGCAGCCGCGAACGGTCGTCCCGCTCCTTGAAGACGTCGGCGATCATGGTGCGCTCGAAGCGGAGCAGCATCTTGGCGATCGCCCACCCCGCGTTCTCCTCGCCGACGAGGTTGCCGACCGGCACGCGCACGTCGGTGAGGAACGTCTCGCAGAAGGGGGAGGCGCCGCTGATCAGCCGGATCGGGCGGACGACGACGCCGGGCACGTCCATGTCCATGAGCAGGAACGAGATGCCGGCGTGCTTGGCCTCCGGATCGGTGCGCACCAGGAGGAACATCCAGTCCGCCTTGTCGCCGTACGACGTCCACACCTTCTGGCCGTTGAGGACGTAGTGGCCGCCGTCGCGCACGGCGCGGGTCTGGAGGCTCGCCAGATCCGAGCCCGCGCCCGGCTCCGAGTAGCCTTGGCACCAGCGGATCTCCCCGCGCACGATGCGCGGCAGGTGCTCGCGCTTCTGCTCCTCGCTCGCCACCTGGAGGAGCAGTGGGCCGATCATCGTCAGGCCGAAGCCGACGAGCGGCGGCCGCAGGTGCATGCGCGCCAGCTCCTGCGCGAGCACCTTCGCCTCCTCGGACGAGAGGCCGCCGCCGCCGTACTCGCGCGGCCAGGTGGGCGCCGTCCAGCCGCGCTCGGCCATGACTGCGAGCCAGCGCTGCACGTCGGGCGGGTACGTGGTCTTGCGTCCACCCCAGCAAACGTCCTCGTTGGAGCGCACCGGGGTCGCCATCGACGGCGGGGCGTTGGCGGCGAGCCAGCGCCGGACGGCGTCACGGAAGGCGTCGAGATCGGGCATCGGTTGCCGATGTAGTCGACGCGTGCGCCTCATGCAACGTGATTCAGTGCGGCATGATCTGGAGGCCGAGGAAGAACTGCACGCCGCCGAGGAGCACGGCGGCGGCGCCGAGCCACGGGTGAAGGCGACGCGCACGGGCGTCGATCGCGACCCGCCGCGAGAGGATGGCCGCGGCGGTCAGCAGCGCGACCATGGCGCTGCCGGCGGTGAAGTGGCCACTCGTGGCCGGCTCGAGGTCGTCGCGCAGCCAGCGCACCGTGGCAAGCCCGCTCGCCCACGCCACGAGCATCGCGCCGTAGGCCCACGGTGCGAGCCTCGCGTGCCGCGCGCGCCGCGCGGCCGCACCCACCCCCGGCTGGCGGCTGCGCAGCCCGAGGCTGCCGGCCCACGCCGCGAGCAGCACCGTCGCCAGGCCGAAGGCCGGATGGAGGTAGAGCGCGACGCCGCCGGCCACGCGCCTGCGCCTAGCCGCCGGCCGCACCGCGGTCAAGGCGCGCCGGGCGACGCCGGCACGCCGCTGCGACGGATTCTCGCCGCTTGCGGCTCGTCCGTGCGCTTCGCCGGCGCGTTCGGCATCTGGCACCCGCATTGCTCTCCGGGCGCATGCCCCCCATCCGCTCCGGGCGGCTCGCCGGCGCGCTCGTCCTGCTCCTCGCCCTCGCGGCGGCCGCCGGCGCCGACATGCGGATCGTGAACGGGACCCCGACCTCGGACTTCCCCGCGACGGGCCTGGTGCAGACCTCGATCGGGCTCTGCTCGGGCGTGCTGATCGGGTGCCGCACCTTCCTCACCGCCGCCCACTGCTTCTGCGAGACGACCGACGGCGCGAGCTGCCAGGGCACCTCGCTCACCGACCCGGCGCGCACGATCGTCTTTCTCCAGCACGCGGGCTTCGCGGCGGTCTCCGACGTGAACGTGAACCCGGGCTTCACGTTCACCGACACCTCCACGCACGATCTCGCGATCGTCACGCTCGCCGCACCGATCACCGGTATCGCGCCGAGCGCGCTCGACGCGACCGCCGTGCCACCGCCAGGCACGCGCGCGACCATCGTGGGTTTCGGCAGCACCGGCGTGGTGAACGGCAGCGACGTGGGCTTCGGGCTCAAGCGCACGGGCGAGGTCACCACCACGACGTGCAGCGCGCCGGGGCTCGTCTGCTGGAGCTTCACCGGCGTGGATGCGAACACGTGCCACGGCGATTCGGGTGGGCCTCTCTTCGCCGATCTCGGCGCCGGGCCCGTGGTCGCGGGCATCACTTCGGGAGGCGCCGCGAATTGCGCGCCACCCGACCTGAGCTTCGACGCGAGCGTCTTCGACGACCTGGCCTGGATCCAAGGCGTGGCCGGGGCCGACCTCGGCACCGCCGCGTGCGGCGGGCTCCCCGCGGTCGGGCAGCCGGGGGCTGCGGTCCAGGCGACGACGGGCTCGTTCGCGGCACCGAGCACGTTCACGACGACGTTCGGCGTGGCCCCGCGCACGCAGGAGCTGCGCGTCACCACGAACGGCACGCTCACCGGCAACGCCGACCTCTACCTGAGGGCGGGCGCACCGGCGACGCCGACCACCTACGATTGCCACGGGACCAACAGCAGCGTGTTCGAGAGCTGCATCGCGGCCGCGCCGCAGAGCGGGGCGTGGTCCGCGCTGCTGGTCGGCGTCACCGGCCACGGCGACTTCCAGCTCACGGCGACGACCTTCGGCGGCGACCCGCCCGTCTGCGGCAACGGCATCCAGGAGCCCGGCGAGCAGTGCGACGGCGCCGATGCCCTCGGCTGCCTGGCCGGCTGCACGCCGAGCTGCACGTGCGTCGCCTGCACGGAGGGCGCCCTCGACGTCCAGGACTACAACCTGGTGCCCAAGTTCCTCCTGAAGGCGCGGCTCGCCGCCGCAGGCGCGCTCGACCCGCGCGCGGGCGGCCTCGTGATCGGCGTGCTCGGCCGCGACGGCTCGCGCATCACGGCGACGATCCCCGGCGGGCAGCCCGGCTGGCGCGGCCGGCGCAACGCGTGGAGCTGGCGCGGGGAGGCGAGCGGGCTCCGCCGCGTCACGCTGCGGCGGCGGCGTGGCGCCTGGGCCGTCGCCGTCGCCGGGCGCGGCGTGCCGGGCGCGGCGACGTTCAGCGCGACGATCGCCGAGTTCGTGCTCTCCGTCGACGCGACCTGCGGGGTGCGCACGCTGCCCTGATGAGGCGCTACGCCTCCCCCAGCAGCCGCGGCAGCCGGCTCGCGAGCTCGCCCTTCGCGAGCACCTCGCGGCACCCGAGCGCGCGCGCGGTCTGCATGACGTCCACCGCGTCGTGGCCGACGAAGCCGACGGTCGGGACAGCCGCGGTGTCCGGGTCGCGGGCGAGGGACTCGAGCGCCGCGAACGCGTCTGCGAGGCGCAGGTCGAGAATCACCAGCCGCGCCCCGCGCGCCGCCGCGACGCAGGCGGCCGCGTCCCGCGTCCCCTCGACGGGGACGCCGAGCCGCTCGGCCGCCTCGCGGATCCTCGCGGTGAAGACGAGGTCGCGCACGAGGTAGACGACCGGCCGCACCGCGGCCCGCCTATCCCTTTCCCGCGAGGTCGGCGAAGCTCCGGCCGGCGGGCTGCCCCCGCTCGACCGGCAGCCCGGCCGCCTCCCACCCGGGCTCGACCAGGCGCCCGGTGTGGTCGTGGGCGCCGCCGAAGCCGCCGCGGACGTTGACGAGGTTGGTGAAGCCGGCGGCCTCGAGCAGATCGCATGCGCGCATCGACCGCACGCCGCTCTGGCACCCGACGATCAGCGGGGTACCGGGCGCGACGTGACGCGCGACCACCGCCACGAACTCCACGTTCAGCCTGGGACGGCCCGTCTGCGGATCGAGCACGGCCACGGGGACGTTGCGTGCCCCGACGGGATGCCCGGCGGCGAACTCCGCCTCCGTCCGCACGTCGAGGTAGACCGCCTGCGGGTCCCGCATCAGCGCCTCGTGCGCCTCGGCCGGCCCCAGCTCACGCACCGCCATGATCGCATCCTAGCACGCGGCGGCGCGGTCGTCACTGCCGGCCCGCGCCCCTTGTCTCTCGGGGCTCGGCCGTGGCAGGGACCCGGGATGCCGCTGCGCCGTCGCCCCGACGGCACGCCGGTCGCCGGGCTGCACCCCGTGCGCCGGATCATGCCGTTCCTCATGCCGACACGGAACGAGGCGTTCGTGCTCTTCGAACAGGAGATCGCCGTCGCGGGAGCGCGCGCCTTCCTCGCCGCGGCCAACGCCGGCCGGCCCGCCGGACGCGAGATCACGCTCTTCCATCTCGTGCTGCACGCGCTCGGCACCGCGCTCGCGGAGTTCCCGCGCTTGAACCGCTTCGTCGCCGGCTCACGGCTTTACGACCGCCGCGGCATCTGGCTCTCGTTCAGCGGCAAGCAGCGCCTCGATCGCGACGCGCCCATCTTCACGGCCAAGGTGCCCTTCACTTCGGGCGAACCGATCGGCGCGATGGTCGACCGCATCGTGGAGGCGATCGGCGAAGGCCGGTCGGGCCGCGAGAGCGCGACGGACCGCGAGATACGAACGGTCTTGCGGATGCCCGCCCCGCTCCTGCGCCTCGGCACCCGCCTCGTGCGCTGGCTCGACGGCCGCAACCTCCTGCCGGCGGGCTTCGTGGCCGGGGATCCTCTCTACGCCTCGGCCTTCGTCGCCAACCTCGGCAGCGTCGGCCTCGACGCCGCCTACCATCACCTGTTCGAGTACGGCACGATCCCCATCTTCGTGACCATCGGGCGCGTCCGGCGCGTGCCGCGCGCCCGGCCCGACGGTGCCGTCGGGGTCCTCGACGTGCTGCCGCTGCGGTACACGTACGACGAGCGGGTCGAGGACGGCTTCTACGCCGCCCGCGCCCTCGAGCGGGTGCAGGCGCTTCTCGAAGAGCCCGATCGCCACGTGCGGTGATTCTCATGCCCGCGAATCGACCCGCGACTTCTCTCGCTTCCCCGTTGGCAATGAAGTTGCAGCGCCGGCAGGCATGGCGCACCTCACGACGGCCACCGGATTCTCGGGAGAAGCCATCCTGCCCGTCCAGTTCTTCCCCGGCCCCCTCGCCTCGCCGGAGATGCGGCTCCTCTTCGCGGTGCTCGAGGACGGCCTGCACGTTCTCCGGCGCTACGGGGCCTCCCCGCGGCTGCGCAAGCGGCGGATATTCACGGAGACGGTGGCCTGGCTGCTGTCGGACGATCTCTCGTGGCCGTTCTCCTTCGTGAACGCCTGCCAGGGGCTCGGGATCGACGCCGGTTGGCTGCGGGCGCGGATGCTGCCCCACGTCGCCCCGCATCCCGTTCCGCCCGAGGTGCCGAGGACCACCCACTTCGCCCAGGCGGCCGCCGGGTGAAAGGAGGCGCGCGATGGCTCTCATGCGCTGGGATCCCTTCAGCCCGCTGCGGCGTCGGGATGACGTTTTCGAGGACCTCTTCCGGGAGTTCTTCCGCCCGCCGGCCGCAGCCGGAGAGACCGAGGTCGCGCCGCCCGCCGAGATCTCCGAGGCCGACGGGCAGGTGACGGTCAAGATGCCGCTGCCCGGGGTCGAGAGGGAGCACGTGCAGGTCTCGGTCGAGGATGACGTCGTCACGGTCCGTGGCGAGATGCGGCAGGACACCGACGATCGCAAGCGCAGCTTCTACCGCCAGGAGATCCGCTACGGGCGCTTCCGGCGCAGCCTCGCCCTGCCCGTCGAGGTGGACGCGACGAAGGCCACCGCCGCCCTCAAGAACGGCATGCTCACGATCACGATCCCCAAGAGCACGCAGCCGAAGGCCCACGAGGTCAAGGTCGCCGTCGGCTGACCGGGAAACGGGAGGAGGAGCCATGGCACGATCCACGCGCAGGGGCTCGCTGGCGGAGATCGCCGCCGACGTCCGCCGGCTGCGCCGCGGCGCCAAGAGCGCGGTCGTCCAGCTCGGGGACCGCGGCGCGCGCTTGCAGGCGTCGCTCGAGAAGCAGCTCACGGCCCTCGGCCGCACGTTGCTGCGCCAGCTCCACGCGGCCCGCGCCGAGGAGGTCGCAGCGCTGCGACGGCACCTGACCGGGCTCGAGGGCCGCCTCGCAGCGCTCGAGCGCAAAGTCGAGGCGCGCCCGATGTCGGGTTCCGCCTGAGGTCTTTCCGGCGGCCGGGACCCGGCCCCGGACCGCACGGAGCATGTACTGTCGGGTTCTCGCCTGCGACTTCGACGGCACGACCGCGATCAACGGCCGGCTCGCACCGGAGGTGGCGGCCACGCTGCGGGCAGCACGGGCGCACGGCGTGATCACGTTGCTCGTCACCGGCCGTGTGCTCGCCGACCTGCACGCGGCCGACGTCGACTGGGCCGCGTTCGACGCGGTGGTCGCCGAGAACGGCGCGCTCGTGTGGCTTCCGGCCGCCGATCGGACCATTCACCTCGGCACGCCGCCGCCCGAGCACTTCCTGGGCGAGCTGCGGGCGCGCGGCGTGCCCTTCCACGCCGGCGCGGTCGTCGTCGGCACCTGGGACCGCCACGCCGGCGAGCTGCTCGACGTCGTGCGCCGGCTCGGCGTCGACGGGCAGCTCGTCTTCAACCGCGAGGCGCTCATGCTCCTCCCGAGCGGCGTCAACAAGGCCGCGGGGGTCCGCCGGGCGATCGAGGAGTTCGCCCGTTCGGAGCACAACCTGGTCGCGTTCGGCGACGCGGAGAACGACCTGCCGCTGCTCACGATGGCGGAGCTGGGGGTGGCGGCACGCGGGGCCGTGCCGGCGGTGGCCGCCGCCGCCGACGAGCGGCTCTCCCACCCCGGGGGCGCGGGCGTGGCGCACTACGTCGACGCGCTGCTGGCCGCAGGCGCGGCCGCGCCGACCCCCCCACGGCGGCGGATCGTGCTCGGCCAGGACGACGGCGGCCCGGTCACGCTCCCGGGCTCGGGCACCAACGTGATGATCAGCGGCGATCCCCGCTCCGGGAAGTCGTGGCTGGCCGGGCTCGTCGCCGAGCAGTTGATCGACGAGGGCTATCGTCTCTGCGTGCTCGACCCGGAAGGCGACCATCTCTGCCTCGGACGGCGGCCCCGCGTGCTGGTCCTCGGCCACGACCTCCCGCTGCCCGCCCCGCCGGCCGTCCCGCACCTGCTCGCCGAGAAGCGGCTCTCCGTCGTTCTGAGCCTCGCCGCCCTCCCGCAGCGCGACAAGCTCGCCTACGCCTGCGACGTCCTCGACGCGATCGGGCCCGCGCAGACGGCCACCGGCGTCCCGCACTGGACCATGGTCGACGAGGCCCACTACTTCTTCCACGAGGCCGCGTCGTCCTGCCGCCACGCCGCCGGCCGCGCCGGCAGCCTCCTCCTCGTCACCTACCGGCCGAGTCTGGTGGCCGCCGAGGTCTACGCGAGCGTGCAGGCGCACCTCATCACGCGGACGGCGATCGACGAGGAGCGCTACTTCGTCACGGCGCTGCTGCGCAGCCGGCATCCCACCGGCCTCGTCGACGGCGACGCGCTGCGGGGGATCGGCGGCACGCGCGTGGGCCTGCTGCGCTCCGGCGACACCGCGCCGTGCTGGACGATCTTCACGCCGGGCGTGCGCTCGACCGCCCAGGCGCACCACGGGCGCAAGTACGCCGACCTGCCGGTCGCGGAGAACAAGGCCTTCCGGTTCCTCCACGCCGACGGCACCGGCCCGACGCTGGCGCGCAGCGTCGCCGAGTTCCACGCCGCCGTCCGCGCGGTGCCGCTCGCCTCGCTGCGCCACCACCTGATCGCCGGCGACTTCTCGCGCTGGGCCGCCGACGTCCTCCGGGACGAGCCCCTGGCGCGCGGGCTACGGAAGCTCGAGGAGACCGCGCGCACCGGCGGTGTGGCGCACCGCGAGGAGATCCTCGCGCACCTCGCCGACCGCTACTTCCTCCCGGTCACCTGACGAGCGCGAAGAAGCGGCGCGCGTTCCCGCCCAGGATCTTCGCCTTCACCTCGGGAGCGAGGTCGCTGCGCTCGCGCAGCGGGCGGGTCGCGTGCGGGAAGGCCCCGTCCCAGTGCGGGTAGTCGCTCGCGAAGAGGAGGAAGTCGGCGCCGAGCGCCTCGACCGCGAAGGGGATCGCGGCCTCCTCCGCCTCGCAGCTCACCCAGAGCTGCCCGCGCGCGACGTACTCGCGCGGCGGGCGGCGGCATTCCGGCGCGAGCCGGCCGCGCTTCTCGACGTGCTCGCCCAGGCGCTCGACGAAGTACGGCACCCAGCCCACGCCCGACTCGAACAGCCCGACCCGCAGCCGCGGGTGGCGCTCGAGGACCCCGCCCAGGACGAGGGCGGTCGACGCCACCATCATGTCGAAGGGAAAGCTCACGGCGTGGACCTGGAGGTAGTTCTCGAAGCGCTCGGCGCCGAGCGGGGGCAGGTGGATGCCGGGGGCTCCGTGCACGCCGAGGGGCATGTCGAGGTCCTCGGCGGCGGACCAGAAGGGCTCCAGATCGGGATGGTCGAGGTTGCGGGTGCGGAGCACCGCCGGGATCATGGTGGCCACGAGCCCGAGCCGCTTCGCCTCGCCCATCAACGCGACCGACGCGCTGACGTCCTCGATCGGCACCAGGCCGACGCCGAGGAGCCGCCGCGGGTCGTGGGCGCAGTAGGCCGCCAGCCAGCGATTGTAGAGGCGCGCGAACTCGGTCGCGAACGCGACGTCGGCGAAGCCCGGCACGCCGAGCCCCGTGCTCGGGAAGAAGACCACGGCGTCGATCCCTTCGCGGTCGGCGTCGGCGAGGACGCCTTCGGGGGTGAACGGGCTCGCCGCCGGATTGAGCCCCTCGCGCGCGGGGCAGCCCGCGCCCGGGCCGCTCGAGCAGGGATAGGGCCGGCCCTCGACGATGAACGCGCCGTCCTCGTCGGGGCGCGAGAGCCGGATGCGGTCGGGGAAGCGGGCGAGCAGCTCCCCGATGAGCTCGCGCCCCTCGATCACGTGCGCGTCGCCGTCGATCACCTGCGCGGGCATGCGGGTCCCCTACCGTGCCGCCCGCGCCGCGTGCAAGGCGCTCGCCGGCGCGCGAGCGACCATCCCGGTCTCCGGGTCGTAGGTGAGCACCCCGGCGAATCGGCCCCAGTCGAGCAGCGTCCGCACCGCCTCGCTCGGCGACTCGGCGGGCAGGTGCATCGCGACCTCCTCGGCGAGCAGCTCGCGCGGCACCTCGCCGCCGGCGCGCGCGAGGAGGTCGAGCACGTAGCGGAAGGTCGGCAGCTCGCGCAGCCGCGCGCCGAGCCGCTGCTTGCGGCCGGCGACGTCGGCGGCGAGCAGCCCGCGGCCCTCGGCCGTGAGCACCACCCGGTCGTGCGGCGTGTCCACGAGGCCGAGCAACTCGGCGGCCTTGACCACGGCGATCGTGTGCCCGAAGTCGAAGCCGGTGAGGCGGTCGAGCGCGTAGACGTCGAGCTCCCCGCCGCGCTCGGCGAGCAGCCCGAGCACGCCCACCACCTGCGCGATGCGGGCGCGGGGCAGCGGCAGCACGGCGGACGGCGGCGGGGCGGACGGCGGCACGACGTCGGGCATGTGCGTCGTGCAGATGATGTCGTGCACGCTACGGACCAGCTCCTGGAACGCCGCCGTCCCGGGCTGGCGTGGGTGGGGGAGCGCGTTCGCCACCACGGCGCGCACGGTGCCGGGGTTGGCCCCGAGCACGACGATCCGGTCCCCGAGCACGATCGCCTCCTCGATCAGGTGCGTGATCATCAGGATCGCGCGCAGCCCCATACGGCCTTCGGTCCACAGGCGCGCCACCTCGCTGCGCAGCGTCTCCGCGGTGAGCACGTCGAGCGCGGAGAAGGGTTCGTCCATGCCGAGAAGCTCCGGACCGCCCACGAGCGCACGCGCGATCCCGACCCGTTGCTTCATGCCGCCCGAGAGCTCGCGCGGGTAGGCGCGCTCGAAGCCGGTGAGGCCGACCAGGTCGACCGCGCCCTGCACCCGGACCACCTCCTCCTCGGAGCCGACCGCCCGGCCACCCAGCCCGATGCGGACGTTGTCCGCCACCGTGAGCCAGGGATAGAGCGCGAAGCTCTGGAACACGATCGCCGCCCCGGGGTGGAGACCGTGCAGCGGCCGGCCGTGCGCGAGCACCTCGCCCCCGTCGGGCGGCAGCAGCCCGACGAGCACGCGCAGCAGTGTGCTCTTCCCGCATCCCGACGGGCCGAGCAGGCACACGATCTCGCCGTCGGTCACCGTGAGATCGACGTCGCGCAGCACCTCGCGCACGCGTCCGGCCTCGTCGCGGAAGCGCTTGCTGACGCGGCGGCCCTCGACGATGGGAGCGGCGGCGGTCATCGCAGGAGCGCGTAGCGGGTCTCGGCGAGGCGGTACAACCGTCGCCACCCGAAGCGGTTGAGCCCGACGACCGTGAGGGCCATCGTCAGCACGCCCGCGGCGAGCAGCGGGAAGTCGCCCGCGGCCGTGGCCTCGGTGATGAGCGCCCCCAGCCCCGTCGTGACCAACGTGCGGCCGCGGAAGCGCACCAGCTCGGCGACGATGCTCGCGTTCCAGGCGCCTCCCGCCGCCGTGATGAGCCCGGTGACCAGATAGGGGAAAACCACCGGCAGCTCGAGCGTCCGCCAGCGCGTCCAGCCGGCGAGCCGGAAGCCGTCGGCCGCTTCGCGCAGGTCGCCCGGGATCGCGCTGGCGCCCGCGATCACGTTGAAGAGCACGTACCACTGCGCGCCGAGCAGCATGAGCGCGACCGCGATCAGCGAGAACGGCAAACCCACGGCGAGCAGCACCCCCGTCACCAGCGGGTAGAGCATGGGCGCCGGGAACGACGCGAGCATCTGGATCGCCGGCTGCAAGCGGGGAGCGAGACGCGCGGAGCGTCCGATGAGGATGCCGGCGGGCACCGTCCAGGCCGCGGCGAGGGCGACCGTGGCCGCCGTGCGCAACGTGGTCGCGGCGAGCGCGGCCCCGAGCCGACCCCATCCCGCCGCCGGCACCGCGGCGAGGTAGCGCGCGAGCTGCCCCACGCCGAGGGCCACCCCGAGCCCGAGCGCGACGAGGACCGAGCGGCCCGCCGCGCGCAGGACGCCCGCCGCCCGGCCGCCCGCCCGTGGCCCGGGTCGCGGCGGCACGCGGCGGCGCCGCCGCGCCAGCGCCGCGAGCCGGCGGAGCAGCCCCGAGCGGCCGAGCAGGGCCAGCACCCAGGAGCGAGCCTCGACGCCGGGCGCCGTGTCCTCGAGCCGGAAGCGCGCCGACCACGCCACCAGCGGTCGCCACACGAGCTGGTCGGTGGCGAGGATCATCGCCGCCATCGCCACCAGCCCCGCCGCCTCGGCACGGCCGTCGCCCCGGTCGATCGCCGCGCTCACGTAGGCGCCGACACCGGGCAGCCGGAAGTCGCGGTTCCCGAGCGTGAACGCCTCGCAGACCGTCAGGAAGAACCATCCCCCCGCCATCGACATCATCGAGTTCCACACCAGGCCGATGGTCGCCGCGGGGAGCTCGACGGTGCGGAAGTAGCGCCAGCGGCCGAGCCGAAAGAGGATGCCGGCCTCGCGCAGCTCGGTCGGGATGCCGCGCAGCGAGGCGTAGAAGGAGAAGATCATGTTCCACGCCTGCCCGGTGAAGATCATGACGATGCAGGCCAGCTCGAGGCCCGCGTTCGAATGCGGGAAGAGCGCGACCAGGCCGAGCACGAGCCCGGGCAGGAAGCCGAGCACGGGAATCGACTGGAGCACGTCGAGCAACGGGATCAGGATGCGCGCTGCGGCTGCGCTGTGGGCGGCGGCCGTGGCGTAGACGAGCGTCACGGCGAGCGAGAGCCCGTAGGCGGCGAACCCGCGGGCGAGCGACAGCAGCGCGTACCCGGGCAGCGCGCGCGGCGAGAGATCGATCGCCGCCGCCGTCGCCAGCGGCGCGTGCCAGCGGCGCGCGAACGCGACCAGGCCGGCCACGAGCGCACCCAGCCCCGCGAGCACGAGCCCATCGACCCACGACGCGGCTGGCGCGTCGGGGCCGGGGCGGATCGAAGCGTGCCCGTCCACCCGGCCGCGCTAGCTCGGCCCGAGGCCCTGCCAGATCGGCGCGGCCGCCGTGTCGGGGAGAGCGCCGGGCTCGAAGAGCGAGTCGGGTACGTCTGCCCCGTAGCGCACGCCGCTCACGTCGATGACCGTGGAGCCCTGCTGCAGGCGGTCTTGCATCCGCATGCGGAGCACGGTCGGCACGCCGTCGATGTCCGTGATCTGCTCGAACCCCTCGACCTTCCAGAGCTGGCCCGCGGCGTCGTAGAAGTCGCGCTCGATCGGGAAGCCCGAGTCGACCGCGACCCAGGTGACGAGCCGCGAGTAGTACCAGCGCGAACGGGGGATCTCCTCGATCCGGTAGGCGCGCACGCCGTCGTGGGTCTCCTCGCCGAGCAGCCGGTGCTGCGCGTGGCGGTCGACGATGCCGAGGTCGTAGTAGGTGAAGTCCGATCCGAGGAACGCCTGCTGGCCGTCGAGCGGGATGATCTTGCGCACGCGGCGGATGGCGGGATTCCACAGCCACTTGACGTCCTCGTGCTTGCCCTCCTCGACCAGAAACGCCGTGCCGCGCATGCTCTCGGGCGCCAGCACCACGGTCGCCACGCGCTCGCCGCCCTTGATCCGCTTGCGCGCCTGCCCGGCGATCCACTCGGTGGTCTCGCCGCCCTGGCCCGTGATGTGCAGCACGAGCCGGCGCAGGCTCGGCTTGTCGGGCTCCAGCACCGCGTGCATGCGCGCCACGATGGCGTCCACCGTCGGAGCAGCCAGGACCCGCGTCGGAACCTGGAGCAGGAGCGCGGCGACGACGAGGCGAATCGAGACAGCCATCTTCCCCTCCCTGGGACGGGCGCTTCGCCGCGCACGCTAGCACGGCCGCGGCGGATGCCAAAGCAGCTTGACATCGAGCAGGGCCCTCCGGCATCCTCGACCTCACCGTGAGCCGGCCCGTCGCGACCACATCGTGTTGTCGTCCCGCGCTTCCCGCGCCCGCGGTCGCGTCGCGCTCAGGCTGAGCCGAAAAACCTCCAACGTTGCGCTGCCACACTGGCCCGGGAAGCTCGCAAGCCCCCGGGCCTTTTTTTTCGCGAAGGGAGACAAGGGAGACGATGCGGCCATGATCATCGTGCGGCTGCTGCTGATCGCGCTGCTGGCGGCCCCCGCGGCCGCCGAGACGCCGCTCGAGCGGCGCCTGCGTCAGCTCGAGGACGCGGTGCGCCGGCAGCAGCAGGAGATCGAGCGGCTGCGCGCCGAGCTGCGGCAGCAGAAGGCGGCCGGCGAAGCGGCGGAGAATCGGGCGGAGGAAGCGCAACGGCAGGCGACGGCCACCGCGGCGACCGTCGAGCAGGCGAAGCCGTGGTTCAATCCGCCGGACTGGCTGAGGAAGGTGTCGCTCTTCGGCGACCTCCGCTACCGCCAGGAGGGCTTCTACCACCAGCCCCATCGGCAGGGGCAGGAGGTCACCGCGCGCAACCGCGAGCGCATCCGCGGCCGGCTCGGACTCCGGTTCGCCTACAGCGACGAGCTGTCAGCGACGTTCCGCTCCGCCACCGGCGATCCCAATGATCCCATCTCGACCAACGACACGCTCACCGGCGTCTTCGCCCGCAAGCACGTGAACCTCGACTGGGCGTACCTGACCTTCACGCCGGGGAAGACCTTCGACCTGCGTCCGGGCGTGCTCTCCATCACCGCGGGCAAGTTCCCCAATCCGATCTTCCGCACCGACGAGATGGTCTTCGACGAGGACCTCGCCCTCGAGGGGCTCACGCAGACGGTCGAGGTCCTCGGGCGCCCGCACGGGCCCCTCGATCAAGTGCGCGTGCGTGCGCTCGAGTGGACCTTCGCCGAGGTGGCCGACAAGGAAGACGGGTGGATGCTCGGCGGGCAGGTGAATCCCTCCCTGCACTTCGGCACCGTGCTTTTCGAGGCCGGCCTCGGCCAGTACTGGTGGCTCAATCCCGATCTGATCGCGCAGGCGCTCAGCCGCAACACCACCGCGTTCACGGCATCGGGCGCGCCGGTGGCGAACTCGGCGTTCAACCCCGCGCTGGCGAACACGAACCGGCTGATGACGGCGAGCATCCAGCCGCCCACGACCACGCCGGGCAAGACGCCGCCGCCGTTCACGGCCATCACCGGCTACAAGAGCGGCTTCAACCAGACGAACCTCACGCTCGCGGCGACGGTGCCCGACGTCGTGCGCGCGCGGCCGCTGCGTCTGTGGTTGGACTACGTCTACAACTGGGAGGCGGCCGGCCCGCCGAGCGGCTGGACGGCCGGTCTCCGTCTCGGGGAGACGAGCGCACGGGGCGACTGGGCGCTCACCGGCTTCTACGAGCACCTCGGGCAGGAGGCGGCGATCTCGTCCTTCACCTGGAGCGAGTTCGGCACCGGGGCCACCAACGTGGAGGGCCCGGGCGTCGGCGTCGATTATCAGCCCCTCGACCCCTTCACGCTCAGCGCACGCAGCTTCTTCACGAACTTCATCAACCGGCCGACGGGAAGCACCAACCCGACGCTGACGCGCTTCCAGCTCGACGCGTTGGTGAGATTCTAGGCTCCTAGCCCGGCGCGGTCTCAGCGCTGCGGCCGCCGCCCGCCACGCTCGTGCCCGCCGCGCGGGGCCGGTGCCGGCATGCGCGGGACCGGCGCGGGGCCCCGCAGCCGGGGGGCCGACGGCGCAAACTCGGGGCGCAGGCGGTTGGCCGGCTCGCCCGGCAGCTCACGCTGCCGACGCGGCACCGGCGGGGCGGCGAATTCGGGCGCGGGACGACGAGCCCGCGGCGCCGCGGGCGCCCTCTCGTGCGGCGCGGGGGCCGGCGGGCGCCCACCCCCACGGGGCGCCCCGGGCTCGCCGCGCGGCTGCGCCGCCCGCCCGGCGGGCTGTCCGCCGCGCGGCCGCGCGCGGCCGGCGGGCTCGAACCGCGGCGGCGGCGGCGGCCGCGGCCGCACCGGCGCACCGTGGTCGGGGCCGAGCGGAGGGCGGCGCGCGTTCTCGCCCGCGCGCAGCCGCGCCGGCGCGGAGACGAGATGCGGCGCGGGAGCGGCCCCGCCGAGCGCCTTGCCGCCCGGCTGTGTAACGGGCGCCGCGACCTTCGGGGCCCGCGTGGCCACCACCGGGCGCGCACGCACCGCGTCGGGCGGCCGGCGGGCACGGCCCCTGCCGGGCACGAGGCTCGCCGGCACGGGGCGCGCGTCGATCCTGCCACCGAGGGGCCGCACCTGCTGCGCCTGCGCGCGGGTGAGCTGGACGTGGCGGGCGGTGCCGCGCCCGAACTGGCCGCGCGGCACGGCAACGATCGCATGGCGCACGCCGGCGTTGCGGTAGATCGTGATGTTGTTGGCGTTGATTACCGTATTGCGCTCGATGACGACGTTGTTGACGACGCGCGGCCCGCCCCAGCCGCCCCACCACGGCACGCCGACGAAGCCCGGCCGGCCCCACCAGGGGACGAGCGGCTCGCCCCACCCGAGCGCGCACCAGCCGAGCGCGGGCCCCACGCTCACGCCGACTGCGAGGCCAGGCACGCCGAACCACGCCACCAGCGCCGGCGCGTAGAGCGGCGACACCAGGACCGGCCCGGGCGCCCAGCCCCAGAAGCCGCCGACGAAGACCCACCGCCCGTAGTGATACGGCGCCCAGCCCCACGGGGCGTCGTCGACCCACGTCCAGCCGTAGAAAGGATCCCATATCCAGCGGCCGGTGCTGTAGGGCGCCCAGCCTGCGGGCACGGCGTCGGGCACCCACACCGAGCCGTAGTCGGGCACCGTGCGCCAGTTCCCGTAGTGGTCGAGGTCGTCCGCGCCGTAGACGCCCTGTGGCACGTAGCGCGCGCTCATCGGGTCGAGCAGGTGATCGGTGCGCTCGTAGTTCCACCGGTCCCAGGGGTCGAGGTCGGGCGCGACGTAGGTCGCGACCTGCGGGCTGTCGGCGCCCGTCAGCACGATCTCTTCGCTCGGCTGCACGTCGACGGACTCCCCGCCGGCCGGGGTCACGGTGGCCGCGCCGCCGCGGCGCGTGATGAAGGCCGTCGAGTCCTTGCCGACGTTCACCCGGTAGTAGCCGGAGCGGTCGATGGTGAAGGCGGCCTGCGGCGTGTCGACCTCGACGGTCTGCCCGCGGGCGAGCCGGCGGAGGTCGAGGGCGGCCTCGCCGGAGGTGATCTTGAACTGCTGGAAGTCGGGCTCGTTGTCCTCGAGCCCGATCTCCGTGTCGCCCGCGGCGCGCACGAAGGCGCGCGGCCCCACCTGCACCTCGACGTCGGCGCGCGGGCCCGTGTAGAGGCTGTCGCCGGGCGCGAGCGGGGTGTTGACGCGCGCCGGCGACCAGTCCTCGGCGCCGGGGCGCCAGAACGACACGTCGCCCTCGGCGTAGCTCAGTCGCGGCGGCGTCGTCCCGGGAGGCGCGCCCTCGGGGGCCGGCGCGCCTTCCCCGCCGGGTGCGGCCGGAGGCGGCGCCGGCGCGGCCGGCTGCTCCTCGGCGCTCGGCGCACCATCGGTCGCCGGTGGCTCGCCCTGTGCGCGCACGGCCGCGGGCAACAGGATCGCGGCCAGCAGCGCCACCCACACCCGTCCCCTGGTTCGCATGCGGGCTGAAACAATGCACGAGCCCGGAGGTTGCGCAACCGCCGCGGAGCATCAGCCCCGCTTTTGCCTAGCGTGAGCGGATCTCTCGAAGCGGAATCTTGCCTACCGCCTCCGGGGAGGACAGAATCGCCGCTCCGCACGAATGCCGCAAATCTTCCACCGCAGCACGAACACGCTTTCGCGGCTCAGCATCTTCGGTGCGCTGTTCGCGCTCGCCGCGCTGCTCTGGGGGATCGCGGCGGTGAACCGCTCCGCGTACATGACGGGCCAGGGCGTCGCGCGCGTCCAGCCCGTGCAGTTCAGCCACAAGCACCATGCGGGTCAGCTCGGCATCGACTGCCGCTATTGCCATACGCAGGTCGAGACCGCCGCGTACGCCGGCATCCCGCCCACGCAGACCTGCATGAATTGTCACGCGCAGATCTGGGCGGACAGTGCGTTTCTAGCCCCCGTGCGCGCGAGCTTCCGCACGGACCGGTCGCTGGTGTGGCAGAAGGTGCACGTGCTGCCGGACTATGTCTACTTCAATCATGGGATCCACGTGCAGAAGGGCGTCGGCTGCGTCACCTGCCACGGGCGCGTCGATCGGATGAACCAGGTGTACCGGGCGGCCTCGCTGCAGATGGAGTGGTGCCTCGCCTGCCATCGCCGGCCCGAGCGCTACCTCCGTCCCCGGGAACGCGTCTTCGACCTCGCCTGGCGCCCGCGGGGTGATCAGGCGGCGCTCGGGCGCCGCCTCGTCAAGGCCTACGGCGTGCGCACCCGCACCGACTGCTCGGCGTGCCATCGATGACGAGCGCCGCCGCCCCGATCGACCTGACCGCGCTGCGGGCGCGGCTCGCCGGCCGCGGCGGCCGCGCGCTCTGGCGCAGCCTCGACGAGCTCGCCGAGAGCCCGGCCTTCCTCGAGCTGCTCCACGAGGAGCTGCCGCAGCACGCCGCCGCGCTCGCGCGCAGCGTCGACCGGCGGCAGTTCCTGAAGCTGATGGCGGCCTCCCTCGGGCTCGCCGGGCTCGCGGCCTGCGCTCGCCCGCCAGAAGACAAGATCGTCCCCTACGTCAAGCAGCCGGAGGAGCTCGTCCTGGGCGAGCCCCTCTTCTACGCGACGGCCGTGCCGCTCGGCGGCTTCGCCGTCGGCGTCCTCGCCGAGAGCCACGAGGGTCGACCGACGAAGCTCGAAGGCAACCCGACGCACCCGGCGAGCCTCGGAGCGATCGATCCCCCGACCCAGGCCACGCTGCTCGGCCTCTACGACCCCGAGCGCTCGCAGACCATCACCAGCGCCGGGAAGATCCAGACCTGGAGCGGCTTCCTGGCGGCGGTCCGCGCCGCCCTCGACGCGCAACGCCCCCGCGGGGGCGCGGGCCTCCACGTGCTCACCGAGACGGTCACCTCCCCCACGCTGCACGCCCAGCTCCGCGCGCTGCTCGCCGAGTTTCCGCAGGCCACTTGGCACCAGTGGGAGCCCGCCGGACGCGATGCCGCCCGCGCGGGCGCGCTGCGTGCCTTCGGCGCGCCGGTCGAGACGCGCTACGACCTCGCCCGCGCCGACGTCGTGCTCGCGCTCGACGCCGACCTCTTCGCCACGGGCCCGAGCCGGCTGCGCTACGCGCGCGAGATCGCCGGGCGCCGGCGGCCGGGCCCCGGCATGAGCCGGCTCTACGCGGTCGAGAGCATGCCCACGACGACGGGGGCGGTGGCCGACCACCGCCTTGCGCTCGCCGCCGCCGACGTCGAGGGGTTCACCCGCACCGTCGCGGCCGAGCTCGGGCTCGCGGTCGCCGCCGCGCCGGCGGTGGCGGTCGCCCCGCACCACGCCTGGGTACGCGCGCTCGTGGACGACCTTCGCGCCCACCGCGGCGCCTGCGCGGTCGTGCCGGGCGAGCACCAGCCGCCGGCCGTGCATGCGCTCGCCCACGCCATCAACGACGCGCTCGGCAACGGCGGACGCACCGTGATCCACACCGACGCGGTCGAGGCGGCGCCCACGGATCAAGCGGCGTCGCTGCGGGCGCTGGTCGCGGCGATGCGCGCGGGCGCGGTCGAGGTCCTCCTGATCCTCGGCGGCAACCCGGTCTATGCCGCACCCGCCGACCTCGATTTCGCCGGTGCGCTCGGCAAGGTGGCGCTGCGCGTCCACCTGAGCCTCCACCAGGACGAGACCTCGGAGCTCTGCCACTGGCACCTCAACGCCGCCCACGTGCTCGAGGCGTGGAGCGACGCGCGCGCCCACGACGGAACGGTCACGATCCTCCAGCCGCTCATCGCGCCGCTCTACGGCGGGCGTTCGGCGCACGAGGTGCTCGCGGCGCTCACCGGCCCCGAGCGCCCGGGCCACGACGTCGTGCGCGAGCACTGGCAGGGCGTCCACAGCGGCGGAGGCGACTTCGAGGCGTTCTGGCGCCGAGCGCTCAACGACGGCGTCGTACCGGACACGGCGCTCGCCCCACGCACGGTCGCGCTGCGCCCGGGGTGGGACGTCCCCACGCCGGCCGCGCCCGCCGCCGGCCTCGAGCTCGTTTTCCGCCCCGACCCCTACCTGATCGACGGCCGCTTCGCGAACAACGGCTGGCTGCAGGAGCTGCCGCGGCCGATCACGAAGCTCACGTGGGACAACGCGGCGCTGCTCGCCCCGGCCACGGCCGAGCGTCTGGGCGTCGCCAACGGCGACGTCGTCGAGGTCGCCGTCGGCGGGCGCAGCGCGCACGCCCCGGTGTGGGTCGTCCCCGGGCACGCGCTCGACTCGGTGACGGTGCACCTCGGCTACGGGCGCCGCCGGGGCGGCGCGCTGGCCACCGGCGTCGGCTTCGACGCCTACGCGCTGCGGACGGCGGACGCCCCGTCCATCGCGCGCGGCGCGGCGCTGCGCCCGACGGGCCGCCGCCACGCTTTCGCCTGCACCCAGGATCACCAGAGCATGGAGGGACGCGCCCTCGTGCGCGCGGCCACGCTCGCCGAGTGGCGCGCGCATCCCGACTTCGCGCACGCGTTCGAGGAGACGCCGCCGCGCGACCGCACGCTCTACCCGCCGCACGCCTACGAGGGCTACGCGTGGGGCATGGCCATCGACCTCGGCGCGTGCATCGGCTGCAATGCCTGCGCGCTCGCCTGCCAGGCCGAGAACAACGTGGCGGTGGTGGGCAAGGAGGAGGTGGCGCGCGGCCACGAGATGCACTGGCTGCGCGTCGACCGCTACTTCGCGGGCGACCTCGACGCCCCGGCGATCCTTCACCAGCCGGTGCCCTGCATGCAATGCGAGAACGCGCCCTGCGAGGTCGTGTGCCCGGTGAACGCCACCAACCACGACGGCGAGGGCCTCAACGTGATGGTCTACAACCGCTGCGTCGGCACCCGCTACTGCTCGAACAACTGCCCCTACAAGGTGCGCCGCTTCAACTTCTACCTCTACTCCGACTGGACCACCGAGACGCTCAAGATGGCCCGCAACCCCGACGTCACGGTTCGCAGCCGCGGGGTCATGGAGAAGTGCACCTACTGCGTGCAGCGCATCAACCGCGCCCGCATCCACGCCGAGGAGGCGGGGCGGCGGATCGCGGACGGCGAGCTGGTCACCGCCTGCCAGCAGGCGTGCCCCACCGAGGCCATCGTCTTCGGGGACGTGAACGACCCGACGAGCCGTGTCGCTCGCCTCAAGGCCGATCCCCGGAACTACGCGTTGCTGGGCGAGCTCAACACGCGGCCCCGGACGACCTACCTCGCGGCCGTGCGCAACCCCAACCCCGCGCTGGCGGCGGAGCAGCGGTCGTGACGCCCGAACGCCGCGCGCCCGCGCAGGCGCCGCTGATCGGTCCCGGCCACACGCTCGGGACGGTCACCGACCGGATCGCCGCCGTGGTGCTCACCGCCCCCACGCCGCGAGCGTGGTGGGTCGGCTTCGCGGTGGGCTTCGCGCTGCTGCTCGTGCTGCTCGACGCGGTCGCCTACCTGCTGCTGCGCGGCGTCGGCATCTGGGGCGTCAACATCCCGGTCGGCTGGGGCTTCGCGATCATCAACTTCGTGTGGTGGATCGGCATCGGGCACGCCGGCACGCTGATCTCGGCGATCCTGCTCCTGCTGCGCCAGGCATGGCGGCAGTCGATCAACCGCTTCGCCGAGGCCATGACCCTGTTCGCGGTCGCGTGCGCCGGGCTCTACCCGGTCCTCCACCTCGGGCGGCCGTGGCTCGCCTACTGGCTCTTCCCCTACCCGAACACCATGGGGCTCTGGCCGAACTTCCGCAGCCCGCTGATCTGGGACGTGTTCGCGGTCTCGACCTACGCCACCGTCTCGGTCCTCTTCTGGTTCGTCGGCCTCATCCCCGATCTCGCGACGCTGCGCGACCGCTCGCCGAGCCGGATCGGGCGGGCGGTCTACGGCATCCTCGCGATGGGCTGGCGCGGCTCGGTACGGCACTGGGAGCGGTACGAGACGGCCTCGCTGCTGCTCGCCGGGCTCGCCACGCCGCTGGTCGTGTCGGTGCACACGGTGGTCAGCCTCGACTTCGCGATCTCGATCGTTCCCGGCTGGCACACGACGATCTTCCCGCCCTACTTCGTCGCCGGCGCCATCTACGGCGGCTTTGCGATGGTCCTCACGCTCGCGATCCCGCTGCGCCGGATCTACGGGCTCGAGGACTTCGTCACGATGCGCCACCTCGACTACATGGGCCGCGTGCTGCTCGCCACCGGCCTGATCGTCGCCTACGGCTACACGATGGAGGCCTTCGTCGCCTGGTACAGCGGCAGCCCCTTCGAGGCCCACATGATGCTCGACCGCTTTGGCGGGCGGTACGCCCCGCTCTACTGGTCGCTGCTGCTGTGCAACGTCGTGATCCCGCAGGCCCTCTGGTTCCAGCGCACGCGGGCGAGCGTACCGGCGCTCTTCGCGATCGCGATGTCGATCAACGTCGGCATGTGGCTCGAGCGCTTCATCATCGTCGTCACCAGCCTGCACGAGGACTTCCTGCCCTCCGCCTGGGGCATGTACTACCCGACGGTCTGGGACTGGGCGACCTTTTTCGGCACGATCGGGCTTTTCACCACGCTCTTCCTGCTCTTCATCCGCTTCCTGCCCATGATCTCGATCTTCGAGATGCGCACGCTGCTGCCCGAGGCCGAGGTCAAGGAGGAGCTGGCGTGAGGCGGCCGCCCATCCACGGGCTGCTGGCCGAGTTCGACGACGTCAACGACCTCGTGCGCGCGGTGCGCACCGCGCGGGCGGCCGGCTTCCGCCGGCTCGACGCCTACACGCCCTTTCCCGTCGAAGAGCTCTCCCACGCGATGGGCGTGCGACCGAGCCGGCTGCCGCTGCTCGTGCTGCTCGGCGGCGTCGGTGGCGGGCTCGCCGGCTACCTGCTCCAGTGGTGGACGGCCGTGGTCGCCTACCCGATCAACGTCGGCGGACGGCCGTTGCACAGCTGGCCGGCCTTCGTCGTGCCGACCTTCGAGACCACGGTGCTCGGTGCCGCGATCGCGGCGGTGCTCGGCATGCTGGCGCTCAACGGCCTTCCGATGCCCTACCACCCCGTCTTCAACGTCCCGCGCTTCGCGCTGTCCTCCCGCGACCGCTTCTTCCTCTGCATCGAGGCGACTGACCCGCTCTTCGACCGCGAGGGCACGCGCCGCTTCCTCGAGCGCCTCGTCCCCCGACACGTCTCGGAGGTGGAGCACTGATGGCGCGGCGCTGGGGCCTGCTGCTCGCGATCGCCGCGCTCGGCGGCGCCTGCCGTCGCGACATGCAGGAGCAGCCGAAGTACAAGCCGCTGCGCGCCAGCGCGTTTTTCGACGACGGCCGCGCCTCGCGTCCGCTCGTACCCGACACCGTGGCCCGCGGCCACCTCGAGGCCTCCGCCGTCGAGCTCACCGGCAAGGTCGGAGCCGACTGGGTGCGCGAGGCACCGGTGCCGCGCACTGCCGCCGTGCTCGCGCGCGGACGCGAGCGCTACGACATCTACTGCTCGCCCTGCCACGACCGCGTCGGCACGGGCGGCGGGATGATCGTGCTGCGCGGGCTGCGCCGGCCGCCGTCCTTCCACATCGAGCGGCTGCGCGACGCGCCCGACGGCTACCTCTTCGACGTCGTCACGCGCGGCTTCGGCGTGATGCCGAGCTACGCCGCGCAGGTGCCGGTCGCCGACCGCTGGGCAATCGTGCGCTACATTCGCGCCCTCCAGCGTTCGCAGTGGGCGACGCTCGCGGACGTGCCCCCGGCCGAGCGCGAGCGGCTCGAGGGGGCGCCGTGACGAGCGGAGGCCTCGACCGGCTGCGCCACCTCGCCGTCCGCGCCGCGGCCGTCGGGGTCGTCGGCTGCGCGCTGGGTGCCGTCCTCGACCCGGGGCAGCTCCTGCGCTCCTACCTCGTGGCCTACGTCTTCTGGACCGGCTGCGCGCTCGGCTGCCTCGCCATCCTCATGATCAACTACGTCACCGGCGGGGTGTGGGGTGCGGCGATCCGCCGCCTGCTCGAGGCGGGCGCCGGCACGCTGCCGCTCCTCGCGCTGGCGTTCCTGCCGCTCGCCGCGGGCGTCGGGCGACTCTACGTCTGGGCGCGACCCGACGCGGTCGCGCGCGACGCGCTGCTCCAGCACACCCACCCCTTCCTCAACGTGCCGTTCTTCCTCGGCCGCACCGTCTTCTACTTCGCGGCCTGGATCGCCGTCGCGCGCGCGCTGCGGCGCTGGTCGCTCGGGCGCGACGCCCGTCCGGACCCGGCGGCCGAGCGGCGCCTCGAGCTGCTCAGCCGCGGCGGTCTCGTGTTGCTCGGCCTCACCATGACCTTCGCCGCGGTCGACTGGATGATGTCGCTCGAGCCGCACTGGTACTCGACCATCTACGGCGTGATCTTCATGGGCGGCAGCGTGCTCACCGCCTTCGCCTTCGTGATCGCGGTGGCGGCGCTGCTCTCCGACGATCCCGATCTCGCGCGCGTGCTCACCCCCGACGCCTTTCACGACCTCGGCAAGCTGCTGCTCGCCTTCCTGATGCTCTGGGCCTACTTCTCCTACTCGCAATTCCTGATCATCTGGGCGGGGAACCTGCCCGAGGAGATCCCCTGGTACCTGGCGCGCACGCGCGGCGGCTGGGGCTGGCTCGCGCTCGGGGTCGTGGTCTTCCACTTCGCGCTTCCCTTCCCCGTGCTGCTGTCGCGCACCGTCAAACGGCGGGCGCGGACGCTCGCCGTGGTCGCCGCCGCGCTGCTCGCCGTCCGCTTCCTCGATCTCTTCTGGCAGATCGCCCCGGCCTTTCACCCGGGGCGGCTCGCCGTGCACTGGCTCGACGCCACGACGGTGCTCGCGCTCGGAGGCTTCTGGCTCGCGGCCTTCGTCCGCGGTCTCGCCGCGGGGCCGCTCGTCCCGCGCCACGACCCCGTGCTGGAGGGCGCGGCATGACCCCGGGGGGCGGCAGCCACGAGCGCCGCGACGTCGACTTCCGCGCGGTGGCCGCGGGCGGGCTCGCCGTGCTCGCGGCCTTGCTCGCGGCGGTCGCGGCGATGTGGCCGCTCGTCGGCCACTACGCGCGGCGCGAGGCCCGCCTCTCCCCGCCGGCGAGCCCGCTGGCCGCCTACGGGCCCCAGCAGCCGCCCGAGCCCCGCCTCCAGGCTGACCCCGGCGCCGACTTGGCCGCGCTGCGCGCCTCCGAGGACGCGCGCCTCGACGGCTACGCGTGGGTCGACCGCGGTGCCGGCCGCGTCCGCATTCCCATCGAGCGGGCGATGGCTCTCCTCGCGACGGACGGCAGGCCATGAGGGCGCTCTGCGCCGCCGCCGCGCTCGCCGCCACGCTCGCCGCCGCCGCCCGCGCCGACGACGCGCGCCCGCCCGCCCTCCGCGACGTCGGCTACGACCAGCGGCTCGGCGAGAGCGTGCCGCCCGACCTGGCCTTCCGGGACGAGACCGGCCGCCCGGTGACGCTGCGGGAGTACCTCGGCCACGGGCCGGTGATTCTCGTCCCCGCCTACTACCGCTGCCCGATGCTGTGCCCGCTCGTGCTGAACGGGCTGGCGAGCGCGCTGCGGGCCGTCAGCTTCGACGCCGGCCGGGAGTTCACCGTGGTCGCCTTCAGCTTCGATCCCACCGACACGAGCGCGAGCGCCGCCGAGCGGAAGGCGAGCGTGCTCGCCGACTACCGCCGGCCCGGGGCGGCCGCGGGCTGGCACTTCCTCACCGGCGACGCGACGGCCGTCGCGGCGCTCACCCGCGCGATCGGCTTCCGCTACGCCTGGGACGCCGCGCACGCGCAGTTCGCCCACGCGACCGGCGTCGTGGTGCTCACCCCCGGCGGGACGATCGCACGGTACTTCTTCGGGGTCGAGTTCGCGCCGAAGGACCTGCGGCTCGCGCTGGTCGACGCGTCCGCCGGGCGCATCGGGACCGTGGTCGACCAGCTCCTGCTCTTCTGCTTCCACTGGGATCCGGCCACCGGCCGCTACAGCCGCGTCGCGCTCGGCGCCGTGCGCGCCGGCGGCGCCGTGACGCTGCTCGTCCTCGGCGGCTTCGTCGTGCTGATGCTCCGCCGCGAGCGGCGGGGGGAGGCGTAGGTGGCCCCCTTTCCGCTCTTTCCGCCCGAAGCGTCGACGATGGCCGCCCGCGTCGACGCGCTCCTCTTCTTCCTCCTCGGGGTGACCGCCTTCTTCGTCGCGCTGGTCGCGACGCTGATCGTCGTCTTCATGGTGCGCTACCGCCGCCGCGCCCCCGACGAGCGTCCGGCCGCCCCGCACGGCTCCGTGCCGCTCGAGGTCGGCTGGACGGCCGTGCCGCTCGCGATCGTGATGGTGATCTTCTTCTGGGGTGCCAGCATCTACGCGAGCCTCCGCCGGCCGCCCGACGATGCGCTACCGATCGACGTGGTGGGCAAGCAATGGATGTGGAAGGTCCAGCACCTCGAGGGCCGGCGCGAGATCGACGAGCTGCACGTGCCCACGGGACGCCCGGTGAAGATCACCATGACCTCGGAGGACGTGATCCACGGCTTCTACATCCCCGCCTTCCGCATCAAGCAGGACGCGGTGCCCGGGCGCTACACCACGACGTGGTTCGAGGCGACGCGGCCGGGCACCTACGATCTCTTCTGCTCGGCCTACTGCGGGACGCTGCATTCGGGGATGGTCGGCAAGGTCGTCGTGATGGAGCCGCGCGACTACGAGGCCTGGCTCGCCGGGGGCGGCGCCGTCTCGGCCGTCGACGCCGGCAAGGCGCTCTTCGAGGCCAACGGCTGCCCATCGTGCCATCGCCCGGACGGGACGGGCCGCGGTCCGGCGTTGGTCGGCCTCTTCGGCAGCCGGGTGGCGCTCGAGGGCGGCACGAGCGTCGTCGCCGACGAGGGCTACCTGCGGGAGTCGATCCTCAACCCCCAGGCGAAGATCGTCGCGGGCTACCAGCCCGTGATGCCCACCTTTCAGGGGCTCCTCACCGAGGAGGACGTGATGCAGCTGATCGCGTACATCAAGTCGCTCGCCGCCCCACCGGCGGTGCGTACGGAGCGCTGACCATGGAGGCGCGCGCTCCGGCCGTGCACTACCTCAACGTCGACTACGGCGTGCGGTCGTGGCTCTTTACGACCGACCACAAGCGGATCGCGCTGCTCTACCTGGGCACGATCACGCTCATGTTCCTGATCGGCGGCATCTTCGCCGTGCTGATCCGGCTCGAGCTGCTGACGCCCGCCGGCGACCTGGTCTCGGCCGACACCTACAACAAGCTCTTCACGATGCACGGCATCGTGATGCTGTTCTTCTTCCTCATCCCCTCGATCCCCGCGGTCCTCGGCAACTTCCTCGTGCCCATGATGATCGGCGCCCGCGACCTCGCGTTTCCCCGCCTGAACCTGCTGAGCTGGTACATCTTCGTGCTGGGCGCCGCCGTGAGCCTCTGGGCGATGCTCACCGGCGGCGTCGACACGGGCTGGACCTTCTACACGCCCTACAGCACGAGCGCCTCGGTGACCAAGGTGATCCCGACAGCGGTCGGCATCTTCATCAGCGGCTTCTCCTCGATGCTCACCGGTCTCAACTTCATCGTGACGATCCACAAGATGCGCGCGAAGGGGCTCACCTGGTTCCGGCTCCCGCTCTTCATCTGGGCGCACTACGCGACCAGCATCATCATCATGCTCGGCACCCCCGTGATCGCGATCACGCTCCTGCTGGTGGCCCTCGAGCGCGGGTTCCACCTCGGCATCTTCGACCCCGCCCTCGGCGGCGATCCGCTGCTCTTCCAGCACCTGTTCTGGTTCTACTCGCACCCCGCGGTCTACATCATGATCCTCCCGGGCATGGGCGTGGTGAGCGAGCTGATCGCGTGCTTCGCGCGCCGGCCGATCTTCGGCTACGGGTTCGTGGCCGCTTCGAGCCTCATGATCGCCGTGCTCGGCTTCCTCGTCTGGGGCCACCACATGTTCACGAGCGGGCAGTCGGTCTACACGGCCTTCGTCTTTTCGTTTTTGAGCATGCTGGTCGCCATCCCCTCGGCGGTGAAGGTCTTCAACTGGACCGCGACGCTCTACCGCGGCTCGATCGCCTGGGACTCGCCGATGCTCTACGCGCTCGGGTTCATCGGGCTGTTCACGATGGGCGGGCTCACCGGCCTCTTCCTCGCCTGCCTCGGCGTCGACGTGCACGTGCACGACACGTACTTCATCGTCGCGCACTTCCACTACATCATGGTCGGCGGCACGATCATGGCCTACCTCGGCGGCATCCACTTCTGGTGGCCGAAGATCACCGGACGGATGTACCCCGAGCCGCTCGCCAAGGCGGCGGGGCTCATCGTATTCCTCGGGTTCAACCTCACCTTTTTCCCGCAGTTCATCCTCGGCTACCTGGGGATGCCGCGCCGCTACCACGTGTACCCGCCCGAGTTCCAGGCGCTCAACGTGCTCTCGACCGCCGGCGCCTCGATCCTCGGCGTCGGCTATCTACTGCCGCTCTGCTACCTGCTCTGGTCGCTGCGCTACGGGCCGATCGCGAGCGCGAACCCGTGGGGAGCCGCCGGGCTCGAGTGGCGGACCACGTCGCCGCCCCCGACCGAGAACTTCCCGACGCCGCCGGTCGTCGTCCGCGACGCCTACGACCTCGACGGGGTGGCGGCGGCGCCCGGGGAGGTGGCGGTTGGCTGAGCTCGCCCCCACCGTCGCCCATCACTTCGACGACGCCGAGCAGCAGCGCGAGGCCGCGACGTTCGGCATGTGGGTGTTCCTGGTGACCGAGGTGATGTTCTTCGGCGGTCTCTTCACCGCCTACGTCGCCTACCGCGCGCTCTACCCCGACGCCTTCGGGCATGCGAGCAACCACCTCGACGTGCGCCTGGGCACCACGAACACGGCCGTGCTGATCACGAGCAGCCTCACGATGGCGCTCGCCGTGCGCGCGGCGCAGGTCGGCGAGGCGCCGAGCCGGATCGTGCGCTGGCTCGCCGCGACGATGCTGCTGGGCGCCACGTTCCTCGGCATCAAGCTCTTCGAGTACGGGCACAAGTTCCACGAGGGGCTGGTGCCCGGCCCGGCCTTCACGTACACCGGCCCCGACGCCCGGCAGGCGCAGCTCTTTTTCTCGCTCTACTTCGGGATGACGGGGCTCCACGCGCTGCACATGGTGATCGGCCTCGCCCTGCTCGGCTGGCTCGCGCGCCAAGCGATCCGGGGGCGCTTCGGTCCCGCCTTCCACACGCCGATCGAGAACTGTGGCCTCTACTGGCACTTCGTCGACATCGTATGGATCTTCCTCTTCCCGCTGCTCTACCTGATCGGGAGGCACTGATGCCGGCAGAGCACGTCGCCCCCGTCCGCCTGTACCTCGCGGTGTTCGCCTGCCTGCTCGGGCTCACCGCGCTCACCACCGCGATCGCCTTCGCCGACCTCGGGCGCCTCAACACCGTGATCATGCTCGCCATCGCGGTCACCAAGGCGACGCTGGTGGCCCTCTTCTTCATGCACCTGTGGTGGAACGAGCGCCTCACCCGCGTCGCCATCGGCGGGGCGCTGGCGTGGCTGCTCCTCCTGATCGGCCTCACGCTCGCGGATGTCCTGACCCGGGCAACCCTGGGGTAGCGGCCCGGGCGGAGCCACCCTCCCCGTCATTCGCTCCGCTAATGCTGACGGCGAGCTGGCGGTTATTTGTTCGGAGGCCGGGGAGTGCGCCACAATGGGCGCGTGGGCGAGAACGGGTTCTGGCGGCGGCTCTGGTCGACGGCCGTGGGGCGCAAGGCCCTCATGGCGCTCACCGGGCTGCTCATGATCGGCTTCCTGGTGACCCACCTCGCCGGCAACCTGCTCGTGTTCGAGGGTCCGGCGACCTTCAACGGCTACAGCCACTCGCTCCTCTCCCCTCCGATGCTCTACCTCACCTACCTCATCGAGGTCGCCCTGCTCGTCTTCTTCCTGGTGCACCTGATCGCCGCGCTCCTCGTGACCGCGCGCAACCGCGACGCGCGCCCCGTGCGCTACGCGCGGCGCCGCTGGGCCGGGGGCACGAGCCACAAGAGCATCTCGTCGACGACCATGATCCTCAGCGGCCTGGTCGTGCTCGTGTTCGTCCCGCTCCACCTCTGGACGTTCAAGTTCGGCCCGCATTACGTCACCACCACCGAGCCGCACGTCCGCGATCTCTACCGGCTCGTGATCGAGGAGTTCCACGAGCCGGGCGAGGTCGTCTGGTACGTGCTCGCGATGCTCGTCATCGGCTTCCACCTCTGGCACGGCTTCGGTAGCGCCTTCGAGTCGCTCGGCGTGCCCTACCGCCTCCCGCTCCGCCGCGTCGGGCAGGCGCTCGCGGTGGTGCTCGCGGGCGGCTTCGCGCTCATCCCGATCGCCATCGCGCTCTTCGTCGGAGGCCCCCGGTGACGCTCGACGGTCACGTGCCGGGCGGTCCGATCGAGTCGAAGTGGGAGCGGCACAAGTTCGCGCTCAAGCTGGTGAACCCGGCGAACCGCCGCCGGCACACGGTGATCGTGGTGGGCACGGGGCTCGCCGGGGCGTCGGCGGCGGCGACCCTCGGCGAGCTCGGCTACAACGTCCTCGCGTTCACGATCCTCGACAGCCCGCGGCGCTCGCACTCGATCGCCGCGCAGGGCGGCATCAACGCCGCCAAGAACTACAAGAACGACGGCGACTCGGTCTTCCGCCTCTTCTACGACACGATCAAGGGCGGCGACTTCCGCTCACGCGAGGCCAACGTCTACCGCCTGGCCGAGGTGAGCGTCGACATCATCGACCAGTGCGTGGCCCAGGGGGTGCCGTTCGCACGCGAGTACGGCGGGCTGCTCGCCAACCGCTCCTTCGGCGGCGCGCAGGTCTCGCGCACGTTCTACGCCCGCGGCCAAACCGGCCAGCAGCTCCTGCTCGGGGCCTACGGGGCGCTGATGCGCCAGGTGCAGCGGGGCCAGGTGCGCATGTTGCCGCGGCGCGAGATGCTCGACCTCGTCGTGATCGACGGGAAGGCGCGCGGCATCGTCGTGCGCAATCTCGCCACGGGCGCGCTCGAGCGTCACGCCGCCGACGCGGTCCTGCTGGCCACGGGCGGCTACGGCAACGTCTACTACCTCTCCACCAACGCCGGGAACAGCAACGTGACCGCCGCCTGGCGCTGCGCCCGCCGCGGCGCCTACTTCGCCAATCCGTGCTTCGTGCAGATCCATCCCACGTGCATCCCCATCACCGGCGACCACCAGGCGAAGCTCACGCTGATGAGCGAGAGCCTGCGCAACGACGGGCGGGTCTGGGTGCCGCGCACGCCGCGGGACCCGCGCCCGGCGCGCGAGATCCCGGAGGCCGACCGCGACTACTTCCTCGAGCGCCGCTATCCGAGCTTCGGCAACCTCGTGCCGCGCGACGTGGCCTCGCGCGCCACCAAGGCCGTCTGCGACGAGGGCCGCGGCGTCGGCGCGACCGGACTCGCGGTCTACCTCGACCTCGCCGACGCGATCCAGCGTCTCGGTGAGGCGACCATCCGCGAGCGCTACGGCAACCTCTTCGACATGTATCGGCAGATCACCGCCGAGGACCCGTATCGGACGCCGATGCGCATCTATCCCGCGGTCCACTACACCATGGGCGGCCTGTGGGTCGACTACGACCTCATGAGCAACCTCCCGGGGCTGTTCGTGCTCGGCGAGGCGAACTTCTCCGACCACGGCGCCAACCGCCTCGGAGCGAGCGCCCTGATGCAGGGCCTCGCCGACGGCTACTTCATCGCGCCCTACACGCTCGCCGGCTACGTGGCGGGGACGCCGCTCGGGCCCGTCTCGACCGACCACGACGCCTTCCGCGAGGCCGAGGCCCAGGTCCAGGCGCGCATCGACCGGGTGCTCGCGCTCAGCGGCGGTCGCACGGTCACCCAGCTCCATCGCGAGCTCGGGCGCGTCATGTGGGACGACGTCGGGATGACCCGCAACGAGGCCGGACTCAGGCGCGCTCTCGAGCGGGTGCGCGCCTTGCGCGACGCGTACTGGCAGGACGTGCGCGTGCCGGGGCGCAAGGACAACCTCAACAAGCAGCTCGAGCTGGCGCTGCGGATCGCCGACTACCTCGAGTTCGCCGAGCTGATCACCCGCGACGCGCTCTACCGCACGGAGTCGTGCGGCTGCCACTTCCGCGAGGAGAGCCAGACCCCCGAGGGCGAGGCGCAGCGCGACGACGAGCGGTTCGGGCACGTGGCCGCCTGGGAGTTCACCGGCGTCGATCGCGAGCCGATCCTCCATCGGGAGCCGCTCGCCTTCGAGGCCGTCCACCCGAGCCAGCGGAGCTACAAGTGATCCTGAACCTCCTCGTGTGGCGCCAACCGGCCCCCGACGCCCCTGGACGGCTCGTCCCCTACACGGTGCACGACGCCGCGCCGGACATGTCGTTCCTCGAGCTGCTCGACGTCCTCAACGAGGACCTCGTCAAGCGCGGCGAGGATCCGATCGCCTTCGACTACGACTGCCGCGAGGGCATCTGCGGCTCCTGCGCGATGATGATCGACGGCGTCCCGCACGGGCCGCTCCCGGGCACGACCGCCTGCCAGCTCTTTTTGCGCCACTTCCCCGACGGTGCGACGGTGACCGTCGAGCCGTGGCGGGCGAAGCCCTTCCCCGTGGTGAAGGACCTGGTCGTCGACCGCAGCGCCTTCGACCGCATCATGGCCGCGGGCGGGTTCGTCTCCGCGGACACCGGGAGCGCCCCCGAGGCGAACATGATCCCGGTGCCGAAGGACGCGGCCGAGGCGGCCATGGACGCCGCCGCGTGCATCGGCTGCGGGGCGTGCGTGGCGGCCTGCAAGAACGCCTCGGCGGCGCTCTTCGTCGGCGCCAAGGTGACGCATCTCGTGCTGATGCCGCAGGGACATCCGGAGCGCGAGCGGCGTGTGCTCGCGATGGTCGAGCAGGCCGAGCGCGAGGGCTTCGGGGCGTGCTCCAACGAAGGCGAGTGCCAGGCCGTCTGCCCGAAGGAGATCTCGGTCGCGCACATCGCGCGCATGAACCGCGAGTACCTGCGCGCGCTGCTCAAGCGGCTCTGATCGTCAGGGGAAGGTCGGGAGGCAGACGAGCTTCAAACGCTCGCTCACCGCGCCCGCGAGCGTCTGCACCCGCAACGCGAGCACGCCGGTGCCCGCGCGCGGCCCCGTGCCGCTCGGGCGTAGCGGCACGACCACGTCGAGATAGCCGCTGCACGCGTCGGGAGTGGTCGCCGGCGGACCGTAGGTGACCGTGCTGCCCGCGACCGTGCCGTGGGCGGCGCCGTCGATTCCCGCGAGCGCGCCGAGCAGCGCCGCCGCGTTGGCCTGATCCGCGGCGTCCGTCCCGCTCGCGAGCCGCCCGCCCAGCGCGACCGCGGCCACCGGCGCGGCGACGCAGGCGAGCCGGGGATCGGCGCTGTTGAGACACACCGCCACGTGGAAGGTGCACTGGCCGTCCGCCGTCGCGTCGAAGTCGCAGAAGGGCTGCCCGTCCGCGCAGGAGACGGTCGCGCTCGGCAGCCCGTTGCGGTCGAGCCCGAGGTCGGGATCGACGAGCCACTCGAAGGCGCATCCGACGGGCGACCGCTCGTTGGCCACGCAGGCGCCGGGCGCGGGATCGGTGCAGGCCACGGGCGGTGCGGCGCACGGGGCGCTCGCCACGCAGCCGCGCGCGAGGTTCGACCACAGCGAGTTGAGCGTGAGCGTGTCCGCCCCGGCGGAAAGCGTCGCCAGGCATGCCTCGCTTTCGCAGACGTCGGCGTTCTCCTCGCCGGTGCGATCGTCGTACCAGCCGCCCGCGGCGACGGGCGGCGCGTCGGGATCGGTCACGATCTCGGCGAGCTCGTGTGAGCCGACCGCCTCGAGCGCCGTGCCGGCGTCGCTGCCGCCGTCGACGAAGCACGTGCCGCCGCCCTGCGTGCACGGAAAGGGGAGCACCGCGTAGCGCACGCGGCTTCCGCCGCCGACGAAGCTGTCGTGGTAGCCGCAGAACGTGAAGTTCGATCCCCCGCAGCCGGTCTCGCCGCCGTCGACGACCGGCACGCCCTGGGGCGGCGCCACCACGTAGACCACGTCGTCGGCCGGCACGGGCGCCCGGCCCGCCGCGGCCTCGGTGAGGATCTGCTGGCGGATCACGGCGTCGGCGAGCTCGCCGCCCGGCGCGACGGGGGCGCTCGCGATCACCTCGTCGCCGAGGTAGCTCCCGGCCGCGAGCGGCCGGCCCGGCAGCTCGTACTCGCGCCAGGTGCAGCCGTAGGCGCTGCCGCCGAGCTGCTGGAAGAGCGCGCGCAGATCGGCGGCCGCCGCGAGGTGCGTGGGATCGCTCTGCCACTGGGCGCCCCAGAAGAGGACGAACACACCCGGCTGCGCGACCAGGTCGCCGCCATGATAGGTGAGCGTGTGGCGCCCGGGCCGACAGCTTGGAGTGACGCCGGCGGCCCGCGGCGGCCGCGGGCGGCTCCGCCCGCGCGGAGCTGCGTCCGCCATGGCCCCGCAGGCGAGGAGCGCGGCGAGGACGGTCACGACGATCGACGAGCGCATGCGACGCGCGCCGGGTATACGCCGCCCGCACGCCGCGGCGCAACCGTCAGCGCTGGGCGTCGAGCGCCGCCCGGATGCCGCGCGCGAGGTCCACTGCCGGCCCCCGCCCCCAGAAGTGCAGGAAGACGACCCGTGGCTCCTCGTGCGTCATGTGCCCGTGAATGGCGACGACGTGGATGCCCGCACGGCACAGCGCCCGGAGCACGCCCTGCAGCTCGTCCTCGTGCGCGGCGAAGTCGCCGTCGACGAGCGCGGCCGCGGGCGCGCCTGCGAACGCGGCCCAGTTGGCGACGCCCATGGCCGCGCCCATCTCGGCCCCGTGCATCGTCGCCCGCCGGGCGAGCACGAACTTCACCATGCCGTGCGCCGTCTGCCCCGGCGCGCCCACCACGGCCTCGAGCGAAGCCGCCGTGAGGCTGCTCTCCGCGGGCACGGGCGGATCGCCGAAGCCGGCGGCGGGCGGCGCGTGCCGCGCCCCCCGCTCCACGTCGAGCACCTTGCGCACGCCGGCGGCGAGGTTCTCGGTGCCGCCGTGCCCGGCGACGTGCATGAACATGACCCGCGGGTGATCGAACGCAAAATGGTTGTGCAGCGCGGTCACCTCGAGGCCGGCGTCGAGGGCGGCGCACAGGACCGGGCTCACCTGGTCTTCGGTGAGGGCGAGGTCCCCCATCACCGTGACGTCGTCGCCGCTGCCGGTGAAGGCCGCCCACGAGGTGAGGCCCTGGAAGGGCTCGATCCGCACTCCATCGACGGTGACGGCGAGGTCGCTCCGCGGCACCGCCACCCGGACCACTCCCTCGCTGACCTCGGGCTCGATGCCGGTCAGGCGCCCGATCAGCGCCGCGTCGGGCCCGTCGGCCGAAGCCGTCGCAGCGATCAACGCCCCCAGCGCGGCGAGCGCACGCACCCTCCTCGTCGCCATGATCTCCTCCCTCCGGCCGCGGCGCACCGCGTTGTAGACCAGCCGCCCGGGGGGATCAAAGCCCCTCGTGACCCGACGGCCCGCGGTGGTTTGCGACTCGCACGACCGGCCGATATCCAGAAGGAGGTGGCGCGTCCGTCGCTGTCGTCGTTCCAGTCCGTCGTCGGGCTGGTTGCCGGGATCACGTCGATCTGCGGCGCCTTGTACTCCGCCGTGGAGCATTGGCAGCCCATCCCGCGGCTCGGTGACGTGGTCGCCGTCGTGCGCGACGGCCACACCGAGCGCCCGCTGCCCGGGGCGACGGTCGAGGTGCTCACGCCCGAGGACGCGCTGGTCACCACGCTCACGCCGGCCGGCGACGGGCGCGCGGAGACCCGGCTGCGGGAAGGCACGTACCGGCTCCGCGCCATCCACCCGCAGCGCGGCGAGGAGACGCGCGACGTCGAGGTCCTCCCCGGGCAGACGGCCGAGGTGCGCTTCCAGCTCGCCCGGGAGGATGCGGCCCCCGTGCGGCGCGGCGCACGGACCGGCTCGCCCTCCCGGCGCACGCTCGGCGACGCCGTCGAGCGCGGGGTCAGCGCCGCCCACGGGCTCCTGCGCCGCCTCGGACTCTGAGCGGCCCCGCGCCCACCGCGGCGTCCGGCGCGTCGACCCAGAGGTCGACGAGATACGCGTCGCCGATCGCGATCCCGGAGATGACGCGGATCGACGGCCCGGTCGCGCTGCCCGCCGCCGTGGTGCGCGTACGCACGCCGTCGGCGCGCTCGCTCATCCTCCACCCCGCGGGCAGGCAGCGCCGCACGAGCGCGACCGCCTGCGCGTAGGCCGCGTCGGCGTCGGTCTCGCGGTCACCGACGTAGAGGTCGCAGGTGTACGCCGCGGGCACGCCCCCGAAGACCAGGCAGTCCCGCCCGCCCGCAACCGCAACGGTGGCCTCCCATGCCCCGAAACGCGCCGTGCGGCCGCCGCGCACGGCGCGGAATCCGCGCGGCGCTGCCGCGAGCACCGCGCGGAGCGCGGCGCACGCGCGCGGCGGCGTCGCCGCCGCCGGCCAAGCCAGGCCGAACGCGAGGGCCGCCGCGGCTCCGATCCGCACGAAGGCTGCCGGCGGGCGCGGCTCGCCCGCCGCCGTCATGCCCGCCCCCGCGCCCGCCGGTAGCGGCGGATCAGCGCGTTGGTCGACCCGTCGTGCGTGAGGGCCGGTGCCGTGGGGCTCACGAGCTCGGGGACGATGCGTCGGGCCAGCGCCTTGCCCAGCTCGACGCCCCACTGGTCGAACGAGTCGATCTGCCAGATCGTCCCCTGCGTGAACACGCTGTGCTCGTAGAGCGCGACCAGCGCCCCGAGCGTCGCCGGCGTGAGCCGGTCGGCGAGGATGATCGACGAGGGCCGGTTGCCCGCGCACACGCGGTGGGGCACGAGCCGCTCGGGCGTGCCCTCGGCCCGCACCTCCTCCGCGGTCCGGCCGAAGGCGAGCGCCTCCGCCTGCGCGAGCACGTTGCCGATCAGCAGGTCGTGGTGGTCGCCGAGCGGATTGAGCGGCTCGCAGAACGCGAGGAAGTCGCAGGGCACGAGCTTCGTGCCCTGATGGATGAGCTGGTAGAAGGAGTGCTGGCCGTTCGTTCCCGGCTCGCCCCAGACGATCGGCCCGGTCTCGTAGTCGACCTCGACCCCGTCGAGCGTCACGTGCTTCCCGTTCGACTCCATCGCGAGCTGCTGGAGATAGGCGGGGAACCGCTTGAGATACTGGTCGTAGGGCAGCACGGCGAGGGTCTCGGCCCCGAAGAAGTCGGCGTACCAGACGGCGAGCAGCCCCATGAGCACGGGGAGGTTCTGCGCGAACGGCGCGGTGCGGAAGTGCTCGTCCATGGCGTGGAAGCCGGCGAGCATGGCGCGGAAGTGCTCGGGGCCCACGGCGAGCATCGTCGAGAGGCCGATGGCCGAGTCCATCGAGTAGCGGCCGCCCACCCAGTCCCAGAAGCCGAACATGTTCTCGACGTCGATGCCGAACCGCCGCACCTCGGCGGCGTTGGTCGACACCGCGACGAAGTGCCGAGCCACCGCGGCGGGATCGCGTAGCGCGCCGAGGCTCCATGCCCGGGCGGTCGCCGCGTTGGTCATGGTCTCCTGGGTCGTGAACGTCTTCGACGAGACCACGAAGAGCGTCTCGGCGGGATCGAGGTCACGCGTGGCCTCCGCGAAGTCTGTGCCGTCGACGTTCGACACGAAGCGCACGACGAGCTCCCGGCTCGCGTAGTGCCGCAGCGCCTCGTAGGCCATCACCGGCCCGAGGTCCGAGCCGCCGATGCCGATGTTGATCACGTTGCGGATGCGCTTGCCGGTGTATCCGGTCCAGCGCCCGTCGCGCACCCGTCCGGCGAAGGACGCCATCCGATCGAGCACCGCGTGCACCTCGGGCACGACGTCCTGGCCGTCGAGCACGATCGACACGTCCCGCGGCGCTCGCAGCGCGACGTGGAGGACCGCGCGGCCTTCGGTCGCGTTGATCTTCTCGCCCCGGAACATCGCGTCGATACGCGCGCGCAGCTCGGCCTCGTCGGCCAGCGCGAGGAGCAGCCGCAGCGTCTCCGCGGTGATCCGATGCTTGGCGTAGTCGAGGTAGAGCCCGGCACCCTCGGCCACGAAGCGCTCGCCCCGGCCCGGCTCCTGCCGGAACAGGTCGCGCAGATGCAGGGCCCGCACGGCGGCGTGGTGCGCCGCCAGCGCCCGCCACGCCGGCCGCTCGCGCAGAAGTGGGCTCATCCCGCCCTCCGCAGCGTCGCGCTCTTCTCGGCCAGGCATGCGAGCAGCTCCTCCCACGACGCCACGAAGGCCGCCGCCCCGTCGCGCTGGAGCGTGGCGGCGAGGGCGTCGAGCTCGACGCCGGCGCGCACGAACTCGTCGAGCACCGTCTCGGCGTCACCCCCGTCGCGGGGCAGCATCGCGCCGACCTCGCCGTGGTCGGCGAGCGCGAGCAGCGTCTTCTCGGGCATGGTGTTGATCGTGTGCGGCGCCGCCAGCGCCGAGACGTAGAGCACGTCGGGCGCCTTCGGATCCTTCGTCCCCGTGCTCGCCCAGAGCAGCCGCTGCGAGCGCGCGCCGAAGTTGAGGAGCCGCAGCCAACGGTCGGATGCGAGCAGGTCGCGGTAAGCCTTGTACGTGCGTTTCGCGATCGCGATGCCGAGCCGGCCGTCGAGCGCGGGCGGCACCTTCCCGGCCACCGCGACGTCCCAGCGGCTCACGAAGACCGAGGCCACGGACGGCACGAACGGGTTGCGGCCGGCGGCGATCCGCCGTTCGACGCCGCGCAGGTAGGCGTACGCTGCGGCGAGGTATTGCTCGCGCGAGAAGAGCAGCGTCACGTTCACCGGCACGCCCGCGAAGATCGCCTCCTCGATCGCCGGCACGCCCTCGCGCGTCCCGGGGATCTTGATGAAGAGGTTCGGCCGCGCCGCGCGCGCCGCGAGCGCCGTCGCCGCCGCCACCGTGCTCTGCGTGTCGTAGGCGAGCTTCGGCGAGACCTCGAGCGACACCCAGCCGTCGACGCGGTTGGTCGCCTCGTGCACGGGGCGGAACAGGTCGGCCGCGCGCGTGAGGTCGTCGAGCGCCAGGTCGAAGAACAGGTCTTCGCCGGCCCGGCCCGCCGCCGCCCCGGCACGGATGGCGGCGTCGTAGTCGGGACTGCTCTTGATCGCGTGGTCGAAGATCGTCGGGTTGGAGGTGAGCCCGGTCACCGAGAGGTCCGCGATGTAGCGCGCGAGCTCGCCGCCCGTGAGCAGCCCGCGGGTGATGTTGTCGAGCCAGAGGCTCTGGCCCGCCGCGTGCAGTCGTTGCGTGGCCTTCATGCGTTCCTCCTCGCCCGCCCGGCTTCGAGCAGCACGGGCAGCGCGCAGTCCGCCAGCTCGCCGATGCGCGCGAGGGTGACGTCGGGCGGCGGGTACTGCGCCACGTCGGGCGCGTGCGCGTAATGGCCCTGCCGCGGGAAGACCGTCGTGAGGCGCTCGCCCCACACGCGCTTGGCCGCGGTGAGGATGCGGACCTTGTCGTCGACGAGCACGTAGTGCTCGGCAGGAAACCGCCGCTCGACGTCGTCGAGCTCGCGCTCCTTGTGGATGTAGATCAGCACCCGGCCCTCGACCGCCGCGAAGAGCCCCGAGCGCTCGACCTTGCGCGGCTGGAAGACCACGTCGCCGTCGGAGAGGATCACGGTGGGCCCGAAGGTCGTGAGGTGCTCGATCGCGTCGAGCGAGCCCGGGTAGAGGCGGTTGGCGAACGGATAGTTGATCAGGAACGACGAGACGGCGAGCAGGTGCGGATCGCGCGGGTGCTCGACACGATAGCGCTGCAGCGCACCCAGATAGTCCGCGTAGCCGAGCTCCGCGCGCAGCGCCTCGAAGATCGCCCAGTAGCGCTCCTGCCGCTCGGCGCCCACCTCGCGCGCGAGGTAGCGACGCAGATCGGCGGCCACCCGGTCGTTGTCGAGCAGCGTGTTGTCGACGTCGAGCAGGAAGACGACCGGGCTCACCGTCATGCCCGCGCCCGCCGCGGCACGGCGGGCGCCGTGCCCTCCCAGAGGCGGAAGCCGCCCACGAACGCGTTGGCGTTGTCCCCGAGCCGTGCTCCCGCCGGCGCCCTGCCGAGCTTCTTCGCGTTGCCGCCCCCGATCACGAGGTCCTCGGCCTCGAGCGCCACCTTGAGCCGCTCGGCCACGTCGGCCACGGCGCGCCTCCACTTGCGCTTGCCGAGCCGCTCGAGGCCGCGGCGGCCGACCCAGTCCTCGTAGGTGCGTCCCTTGCGGTACGGGAGGTGCGCGATCTCCATCGGCTCGAGCACCCCGTCGACGATGAGCGCCGACCCCAGGCCCGTGCCGAGCCCCAGGAACAGCATGCGGCCGCCGCGGTAGCTGCCGAGCGCCTGCATGGCCGCGTCGTTCACGAGCTTCACCGGCCGTTCGAAGGCGCGTGCGAAGTCGAACCCCACCCAGCCGCGCCCGAGGTTGGCGGGCTCGGCGACCGGCCGGCCGTGCAGGACCGGGCCCGGGTAGCCGATCGAGACCGCGTCGAAGCGCCAGTCGCCGGCGAGCTGCTTGACTGCGGCGACCATACGCTTCGGCGTCAGGCGCGGGCCGGAGGGGACCTTGCGCGGGGTGCGCTCCCCGGTCGCCAGCACCTTCACGTGCGTGCCGCCGACGTCGATCACCAGCACCCGCGGGGCCGGCCTCACGAGCTCGATCCCTTCTCCTCGTGGCCGCCGAACTCGAACCGCATCGCGGAGAGCAGGCGGTCCTGGAAGTCGGCTTCGCCGCGGGAGCTGAAGCGCTCGAAGAGCGCGGCGGCGAGCACGTGCGCGGGCACCGCCTCGTCGACCGCCGCGTCGAGCGTCCAGCGTCCCTCGCCCGAGTCGGACACCCGCCCGGTGAAGCGCTCGAGCCCCGGGTCGCCGGCGAGCGCGGCGGCCGTGAGATCGAGGAGCCAGGACGCGACCACGCTGCCGCGCCGCCACACCTCGGCGACGTCGGCTAGGTCGAAGTCGTACTGGTAGAACTCCGGGTTGCGCAGCGGCGTCGTCTCGGCGTCGACTTCGCGCTTGCGGCGGCCGACGTTGGCATGCCGCAGGATGTTGAGGCCTTCGGCGTAGGCTGCCATCAGGCCGTACTCGATGCCGTTGTGCACCATCTTGACGAAGTGGCCCGCACCGTGCAGCCCGCAGTGGAGGTAGCCCTCCTCCGCGGTGCCGCGCCGCGCCGCGCGCCCGGGCGTCGCCGCCACCGTGCCCCGCCCGGGCGCGAGCGCCCGGAAGAGCGGGTCGAGGCGGCGGACGACCTCCGGCTCGCCGCCGATCATCAGACAGTAGCCGCGCTCGAGGCCCCACACACCGCCGCTGGTGCCGCAGTCGACGTAGTGGAGGCCGCGGGGCGCGAGCCGCGCGGCGCGCGCGATGTCGTCGCGGTAGTACGAGTTGCCGCCGTCGACGACCACGTCGTCGGCGGCGAGCCGGGGGACGATCGCCTCGAGGGTCCCGTCGACGGCGGCGGCGGGGACCATCAGCCACACCACGCGCGGCTTCGCGAGCCGCGCCACGAAGTCGTCGAGCGACGTGGCTCCGATCGCTCCCTCGCCCGCCACTGCCTGCACGGCACCGGCCGACACGTCGTGGACCACGCACTGGTGGCCGCCGCGCAGGAACCGCCGCACCATGTTGGCGCCCATCCGTCCGAGCCCGACCATGCCGACCTGCATGCTCGCCTCCTCGCCGTCCGACCGCGGGGCGATCGTGCCCGACCCCGACGGTGACGCTTTCGTTGTGGCAAATCCCGCGCGCCTTGGCGAGTCCGGTCCTCGCGGGACGCGCGTTCCGGCCGGCCTCCGGTCGCCGATCAGCGCGCGGCGGCCGCGATCTCGACCGGCCGGACGCGCACCGCGAGCGGCTCCTGGAGCATCGCCAACGCCTGCGCCTCGTCGCCGGGCCGGTAGGGGCTCGGCAGCACCACCAGCGACGCGTCGATACGGTACGCCCCGGGCTGCAGGTTCGTCATGCGCAGCAGGCGATAGCCGGCGCCGCGGTCGGGGGCGTCGTTGGCTGCGGCCGCGTCGGCGAAGACCGTCCCGCGCGTGATGCCCCACGTCCGCCACGCCTCCGGAATGCGCAGCGTCTGGAGCACGGTGCCCGCGGGACCGCTCACCACCCACCACTCGTGATCCCGCTCGGCTCCCGCTGGACCGTCCCGGGCGCCGAGCGGGACGCCGTCGGGGTTGGCGGCGTCCCAGTAGCGCATGTCGGCCGCGGCCGCGCCGAAATCGTCGAGCGTCTCGAAGCGGAAGGCGCGCAACGATCGCAGGGCGAGCGCGGGGATCGAGAACGTCGACGGCGTCACGAACGAGCTGAAGTAGTAGTACGTCGACACGGTCCCGTTGGGGATCTCCGGGAACAACGGTCCGAGGTCGAGCGCCTGGCGCACGCGGCGCACGGCGCGCACCGGGCCGTTCTTGACGCCCTCGGTGGTCACCGAGAAGCTCTCCTCGGTGAAGGTGGGCGCCCAGGTCGTGATTAGCAGCGAGAAGGTCGGATTGATGCGCATCAGCATCCGCCGCACCAGCTCCTCACCGCTGCCGCCGGCCGCAGGGCTCACGCGCACGCCGGCGAGGAAGTTGCTGCGATCGCGGGAGTAGCGCACCTCGTAGTAAAGGGCCCGCGCCTCGCCGCGCGCGGTGTCGAACACCGCATAGCGCACCGGCGAGCGCGGCGGCGGCTCGCCCGGAAAATGCGCGACGTACACCCAGCCCCGCCCGCCGCGCGCGCCGTCCTCGACCTCGATCTCGAACACCGCGTCGCTCGCGTCGGGGAGCCGGTCCGCGCCGATCCGGTCGCCCGCGTCCTTGGCCATGAACACCAGCTCATCGTCGTCGTCGAACGTGAAGTCGCCCTCGGCTCCCTCGCCGGACAGCACCAGCTCGCCGCCCGCGTCGCGCGCGTCGAACTGGAAGGGGATCGCCTCGAGCACGCCGCCGCGCGCCGCGTAGACCCGATAGCGCGCCGTGCGGTGGTCGGGGAGGGCGGCGAGCAGGCCCGTGCGCACGACCACCGGATCGTGGAAGCGCGTGAGCGTCTTCGCCTCGCCCGCCGGCGACCGAGCGGCCGCCGGCATCCCGAGCACGAGCGCGCCGAGCGAGGCGAGGACGAGCGCGCGCGGGCGCGCCGCCCGCCGCGCGCCCGCGCCGCCCGCTTGCCCGCTGCACGATCGCCGCGTCATCGCGCCGTGCTCCGTCGGCCCGCGATGATGCGCCGGTCGGGCGTGCGCCGTCCATCACGTTCGACCGGGCCGACACCATGCGCGGCGCCGTGCCCTCCGCTCAGATCCAGGACTCCTTGAGGCCGAGGCCGTATCCGGCGGCGGTCACGGCAACGGAGCCGACGCCCACGAGCGGCGCCGCCAGCAGCGTCGGAACCAGGGGCGGCACGACGAGCGGTGCGACGCAGACGTACGCGCCGACGAGGAAGTCGAGCTGATCGAACGGGATCCAGGGCGCGCCCGGCGGGATGCCGACCCGCCGCTTGAAGAACGACTTGACCGCGTCGCCGAGGCCGGCGCCGAGCCCGAGCAGAACCCCGGGCAGCGGATCGACGACCCGGTAGTCGACGAGCGCGAGGTCGCGCAGGACCCCGTGCTCGTGGAGCGCGGCCTGCGCGGCGTAGACGATTGCGCCGGCGATGATGCCCGCGAGCAGCCCGCGCCACGTCTTGTGATCACCGAGCACACGGACGCCGCCGAGCGTCCACCCCGCGTCCATCGGCCGCGCGAGCGCTGCGAAATGACCCTGCACGAGGACCGGGGCCATGTTCGCCACGTAGGCGGGCACGAAGAAGTAGAGAGCCCGGAGCAGCGCGGCGCCCGATCCCCCCATCGGCGTGGCCACCGCATGCTACCGGCCCTGCAACCGGCGTACCGCCCTCCACTGCGGGCCCGCGGTGCACCGCCTCGTCGGATTCCTTCATGGTGGCTTGCTTTTCGTGAACGATGCTGGCGCCGCCTGGCCTTCCCACCGGCCGGAAGGCCCCTGCCGGGGGGTTGCCAATCACGAGACGACACGGCGAAAAAGCCAGGCGGCACGGCTCAGCACGCCGAGTGCATACGTTCCAGCAGGGAAGGGGGACGCTGATGGACGCGCGCGCACGCTGGCTCTCATCCGCCGGGACGCTCCTGCTCGCTTCGCTCCTCGCCGTCGACGCCACCGCCGGCCCGATCGCGGTGGTCACGGGCGGGGGGGCGAAACGCAACGACTGCCTCGCGCAGATGGACGCGAGCGGGGTCGCGTTCCCCACGGGCCGGGCGCCGAAGGGCGCCTCCTGCGCCGACGGGGACGCCTGCGACCAGGACGGCGTGCGCAACGGGGTCTGCCGGTTCTCGGTCTCGATCTGCGTGAACCAGCACGGGGCGCGGTGCGCCCCGGGCAAGATCACCGGCCTCAAGCTGCGGCGGGCGCGCGGCGTCGGGGACATCGCCGCGCTCCAGGCCGCCCTCGCCCAGCTCGCGCTGCCGACGAGCCAGACGGAATGCACGGCGCCGGCCGACGTCGCGGTGCCCACGGGCGGGCTCGACGCCAAGGGCCAACCGCGCAAGGGCTTCCTCGATCTGCGCCTGCGGGCGCGCGGCCCGGGCCGCGTCGACCAGAACCGCTTCCTGCTGACCTGCGTCCCGACCACGGTGGGCGGGGGCCCCGGGGTGCCGTCCACCACGAGCACCACGACGAGCACGACCCTGCCGCCGGTGGCGGGCACCCCCGGGGCGGGCCTCCAGGCGAGCATCCTCGCCGCGGCGGTGAGCCCGGCGGGCGTGGTCACCGTCACCTTCCAGCTCACCGACGGCGCCGGGGTGCCGATCGCGCCGACGACCGCGGCGACGGCCGATCCGGCCAAGGCCCGCGTCCGCTTCACGCTCGCCCACCTCGACGTCGACACCTCGACCGTCGAGGGTCTCACCGCGACCTTCACGCGGTACCGCAACTACGTCCTCACCACGCAGACGAGCCCGATCACCCACGCGTCGTCGATGCAGCCGACGTATGACACCAAGGGCACGTTCGCGGCGGTCGACGCGGCGGGAACGTACACTTACACGTTCGCGACGGTGCTCCCGTCGGGCTTCCCCGCCGCCGAGACCCACACGGTGGGCGCGCAGGTGGAGCGCGCCTTCGGCGGCCAGACGCTGGTCGCGAACCCGATCTTCGACTTCGTGCCGAACGGCGGAGCGGTCACCACCACCCGCGAGGTCGCGACCACGGCCGAGTGCAACACCTGCCACGGGCGCCTCGAGGCGCACGGCGGCGGCCGGCGCGAGGTCCGTCTCTGCCAGCTCTGCCACACCGACCAGGCGGTCGACCCCGACACCGGCAACACGATCGACTTCAAGGTGATGATCCACAAGATCCACCGCGGCGCCGACCTGCCCTCGCTCGCGGGCCTCATCACCAAGTACTCGATCATCGGCTTCCAGCAGTCCGAGACGATCTTCGGCCAAGACGTACAGACGTGCGTCGGGGGGCCCGTGGCCTCGATGCCGTGCACGACCGACATGGACTGCCAGGGCGGCACCTGCACCGGCCAGGCGACCACGGGCGTCGGCTTCCCGCGCGACCTCCGCGACTGCCAGGTCTGCCACACCCAGGGCGCGGACGCGGCGAACTTCAAGCAGAAGCCGTCGGCTCCGGCCTGCCAGTCGTGCCACGACGACGTGAATCCGGGGACGGCGAACATCGTGGTGCAGCTCCAGACGATCACCGCCGGGACCAACCACCTCCCGGGCGCGCAGCCCGACGCGCTCTGTCAGGTCTGCCACACCGCGAACACGCCGACGCTGCCCGGCGGCGCCTTCCCCGAGTTCGGGATCGGCGTGCTCCAGGCGCACACGAACCCGGCGCGGTCGCTCCAGCTCCAGGGGCTCAAGGCGACCATCGTGAGCGCGTCGGGAACGCCGGGCGGCGCGGTCACCATCGGGTTCAAGATCACCGACGGCGCAGGCAACGCCTTCAACAAGGCGAGCGCGTGCGCGCTCGGGCGCATCGCGTTCGCGATCAGCGGCCCGTCGACCGACTTCGGCGGGAGCTCCGTGCCGCTGCTCACCCCGTCGGTCACGCTCGGGGGCTCCTGCGTGCTGAGCGACCCCGACGCCAACGGCGTGTTCACCTACATAACGTCGGGCGCGAACCTCCTCCCGGTCGACGCCATGGGCACGTGGCGCGTGGGCATGGAGGTGCGTCACAGCGTGAACGTGCTCCAGCCGAGCCCGAACCCGCCGATCGCGGTCAACGAGGCCGCCCAGAATCCCGTGTTCGACTTCAGCGTCGACGGCTCACCGGTCGTCCCGCGGCGCGACGTGGTCGCCATCACGAACTGCCAGAAGTGCCACGGCGTGTTCTCGCAGGGCTTCAGCATCCACGGGAACCTTCGCAACCAGACCGAGTACTGCGTGATCTGCCACAACCCGAACGAGAGCGACTTCCCGACGCGCGCGCCGGCGGTCGCCGGCGGCGCCAGCGTGAACGACCAGCCGATCGTGCTGAAGCACCTGATCCACCGCATCCACACCGGCGCCCAGCAGGAGAACCAGCCCTACATCGTCTACGGCTTCGGCTCGACGCCGATCGACTTCAGCGAGATCCTCTACCCGAACGACCGGCGGCGGTGCGACGCCTGTCACCTGAGCGGCACGCAGCTCCTGCCGCTGCCCGCCGGGCTGCTCCCGACGCGGCTCACGAAGGTCGACACCTCGATGACGCCGGCGGTCGAGACCACCATCGGCTCGATCCCGCCGATCCAGGACGCGTGCCTCGCCTGCCACGACGCCGACGACGCCAGGGCACACGCGGTCACGATGACGGCGCCCGACGGCACCGAGGCGTGCAACGTCTGCCATCAGGAGGGCGCGCTCGAGCCCGTGTCGGCGGCGCACGCGATCGAGCCCTGATCGAGGAGGGGCCATGGAAGGCCGGAGCTGGCTCGCAGGCGAGCTGGAGGCGCGGGGCGTCTCGCGGCGGGAGTTCCTGGCGTTCTGCGCGGCGACCGCCTCCACGCTCGCGCTCTCGCGCACGTTCGTCCCGCGGATCGCCGAGGCCATCGAGCGCGGGGAGAAGCCCACGCTGGTGTGGCTCGAGTTCCAGGACTGCGCCGGCAACACCGAGTCGTTCCTGCGCGCCGGCCGCCCGACGGTGGCCGAGATCGTGCTCGACCTCCTCTCGGTGGACTACCATGAGACCCTGATGGCGGCCGCCGGGCACCAGGCGGAGGAGGCGCTGGCCAGGGCGATCCGCGACCATCAGGGGAGCTACATCGCGGTCGTCGAGGGCTCGATCCCGACCGGCGCCGACGGCGCCTACTGCACGATCGGCGGCCGCGCCGCCCTCGACATCGCGCGTGAGGTGTGCGGCGGCGCCGCGGCGACGATCGCCATCGGAACCTGCGCGACCTTCGGCGGCCTGCCCGCGGCGGCGCCGAACCCGACCGGGGCGCTCGGCGTCGCCGACGCGGTGCCGGGGCTCAGCACGCTGATCAACCTCTCCGCCTGCCCGGCGAACGTCGAGAATCTCACCGCGCTCGTCGTCTACCACCTGACCTTCAAGCGCTGGCCGCCGCTCGACCGCTACCGCCGCCCGCTGTTCGCCTACGGGGTGGCGATCCACGACGCCTGCGAGCGGCGCGCCCACTTCGACGCCGGGCACTACGTGGAGGCGTGGGGCGACGAGGCGCACCGCGCCGGCTACTGCCTCTACAAGATGGGCTGCAAGGGACCCGTGACGTTCCAGAACTGTCCCAAGGTGCGCTGGAACGAGGGGACGAACTGGCCGATCGGCTGCGGGCACCCCTGCATCGGCTGCGCCGAGCCCGACTTCTGGGACAAGATGACGCCCTTCTACCGCCACCTCGCGGGCGTGCCGGGCTTCGGCCTCGGCTCCGACGTCGACCGCGTCGGCGCCCTCGCCGCCGCGGGCGTCGGCGCCGCCTTCGCCGCGCACGGGGTCGTGGCGGCGGCCAAGCGCTGGTGGGAGCGCAAGTCGGGCGGGGACGCCGCATGACGCACGTCGTCGTCGATCCGGTCACCCGCATCGAAGGCCATCTGCGGATCGAGGCCGAGGTCGACGGCGGCGCGGTGCGCGACGCGTGGTCGTCGTCGACGATGTTCCGCGGCATCGAGATCATCTTGAAGGGGCGCGACCCGCGCGACGCGTGGGCGTTCACGCAGCGCATCTGCGGCGTCTGCACCACGGTGCACGCGATCGCCTCCATCCGTGCGGTCGAGAACGCGATCGGCGCCGCGCCGCCGCCGAACGCGCGGCTGCTGCGCAACCTCGTCATCGCCGCGCAATGCGTCCAGGACCACGTGATCCACTTCTACCATCTCCACGCGCTCGACTGGGTGGACCTCGTCTCCGCGCTCGGCGCCGATCCGGCGAAGACCGGCGCGCTCGCGCAGTCGCTCTCCGACTGGCCCCTCTCGAGCGCGCGCTACTTCGCCGGGGTGCGTGATCGGCTGAAGGGGCTCGCCGCGAGCGGGCGGCTCGGGCCGTTCGCCAACGCCTACTGGGGGCATCCGGCCTACCGGCTGCCCCCGGAGGCGAACCTGCTCGCGGTCGCGCACTATCTCGAGGCGCTCGAGTGGCAGCGCGAGTTCATCAAGATGCACGCGGTGCTCGGCGGGAAGAACCCCCATCTCCAGAGCTTCCTCGTCGGCGGCATGGCCACGCCCGTGGATCCCGACCAGCAGGCCTCGCTCAACGCGGGCACGATCGCGACGCTGCACGAGCTGGTCGCCAAGGCGCGCGATTTCGTCACCCGCGTCTACCTTCCCGACCTGCTGGCGATTGCGGCCGCCTACAAGGACTGGGCGGGATACGGCGCAGGCGTCGGCAACTACCTCGCCTACGGGGAGTACCCCGACGACGACGGCCCCGCGCCGGCGCTCTTCCTGCCCGGAGGCGTGATCCGTGGCCGCGACCTCGGGCGGGTCGGGCCGGTGGACCCCGAGCGAATCACCGAGCAGGTGAAGCACTCGTGGTACGAGTACGCCGACGGGGACGACCGCGGCCTGCACCCCGCGCGCGGCGAGACCCGCCCGCGCTACACGGGGCCGAAGCCCCCGTACGAGCGCCTCGACGTCGCGGGCAAGTATAGCTGGCTCAAGTCGCCGCGCTACGGCGACGAGCCCATGGAGGTCGGGCCCCTCGCCCGCATGCTGGTGGCTTACGCCTCGGGGCACACCCGCGTGCGCGCGCTCGTGGACGGAGCGCTGCGCCAGCTCGGGGTGGGCCCCGAGGCCCTGTTTTCCACGCTCGGGCGCGTGGCCGCCCGCGGCATCGAGACGCAGCTCATCGCCGAGAAGATGGGCGACTGGCTCGACGGCCTCGCGGCGAACATGGCGCAGCGCGACCTCCGCATCCACGACAACGCCAGGTGGGAGCCGCAGACGTGGCCGCGCGACTGCACGGGCGCCGGCTTCCACGAGGCCCCGCGCGGCGCCCTCGGCCATTGGGTCCACATTCACGACGGCGCGATCGCGAACTACCAGTGCATCGTGCCGAGCACGTGGAACGCCGGGCCGCGCGACGCGGCCGGGCGGCGCGGGCCCTACGAGGCGGCGCTCGTCGGCACGCCGGTGGCCGATCCCGCCCAGCCGCTCGAGATCCTGCGCACCGTGCACTCCTTCGACCCGTGCATGGCCTGCGGCGTGCACGTCGTCGACCCCGAGCGCCGCGAGCTGGCGCACGTGAGGATCGCGTGACCACCGCGGCGCTCGCCGCCGAGCCGGCGCCCCCGGGCACGGAGCTCGTCCGCGTGTACGTCTGGGAGCTGCCCGTGCGCGTCACGCACTGGCTGATCGTGCTCTCGATCGTGGTGCTCTCGGTCACGGGCCTCTACATCGGTCATCCCTTCCTCGTCGTCACCGGGCCGTCGAGCGGGCGCTTCGTCATGGGCACGATGCGGGTCGTCCACCTCTACGCGGGCATCGTCTTCGGGCTGGCGGTGCTGGCGCGGATAGTCTGGATGTTCACCGGCAACACCTATGCCCGCTGGGACAAGCTCCTCCCTGTCCGCCACCGGCGCCGGCAGGGCATCCTGCCGACGATCGCCTTCTACCTCTTCGCGCTGCGCAAGCCGCCGGGCTTCGTCGGTCACAACCCGGTGGCCGGCCTCGCCTACGTCGCGGTCTTCCTGATCTACTTCGTCGAGATCACCACCGGGCTCACGCTCCACGCGGCCGCCGCGCACTTGGGATCGCCGCTGCGCGCGTTCGCCGCGCTCGCTCCCTTTTTCGGCGGGCTGCAGACGGCCCGCTGGATCCACCACGTGGGCATGTGGCTGCTGATCGGTTTCGCCATCCACCACGTGTACAGCTCGGTGCTCATGTCGGTGGTCGAGGCGAACGCGACCGTCGAGTCCATGTTCTCGGGGTACAAGTTCGTCCCGCGCGAGGATCTCGTCTACTCCGGGTACCGCTTCATCGACCGCCGGGACGCCCGGGACGGCGATGGATGAGGCGGCGGCGCTCCTCGTGCTCGGGCTCGGCAACGTGCTCCTCGGCGACGATGGGCTCGGCGCCGCGGCCGTCCACCGGCTGTCCCGCGACTTCGTGGCGCCCCCGGCGGCGCGCGTCCTCGACGGCGGGACGCTCGGCCTGGCGCTCCTGCCCCACCTCGAGGACGCGCGCGCGGCGATCCTCGTCGATGCGGTCCGCGGCGACGCGCCGCCGGGCACGCTCGTCCGGCTCGCCGGCGACGCCGTGGCCCCCGCGGTCCTCGAGCGGCTCTCCCCGCATCAGGTGGGGGTGGCCGACCTGCTGCAGGGCGCGCGTTGGCGGGGCCGGTGCCCCCCGGCGCTGGTCTTGATCGGCCTCGTGCCGGCCGCCATCGACCTCGGCCTCGGGCGGTCCCCGGCGGTGGACGCGGCGCTCGGCCGGCTCGTGGCGCAGATCGTGGCCGAGGCCCGGGCCTTCGGCCACCACTTCCGGCCGAGACGGGACGATGAGAGGGCTCTTGACGGGAGCGCTCGTGACGTGGCTCGCATCCTCGGGCTGTAGCGGCGGCGACCGCGACCTGCCGGCGATCTACCGGCGGTTGCCCGTTCCCGCGGCGCGCCTCGCCTCCCCGGCCGCGCGCCGGCGGGGGGCCGCCCTCTTCGCCGAGCACTGCGCCCTCTGCCACGGCGAGCGCGGCGACGGGCGAGGCGTGCGTCACGAGGGCCTCTCGACCGCACCGCGCGACTTCACCGATCCCGCCTGGCAGCAGCGGACGTCTCCGCGGCGGGCCTTCTTCGCGATCCGCGAGGGCGTGCCGGGGACGGCCATGCCGTCCTGGCGGGCACTCGACGACGCGCAGACGTGGGACCTCGTCGCCCGGGTGCTGTCGTTCGGCGGTCCGAGGTCGTGATGCAGGCGGGGCGCCGCATCGAGATCCGTGGGACGGTCCAGGGCGTCGGCTTCCGTCCCTGGGTGCTGCGCCTCGCGCGTGCGGCGGGCGTCGCCGGACGCGTCCGCAACGACCCGGGAGGCGTCACCATCGAGGCGTTCGCGGCCGCGGGCGTGCTCGACGCGTTCTACCGCCGGCTGCTCGAGGCGCCCCCGCCCGGCGCCGCCATCCTCGACGTCGCCACACGCGACATCCCAGGCGAGGCGGCGGCGTACTTCGTCATCGAGCCGAGCGTCGCAGCGGCCGCCGGGCGCCGCCTCTCGATCCCCCCCGATCTCGCCACCTGCCCCGACTGCCTGCGCGAGCTCGACGACCCCGCCGACCGGCGGTACCGCTACGCGTTCATCAACTGCACGCGCTGCGGCCCGCGGTTCACGATCGCGCGGGACGTCCCGTACGACCGCCGGGCGACCACGATGGCGGCCTTCCACATGTGCGCGGCGTGCCGGCGCGAGTACGAGTCGCCCGCCGACCGGCGCTTCCACGCGCAGCCGAACGCCTGCCCCGCCTGCGGGCCGCGGCTGCGGCTGGCCACCGCCGCCGGGGCGCCCGTCGCCTCTGCCGACCCGATCCGCGCGGCGGCGGCGGCGCTCGCCGCCGGCCGCGTCGTGGCCGTCAAGGGCCTCGGCGGCTTCCACCTCGCCTGCGACGCGACCTCGGGGCCCGCCGTCGCGCGCCTGCGCGCGCGTAAGCGCCGCGACGCCAAGCCGTTCGCGGTGATGGTCCGGGACCTCGCGCGCGCCGAGCGCCTCGCCCGGCTCGACGACGCGGAGCGGGCGCTTCTCGCCTCGGTCGAGCGGCCCATCGTGCTCGTGCCCCGGCGGCCGGACGCGGACGTCGCCGCCGAGGTCGCGCCCGGAAGCCCGCTGCTCGGCGTCTTCCTCCCGTACACGCCGCTCCATCACCTGCTGCTCGCGGCCGTGGACCGCCCGCTGGTCATGACGTCGGCCAACCTGAGCGACGAGCCGATCGTCCACCGTGACGCCGAAGCGGCCCGGCGCCTCGCGCCGATCGCGGACTTGATCCTCGGTCACGACCGGGCGATCGCGACGCCCTGCGAGGACTCGGTCGCCCGCGTGATCGCCGGACGGCCCGTGGTGCTACGGCGCGCGCGGGGCTGGGTTCCCCGGGCGCTTGCCCTGCCGCGGCCCTTCGCGCGTCCGGTGCTCGCCTGCGGCGCCGATTTGAAGAGCGCTGCGTGCGTCGGCGTCGACGCCGCCGCCTACCTCGGACCGCAGACCGGCGACCTCGCCGATTTGGCCACGCTGCGGGCCTTCGAGGAGTCGGTCGAGCGGCTGCTGCATCTGCTGCGTGTCGTGCCGGAGGTGGTCGCCTGCGACCTCCACCCCGGCTACCGCTCGACGGCCTATGCGCGCGCGCGGCGGGCGGCCACGATCGTCGCCGTCCAGCACCACCACGCCCACGTCGCGAGCGCGATGGCCGAGCACGGCCTTTCGGGACCCGTTCTCGGCGTCGCGTACGACGGGACGGGCTACGGCACCGACGGCGCGGCGTGGGGCGGCGAGCTGCTGCTCGCCGACTACGTCCGCTTCGAGCGGCTGGCGACGTTCCGGCCGCTCGCGCTCGCCGGCGGCGACGCCGCGATCCGCCAGGTGTGGCGCCTCGCGCTGGCCGCCCTCGACGACGCGTTCGGCGGCGAGGTGTCGCTCGCCGGCCTGCCGCTGTTCGCCCGCATCCCGGCGCGCGACGTCGCGGTCGTGCGCCAAATGATCGCCGCCGGCCTCAACGCGCCCCGGGCGCACGGCGTCGGCCGCTGGTTCGACGCCCTCGGCGCGCTCGTCCTCGGACGGGCCGCGGCGCGCTACGAGGGCGAGGTCGCGGCCGCCTGGAACCTGGCAGCCGATCCCGCCGATCGCGCGCGCTATCCGTTCGCGGTCGACCTGAGCGGCGTGCCCTGGGCGGTCGACCTGCGGCCGCTCGTGCGCGCCGCGGTCGCCGACCTGCTCGGCGGACGCCCGGCCGGGGCGATCTCCGCCCGCTTCCACAACACGCTGGTGGCGGCGACGGCCGAGGTGGTGCGCGCGGCAGCAGCCCGGCACGGCCGCCTGCCCGTCGTGCTGACGGGCGGCTGCTTCCAGAACCCGCGCCTGGCCGAGGGCGTGATCGCCGCGCTCGGCTCCGGGCACACGGTCTACCTCCATGGCGCGATCCCGCCCGGCGACGGCGGCATCGCGCTCGGGCAGGCGCTGGTCGCCGACGCGAGGGTGCGCGCATGTGCCTAGGGGTGCCCGGCCGGGTCGTGGCCGTCGACGGCGACGTCGCCACCGTCGACTTCTGGGGCGTCCGCCGGCCGGTGCGGCTCGACGTGGTCGACGAAGCGGTGGCGCCCGGCGACTACGTGCTCAACCACGTCGGCTTCGCGATCCGGCGCATCCCACCGCAGGAGATCGCCGAAACCCTCGCGCTCTACGAGACGCTGCTCGCCGCCGCCGACGGCGACCTCATGGCCGCCGACGTGCGCGGCGAGGTCGCCGGCGCCGGGCGAAGGGACGACCGTGGACGCTCCTGAGCCGCGCGCCCTCCGGCCGCTCGAGTTCCGCGATCCCGCGCGCGCCCGCGCGCTCGCCGAGGCGCTCGGCCGGCTCACGCGCGCGATCGGACGCGCTCCCGTGGCGGTCATGCACGTGTGCGGGAGCCACGAGCAGGCGATCGCGCGCTTCGGCCTGCGGGCGTCCTTCCCGCGCGACCTCGAGGTCATCATGGGCCCGGGCTGCCCGGTGTGCATCACGGACGTCCCCGAGGTGGACGAGGCCGTGGCGCTCGCGCTCGGTGGCGTGCGCGTCGCGACCTACGGGGACATGCTGCGGGTGCGCGGCACCTCCCGCTCGCTCGCCGACGCGCAGGCCGACGGTGCGCGGGTCGACGTGGTCTACGGCGTCGCGCAGGCCGTCGAGCTGGCGCGCCGGCGCGACGAGGAGGTCGTCTTCTTCGCCACCGGGTTCGAGACCACCGCGGTGGCCACCGCCGCGGCCCTGCTCGCCGGCCCGCCGCCCAACTTCTCGGTGCTCTCGGCGCACAAGTACATCCCCCCGGTGATGGAGATCGTGGCCGAGATGCCCGCGACGCGCGTCGAGGGATTCCTCGCCGCCGGGCACGCCGCCACGATCACCGGCTGGGGGATCTTCGAGCCGTTCGTCGCCCGCCACCGCCTGCCGGTGGTGGTCGCGGGCTTCGAGCCGCTCGACATCCTCGCCGGCCTGGTGCGCCTGCTCGAGCTGGTGCGCGACGGCCGGCCCGCGGTGGTGAACGCGTACCCGCGCTGCGTCACCCGCGAGGGGAACCGGCGCGCGCAGGCGCTCCTCTGGAAGGTGTTCCGTCCGGTCGGCGGGCGGTGGCGGGGGATCGCACACGTGCCCAACGGGAACCTCCGCCTGCGCGACGCCTTCGCGCACGCCGACGCCCGGCGCCGCTTCCGCGTCGACGCCGCGCGGCTGTGGGACGGGGCGCCGGCTGCGCTCGTCGCCGAGTGCCGCTGCGGCGACATCATGGCCGGCATCGCCCGTCCGGCGGACTGCGCGCTCTTCGGCCGGCGCTGCACGCCCGAGGAGCCGGTCGGCGCCTGCATGGTGAGCACGGAGGGGACTTGCCGCATCTGGCACGAGTACGGCGGGCACCCGCAGCTCGGGGCGGCTTCATGAGGACGGGGAGCGAGCGGATCACGCTCCGCCACGGCGCGGGCGGCCGGGCCATGCGGGCGCTCATCGAGGAGGTGTTCCTCGCCGGCCTCGAAGCCGATCCGCCCGGCGGCATCGGGCCGGCCGCCATGGACGACGGCGCGGCGCTGCGCCTCGGCGACCGCTGGCTCGTGGTCACCACCGACGCCCATGTGATCCAGCCCATCTTCTTCCCCGGCGGCGACATCGGGCGCCTCGCCGTGGCCGGCGCCGTCAACGACCTCGCGGTGATGGGCGCGACCGAGGTCCTCGCGCTCACCTGCGCCGTGGTGCTCGAGGAGGGCTTCCCCCGCGCCGACCTCGAGCGCATCGAGGCGTCGGTTCGCGCCGCCTGCGCGGACGCCGGCGCGACGATCGTGACCGGCGACACCAAGGTGATGGGACGCGGCGAGATCGACGGCGTCGTGCTCAGCACGACCGGCGTCGCGCTCACCGACCGGCCCGTGCCCGACCGCGGCCTCGCGCCCGGCGACCTCCTCCTGGTCACCGGCACGATGGGCGACCACGGCCTCGCCGTCCTCGCCGCGCGCCATGCTCTCGACCTCGAGGGCGAGCTCCGCTCCGATGTCGCCCCGATCAACGGCGTCGTCCGGTGCGCGCTCGCCGCCGGGGGCGATGATGTCGTGGCCATGAAGGATCCGACGCGCGGCGGGCTCGCGAGCGCGCTCCACGAGATGGCCGCCAAGAGCGGCGTCGGCATCGTGCTCGACGAGCAGGCGGTTCCCGTGACGCCCGCCGTGCGGGCGGCGGCGGAGCTGCTCGGCATCGACCCGCTGCACGTCGCGAACGAGGGCAAGGCCGTGCTCGGCATCCGCGCGGACGCCGCGGAGCGCGTGCTCGCCGCCGTCCGTGCGCATCCGCTCGGCCGCGACGCCCGGATCGTCGGGCGCTGCGTCACGGAGCAGGTCGGCCGCGTCGTGCTCGACACGGGCTTCGGCCGGCGCCTCCTCGCCGAGCCGGAGGGCGAGGTCCTCCCGCGCATATGCTGACCGCCGAGCACGTGCACGTGGAGCGCGACGGGGCCGTCGGCGTGCTCACCCTCGACCGCCGCGAGCGCTTCAACTCCCTCGACGTCGCGACGGCCCGCGACCTCCGCCGCGCGGGGCTGGCCCTCGCACGCGACGAGGAGGTCCGGGTCGTGCTCCTGCGGGGCGCGGACGGCGTCTTCTGCAGCGGCGCCGATCTCAAGTACGTGCACACCGGCGGCGCGCCCGAGGACCTCGGCTACCTCGCCCCCGCGGCGCGCGATGCGCCGGGCGGGTACGCCGAGGCGCTCAAGGAGATCGTCGAGTACCTGCACAGCACGATCTCGGAGATCCGCCGCGCTCCCAAGCCCTTCGTCGCCGCGGTCGACGGCATCGCCGCCGCGGGCGGCTTCGGGCTCGCGATGGCCTGCGATCTCGTGCTCGCCTCCGAGCGGGCGACGTTCGAATGGGCCTATCCCCGCACGGGGCTCACCGGCGCCGAGAGCGCGACCTTCTTTCTTCCCCGGCTGATCGGGCTGCGGCGCGCGATGGAGCTCGTGCTCTTGAGCCCGCGGCTCGACGCGGCGGCGGCGCTGCGGATGGGCCTGATCACCGCCGTGCATCCAACCGCGCGCCTCGACGCCGAGGCGCGCGACCTCGCCGCCCGGCTCGCCGCCGGGCCTGCCGGCGCCCACGGCATCGCGAAGGCGCTTCTCAACGCGGCCGCCGGCGGCGATCGCCTCGACGCCCACCTCGACCGGGAGCTCGACTGCCTCGCGCGCGTCGCCGGCGGCCGCGATTTCGCCGAGGGGCTCGCCGCGTTTCTCGCCAAGCGACCGCCGCGCTTCGACGGAGGCTAGCAGCATGCACGAGTACGGGATCGTGGAAGCCCTGCTCCAGCGCGTGGACGAGGTGGCGCGCGGCCGCGGCGCCACCCGCGTCCGCCGCGTGCGGCTGCGGCTCGGCGAGCTCGCCGGCGTCGAGCCGACCCTTCTCGCCGCGGCCTACGCCGCCTTCCGCGAGCGCACGTGCTGCGCGGAGGCGGCGCTCGACGTCGAGCCGGTCGCGGCCCGATGGTCCTGCCCGGGTTGCGCGCGGCCCATCGCCCGCGGCGAGGTCTTGCGCTGCCCCGCGTGCGGGGCGCCCGCGCGGCTGGTCGCCGGCGACGAGATCGTGCTCTACCGCGTCGAGCTGGAGGTGCCCTGATGTGCGAGACTTGCGGCTGCGGCGACCCGGCCGTCGTGCCGGTCGACGTCCACGAGGCGCTGCTCGCCGGCAACGACCGCCAGGCGGCACACAACCGCGAGCACTTTGAAGCCCACGGCGTCCTGGCGGTGAACCTCATGGGGTCGCCCGGCGCGGGCAAGACGGCGATCCTCGAGGCCACCGCACGGGCCGCCGCCGGGTGGCGGCTGGCCGCGATCACCGGCGACCTCGCCACCGAGCACGACGCGCAGCGGCTCCGCGCCGCCGGCGTGCCCTCGGTCGGGATCACGACCGGCTCCGCCTGCCACCTCGACGCCGAGCTGGTACACCACGCGCTGCATCGGCTCCCGCGCGAGGCCGTCGACGTGCTCTTCGTCGAGAACGTCGGCAACCTCGTCTGTCCCGCGATCTACGACCTCGGCCAGGCGGTCAACGTGGTCGCGCTGGCGGTGACGGAGGGCGAGGACAAGCCGCTCAAGTACCCGGTGATGTTCCGCCGCGCGGACCTCGTGCTGCTCACGAAGATCGACCTGCTCCCGTACCTTCGCGACGTGGACCCCGTGCGGATCGAGGACAGCCTGGCGCGCGTGATGCCGCAACCTCGGCTCCTCCCGGTTTCCGCCCTCACGGGCGCCGGGGTCGACGGCTGGCTCGCCTGGCTCGGGCTGCAGGATCGTTTTCCGCAACGGGGCTTGATGCGATAGAGAACAGCGGCAGCCGGCGCCGTCGCACGGCCGGCGAGCTCGGAGAGGAGGAAACGCGATGCGCATGGTAGGAAGCTTGGGGTCCCGGGTGATGTTGGCCGGCTGCGTGGCGGTCACCGCGCTCGCGCCGCTGGCGCGCGCGGGCGAGGAGGCCGGGAAGGCGGTGTTCGAGAAGAGCTGCAAGGCCTGTCACAGCATCGCCGGCGAGGGGGGGAAGATGGCCAACGTCGGCGGGCCGCTCGACGGCGTCGGCGCCAAGCGCGATGCCGACTGGCTGCGCAAGTACATCCTCGACCCGAAGGCGGAGAAGCCCGACTCGAAGATGCCGAAGGCGAAGCTCACGGATCAGGAGCTGGCGGACGTCGTCGCCTATCTCGCGACACTGAAGGCCCCAGCCGCGAAGTGAGCCTGGCGGCCCCCCGGCAGCCGGGGGGCGTGACCGGCACTTCTCATCACGACGGATGGCGCCGGACACGCGGGCCATCCGTCTGCCCGGCGCGATACCCGTCTCTGAGGAAGCCCGATGACTGACCAAGCACCCGTGCGCGAGGTCCACCCGAAGGCCCCGGCGCTCACCGGCAACTGGCTGAGCATGGTCGGCATGCTGATCGCCGCCTGCAGCTTCTTCGCCGCCACGGTCCTCCTGACGATCAACATGCTGGCTCCCTTCGGGAATCCCTACATGGGGATCCTCGTCTACCTGATCGCGCCGGCCTTCCTGCTGCTGGGGCTTCTGCTCGTGGGCACGGGAGCGTGGCGCGAACGTCGGCGCCGACGGCGGCTGGCCCCGGGCGTCGTGCCCCAGTTCCCACGCATCGACTTCAACCTGCCTCGCCAGCGCCGCATCGCCGTCATCGGCACGGCCCTCGTCCTCGCGTTCCTCCTCGTCACTGCCGTCGGCAGCTACCAAACTTACGAGTACTCCGAGTCCGTCGCGTTCTGCGGGCAGGTGTGCCACGGCGTCATGCGGCCCGAGTACACCGCCTACCAGAACTCGCCGCACGCGCGGGTGGCGTGCGTCGCGTGCCACATCGGTCCCGGCGCGAGCTGGTTCGTCCGCTCGAAGGTGTCCGGCGCCTACCAAGTGTATGCCACGCTCACCGACGTGTACCCGCGCCCGATCCCCACGCCCATCGAGCATCTACGGCCCGCCCAGCAGACCTGCGAGCAATGCCACTGGCCGGCCAAGTTCTACGGCGACGCCGAGCGGGTCTGGCATCACTTCCTCTCGGACGAGCGCAACTCCCCGTGGACGATCCGGCTGCTGATGAAGGTCGGCGGCGGCGACCCGACGCACGGCCCCGTGGGCGGCATCCACTGGCACATGAACATCGCCGACGAGGTCGAATACATCGCGACCGACGCGAATCGGCAGACGATCCCCTGGGTGCGGATCACCCGGCGCGACGGCACCGTCACGGTCTATCAATCGCAGGATGCCCCGCTCACTCCCGCGCAGATCGCGGCCGCCGTCCCCCGCCGGATGGACTGCATCGACTGCCACGACCGCCCCTCGCACGATTACCTCGACCCCGCCCACGCGGTGGACATCGCGATGAGCATCGGCCGCATCGATCCGGCCATTCCGTTCATCAAGAAGGAAGCCGTGGCGGTGCTGGCGGAGAAGTACGCCAGCACCGCCGAGGCGCAAGCCGCCATCGCCGAGAAGCTGACGACGTACTACGAGACTCGATACGCGGACTTCACGGCCGGGCACCGGGCGATGATCACGCAGGCGATCGCCGGGGTCCAGGAAATCTACCGCCTCAACTTCTTCCCCGAGATGCACGTCGACTGGAAGGTGTACCCGAACAACATCGGCCACCTCACCGCCCCGGGCTGCTACCGCTGCCACGACGGCAACCACGTGAGCGCCGACGGGGAGGTGGTCAAGCACGACTGCGACTCGTGCCACGTCATCCTCGCGCAGGGCTCGGCCGCCAAGCTCCAGCCCGAGCGGCTCGAGTTCGAGCACCCCGCCGACATCGGCGACCTGTGGCAGCAGATGAGCTGCGACCAGTGCCACACGGGCGGCCCATCATGAGAACGCCAGGATCGTGAGCGTGAAGAGCACGAAGCCGGTCACGACCACGCTGAGGCCCAACAGGCGGCCGAAGTTGCGCAACCAGCGTTCCGGGGGTCGCGTCTCGAGGTCGCCCAAGCGTCCCGACCGCACCAAGCGCTCGAACTCCAGCGGCCGCTCCTCGCGCAGCTCTTCGCCGCTCACCCGGCCCGTGAAGATGACGAGATCCATCGGGAACTTCTCGGGCCGCAGATGGGCGTTGAAGAAGTGGATGGTGAAGATGAACCAGACCGCGAGCAGCGCCTCCTCGGAGTGGACGATCAGTGCCACATTGAACATCCACCCGGGCAGGAACCTCGCGAAGAACTCCGAGAACCACAGCACGAAGCCTGACGTCCCGATGATGAACATGCCCCAGAACACGGCCCAGTAGTCGAACTTCTCCCAGTAGGTGAAGCGGTCGAAACGCGGCTTCGGTCCGAGGCCCAGAAACCATTTGACGTTCCCGTACAGGTCGACGAGGTCCTTGGGCTGCGGAACCAGGGACCCGGGCCCCCAGAACAGGCCCCGGCGGCGCTCGACGAGGGCCATCCACCCCACGTGCACCAAGTGGGTGAAGAAGCAGAGCGTGAGGGCGACCGCCGAGACCTTGTGAAGGAAGAGAATCGTCCCGAGGCCGCCCATCGCCTGCGCCAGGGCCGTCGCCCACGGGGCCCAGTTCAGCTTGATGGGAAGACCCGTTGCGGCGAGCCCGAGAAAGCTCGCCATCAGCACCCCGTGGAGAATCCTGTCGAAGAGGGAGATCCGCCAGAAGTAGCGACGGCGTGCGCTGGGGTCCTCCTGGGCCATCGATCCCTCCATCAGCGCCGCCCGCGGCTCTCCCGCAGCGACCGCAAGAGCCACAACACGGTGTGAACGCCGAAGAACACGAACACGCCGACGAGCAGCATTCTCATCGACAGCGCCACGGCCCAGAGGCCGGGATTGCGCGCGCGGTCGCGGACGTCGGCGTGGGGTCGGTAGGCGACGAAGTTGACATTGGCCGCCGGATGGCACTTCCGGCAGGTGTCGACCAGGTGCGCGGGCGCGATGGAGGAGCGCGGGTCGGACGCCGGCAGCACCCGGTGCGCCTCGTGGCAATCGGGACACCGGGCGACCACGGTGAAGCCGAGGCCGGTGATCTGACCGTGGAAGCTGTCGCGGAACGTCGCGCGCGACTCGGTGTGGCATGAGCCGCACTCGGAGACGGTGGCGACCTGCCAGCCGGGCGCGGTGACGTTCTGGATGCGATGCGCCCCGTGGCAGTCGATGCAGACCGGCGCGTCGCGCCGGCCTGCGTGGAGCGCGTCCCCATGGGAGCCTTGCAGGTAGGCGTTCTCGACGCCGGCGTGACACCGCCCGCAGGTCGCAGGGATGTTCGTCCTGAACACCTTCGAGTCCGGGTCGTTCGCCGGGAGGATGTCGTGGGCCCCGTGGCAGCTCGAGCAGTTGGCCGCGACCAGGAGCCCCCCGCGGCTGACCGCGCGGCCGTGGATGGAGTCCATGTAGAGCTGGTACGCGTCGGCCACCGGGATGCCGTGACGTTCCGCAAGCGCACGGTCGCCATGGCAGACACCGCAGGTGCGCGGCAGGTTGAGCGGGTAGACCGGCGAGGTCGGGTCGGTCACCTTGGCGACGGCGTGCGGCGAGCCGTGGCAGCTCGTACAGGTGGCGGCGTCGGTCCCACCGGCGGCGCGTGCTCGCCCGTGCACGCTGCGGTCGTAGATGGAGACCACGTCACGATGGCATGCCGCGCACACCTGCGGCCCGAGGTGGGCCGGCGGCTCCTCGTGCGGCCCCGACACGCCGGCGTGGCAGCTCGTGCAGTCGAGCCCGGCGTGCTCCGACGCGCCGTAGGCGGCGGCGCCGACGAACAGCGAGCGTCCATCCGGCGCGGTCACCCCCTCCACGCCGTGACAGGCCAGGCACATCTCGTCGTTCTCGCCACCCCGCGCGGGGCGCGCGCCGAGAGCGAGCACGAGCACGGCGGTCCATACCACGGCACGAGCGGTGGATCGCATCGTCGCCGTCCCGAACCTCACCGCGACGACGGTCCCTGCTCGTCGAGGGAGCGCATCTTGAGGTAGACGACGGCGCCCACCACCGCGATCATCGCGAGCGGGATGAGCGCCATCCAGCGCCGGCTCCGCAGCTCCACGAGCGCCTCGTCGCCCGTGTGCGCCGCGTCGGTCGCGGTCTTCACCCCCGCGTCCGCCATCTTCACCAGCGACGCAGCATCGAACGCGTGGACCTGCGTGCGGGTCTTCACCAGGTCCTCGCGCGCGCTCTGCAGCGCAGCCTCGGCCTCGCTCACCTCCATGCCGGCGGCGCTGGCGCGCGACAGGGTGCCCTCGGCGACCGATACCGCGTCCTTCAACCGATCGATGCCGAGCCGCATCTGCTCGGCGGCGGCGTAGCCCGCGCTCTCGGGCGCGTGGCAGCTCACGCAGATCGCGGTGGCGCCCACGCCGAGCATCTCGTCGCTGGTGCGCATCACGAGGTGGTTGCCGTGACAGGTGACGCATTCGGGCAACCCGAGGCGGTCGAAGGCGGGATGATGCGGGCTCGCAAGGAAGAGATCCTTATTGAAGGCATGGCACTGCCCGCACACCGCCGCCACCGAGCGCGCCCCCGGCGGGTACGCGCCGTGGTTGCCGTGGCAGTCGTTGCAGGCCGGCGCCGCGACGTCGCGCTCGACGAGGAGCGTCTGCCCGTGCACGCTGCGCTGGTACTGGGCGAGCTGGTTGGTCGGAATGTGGTAGGCGGCCATATAGCGCGCGTCGGCGTGGCAGCGGCCGCACGTCTCGGGCACGTTCATCTTGTAGACCGGGCTCGTCGCGTCGCTCGCGGGCAGGATGCCGTGGACGCCGTGGCACGAGACGCAGGTCGCCACGTTCGTGTCGCCCTGGCGCAGCCGCTGCCCGTGCACGCTCGTCCAGTAGGTCGCGAGCTGATCGACGGGCAGGCGCGGGTTGAAGCGGCGCATGTAACCCTCGTCCGCGTGACATCGGCCGCAGAATTCGGGAACGCGAGCGCGCTCGGGCTTGCCGACGAAGCCCTTGGCCGCGTCCATGGACGACATGTCCGGATCCTTCGGGTCGCCGCCGTGGCAGTCGGCGCAGGAGAGCCCGGCCTTCGCGTGGACGTCCCGCTTCATACCCTCGACGGGGGGCCCGAGCGGCTCGGGCAGCTCCTTGTGGCAGTCCACGCAGGTGTCCTCGGCACGGGCCAAGGGGCCGCCGGCGACGAGCAGGAGTATCGCGACGATGACGGCGACCGGTCGCATCGTCAGTACGGCTTGAAGTACGCGAGCAGCGTCATCACCACCATGAAGCCGAGCAGGAGCACGCCGCCCGCGGTCACCAGGGGGCTCGGCTCGCCGCGGGCGGCACGCCGGTCGAGGAACGGAACGAGGACGAGCAGCCCGAAGACCGCTCCGAAGCCCAAGATGGCCACCTGCTCGCCCTCGAGCCCGAAGAGGCGTGGCGGCACGTACTTGAAGCTCTGCGACATGAAGGTGAAGTACCACTCCGGCCGGATCCCGCTCGGCGCGGAGGCGAAGGGGTCCGCCTTCTGCCCGAGCTCCCAGGGGAAGAACGTCGCCAGCACGATCAGGACGGCGAGCACGGCGAGCCAGACGAGCACCTCGCGCAGCACGAAGTGGGGATAGAAGGGCATGTGGCGCGCCGTGCGCGCGCTGTCGCCGAGGCGCTCGCTCATGCCGTGAAGCTGGACCAGCGCCAGGTGGACGAGCAGGAGCAGCGTCGTCGCGAGCGGCAGGAGCGCCACGTGGAATCCGAAGAACCGGGTGAGCGTCGCGCCGCCCACGTTCTCGCCCCCGCGCAGCACGAAGCGCAGGACGGGCCCGACGCCCGGGACCTCCCCCATGATGTCGGTGCCCACCTTCGTGGCGAAGAACGCGAGCTGGTTCCACGGCAGGAGGTAGCCCGAGAAGCCGAAGGCGAGCGTGAGCCCGAGGAGCCCGCAGCCCGTCAGCCAGGTCACCTCGCGCGGCGGCCGGTAGGCTTTCAAGAAGAACACGCTGAACAGGTGGGTGAACACGGCCGCGATCATCAGGTTGGCCGCCCAGGCGTGCAGCGAGCGCACCAGCCAGCCGAAGCGCACGTGCGCCATGATGAAGCGCACGCTCTCGAACGCCGAGTCCGGCGCGGGGCGGTAGTAGAGCAGCAGGAGAACGCCGGTCGCCACCTGGACGCCGAACAGGAAGAGGCTGGCGCCGCCGAAGTAGTACCAGATCGAGTGCTCGACGGGCACGAGCTTGTGCGCGAGGAAGTCCCGCGCCGCCCCGACGCGGAGCCGGTCGTCGAGCCACCTCCCGACGGTGCGCGCCACGCTCATGCGCGCCGGCTCACCACCACCTGATCGCCGCGCACCGCCACCTCGAGCGCCTCGAGAGGCCGCGGCGGCGGGCCCGCCACGTTGCGGCCGGTGAGGTCGAAGCGGCCGTTGTGGCACGGGCACCACAGCAGCTCGAGGTCCTTGCGGTACTGCACCGTGCACCCCAGGTGCGTGCAGACCGCCGAGAACGCCCGCAGCTCGCCGCCCGCCAGGCGCACCACGATCGCGGGCCGCTCACCGAAGCGCACCACCTTCCCCGAGTCGAGCGGAAAGTCGCGCAGCTGGCCCACGACCGCCGTTCCGACGGCCGCCTCGGGCTGGTCGGCGGGCGTGACGTAGCGAACGATGGGGTAGAGAAGCACGCCGAGCAGGGAGCCGCTGCCGAGCGAGAGGAGCCAGTTGATGAGCCGCCGTCGCGACAGGCCGTCCGCTTCCGTCATGCGCGCTCCCTACAGGTTGAACCGCTTCGTCAGCCGGAACACCACGATCGTCGCCCGATAGTCGTTCTGCGGCAGCACGCGCTCCCGGTAGTCGATCATCCGGAACTCGATTCCCGGCTCGACGAGCGGATGAAGCCAGGTGAGGAACACGCCGCCGTCGACCCGCCGGAGGTCGAAGGCCGTGCGCAGCCCCGCGCCGGGCTCGAGGCTCGGGCGCAGCGTGTCGTTCGAGTCGACGTAGAACACGTCGGAGCCCGCCGCCCACTTCTGCCCGAGCAGCGAGAAGTCCCAGCGCAGCGAGCTCGTGAACACGTCCTCGCTGCCCTGCTGCACGGAGAGCGCGCGGTCGTAGAGCGGGCCGACCAGGATGTCGGCGCGGTCGCTCAGATCCCGCCGGGTGTAGCTGGTCATGAGGCTCAGTCCGGCGAGCGGGGTCAGCGTGAGCGCGACGCCGTTGCCGAAGCTCTGCGCGCTGCCGGCGAAGCTCGCGTTCTCGCGGCTGTCGGCGATGAGCTGGTAGCTGAGCGACACCCAGTCCCACGGCGCGAGCCGCAGCCCGGCCGCCGCCCGGTTGACGAACGTCAGCACCGCCTCGCGTCCGGGCAGCGCCGGGATCCGGTTCGGGTCGCCGGGCACGAGCAGCGGATCGTCGATCTGGACGTTCTCGTAGCGCGCCCAGAGGTTCACAGCCGACCACGGCCGGTAGTTGAAGCTGCCCACGGCGCCCACCGTGTCGGTCGCGATCTTGTCGCCGCTGAGCGACAGGTTGACGTCGCGGTGGTTGTACCGGACGCCGCCTCGCAGCGTGAGGTCCTCGCGCGGCTCGTACTCGAGGTCGCTGGTGACGCTGTGGACGCGGAGCTGGTCGCCGGTCGCCGTGGCGAACGGCCCGAGCACGCTCTGCTCGGCGATCGAGCCCGACTGCGTGCGCTCGTTGTAGCGGTAGGCGACGTTCAGGAGCACGTCGCGGGTCACCGCCATCGTGCCCCCGAGGTCGACGATGTGCGTGCTCAGCGCCGCCGAGCCGTGCTGGACGGCGCTCGCGGTGGTGGGGGTCGGCGACGGCGCCGTCGTCGCCGTATACAGACTTTGCCCCGTGAATCCGAGGGATGCGTGGCTGTAGAAGTAGCCGCCGGTGAGCTCGAGCCAGTCGCCGATCGGGCGGCGCAGCCGCACGGTCGTGGCCGGGATGTCGAGGTGCTCGTCGCGGGTGGTGTGGTTGGCGAGGAGCTTGAAGCCATCCGTGGGATCGAGGCCCGCCGGGTCGAGGGGATTGCCGAGAGTCAGCTCGCGATCGACCCGCCGGTACTCCTGCTGCAGCATCACGTCGGTGCCGAGCGCGTGGAAGTCCGTGCCCACGAGCCCGACGTGCGTGGTCATGTCGAGCGGCGCGGTCACGACGAAGTTGTCGCCCCCGGGGATGAGCACCGTCGAGCTGCCGTCGCCCTGGCGCTGGTAGAGCCGGTAGCCGAGCCGCAGGACGGGCAGATTTGGGGCGTGGACGGTGAGGTCGACCGTGCCGTCGGTGCGTCGGGTGTTGAACTGGTGCAGGTCGTTGGTCTGCACGTCGCCCGGGACGGGCTTCGCGAACTCCTCGGGGACCGCGTAGAAATACTGCGAGCGCGTGAACCGCGCGCTCAAGTCGAACCAGCGCCGGTTGGCGGCCGAGAGCGCGAAGTGCGAGACGGGCTCGTCGCCCGGCGTGTCGACCTCGAGGTGGAAGCGGTCGAGCGGCCCCCCGGGCGCCTTGGCGCGCCCGTCGGTGAGGAAGCTGAACAGCCGTGCGCCCTCGCGGAAGTTGTAGTCCTCGCGGTACTTGGCGTCGGCCCCGTCGACGTCGACCAGCCGATACCCCGCCGTGGCCGCGCCCTCCAGCGTCCAGCCGCCGAGCAGCCCCGGGGCGTCGTCGGCGGCCGCGCGCGCCCCTCCCCAGAGCACGGACGCCAGCGCGAGGAGCAGACGCAGCCCCCGGCGCATCACTGCTCCAGGAAGTTCGGATCGACGTTCGATCCGTGGATGGCCACGTGGCAGCGCGTGCAGTCGCGGTAGCTCGGCTGCACGTGGCTCGCGGGCGTGACCGTGTGGCACTCGTAGCAGAGCTGCGCCACCTGCTGGCGAATCAGGAGGTGGCGGTTCACGCTGCCGTGCGGGTCGTGGCAGCGCTGGCAGCCCTCGGCGAGCACGGCCTCGTGCTCGAAGACGTAGGGGCCCTCGAGGTCGCCGTGGCAGCGGAAGCAGGTGCGGTTGTTGGCCCCGCGCAGCGCCACCGGGTTGTTGCTCCCGTGCGCGCGGTGGCAGTCGAGGCAGCCGAGCACGCCCTCGTCGACCTGATGGTGCTCGGGCAGCACGAATTTCGCGCGGATCTCGAGGTGGCAGCCGTAGCAGAGCTTCGGCGGGTCGGCCTTGAGGAGATGCTCGCCGCGCGCCGCGTGCGGGTCGTGGCAGTCGGTGCACGCCACGGCCGAGGCGGCGTGCTCGCTGCGCCGGAAGTCGAACCGGTGTTCCTCCCCGCCGTGGCACCCGAGGCAGACCGCGGAGCGCTCGCGCGCCGAGCGCGTGGGGGCGAAGCTCTGGAGCCCCCCGACGCCCTTGCCGCCGCCCGCCTCGGCGTGCGCCGAGCCCGGCCCGTGGCACGCCTCGCACCCCCGCTGCGACTCCGGCCGCGACTCCTTGGCGAGCGGTGCCGCGTGGGGCGTCTTGTCGTACGCCTCCGCCACGTCGGCGTGGCAGGCGGCGCAGGTGTCGGAGCCGACGTAGGTGGGCGCCGCGGCCGGGGGCTCGTCGGCCCGCGCCGCGCCGGCTGCGACCGCGAGCAGCAGCGCCGCGGCGAGGACGGCGCGCCTCATGGCGGGTTGAACCCCGCCGCGTGACGGTGGCAGGGCAGGCAGGAGAACGTGTAGTGCCCCTGCGGTCCGCTGCCGTCGGCGCGGTAGAACTTGGTCGTCGTGTGGCAGACCTCGCAAATGCCGGTGCCCGGCTGCGAGGCGCTCGCGAAGCTCCCGTCGAACTGCCCGAGCACGTTGTCGAAGACGATCGGGACGAGCCCGCCCTGCGAGCGCTCGATCTGGTCGAGGACGAGGTCGCTGTTGTCGGTGCCGTGCGGGTCGTGGCACTGGGTGCACGGGAACGGCGGCACGCCCGGCGGGGCGTGCGTCAGGTTCGTGTGACAGTCGGCGCAGGCGGGCACCGTGCGGTGCCCCACCCCCGGCGTGGGCACGACCGCGGCGTGGCAGCCGCTGCAGTCGAAGCTCGCGCTGTGGAGATTGGCCTTGGCGAAGCGCGCCGCTTCCGCGGTGTGGCAGATCGCGCAGTTCTGCTCGGTCGCCACCGGCTGAAAGCCCGCCTCGTGGTCGTGGCACAGGACGCAGCTCTGCGCGAAGTGCGGCTGCCCGCGCCCGTCGGCGCGGTAGACCTGCGTGCGCCGGTGGCAGACCTCGCAGAGACCCTTGCCGGGACGCGCGGGATCGGTGAAGCCGCCCGGCGCCGCCCCGCTCTCGCTGTCGTAGACGATTGGGATGAGCCGCCGCGGTCCGGTGCGGAAGAGGCTCGTGCGGATCAGATGGAGGTTCGGCGAGCCGTGAGGGTCGTGGCAGCCGATGCAGTTGCGCCGCGGCTTCCCGGGGCGGTTGGCGCCGTGCGGCGGGTGGCGGACCGCGGTGTGGTGCGAGCCGCAGCTCGTGATGATCGCCCGGTGCCCGACCCCGACCCGCCCCGGCCGGCGGTCCCGGTGGCAGTCCTCGCAGCCGACGCTCGGCGCGTGGCCCCCGGTCGTCGCGCCCAGCGTCGCCTCCTCGAGGTGGCAGCGCCCGCAAATGCCCGCGTCTGCCGCCACCGCCGGGGCCGTGCGCGCGAGACAGACCATCAGCAGCACCCCCGCCGTGCGCACCTCGATCCCTCTAGCCGAAGTCCCGGCCGCAGATCAATCCCCCGCTGATATTTCTCATCATTGCGAGATTCTTTCTCACTTCTGCGTTTTGCGCCGGGGGGTTTCGGCCCTGCCTGCCTTCTGCTACAGGCGGAGAGCAAAGGAGGAGCCATGAGCTCGACGGTACGCACAGTGACGGCCGCCCTGCTCGTCGCGGCGATGCCGCTCGGCGCGGCAGCGGTGAGCGACGAGACCAAGGCGCTCTACGAGAAGGACTGCAAGGCCTGCCACAGCATCGCCGGCGAAGGTGGGAAGATGGCGAAGCTCGGCGGAGCGCTCGATGACGTCGGCGTCAAGCGCGACGCGGACTGGCTGCGAGCGTACCTCAAGGACCCCAAGTCGAAGATGCCCGACGCGAAGATGCCCAAGGTGAAGCTGACCGATCAGGAGCTCGAGGACATGGTCGCGTACCTGCTCACGCTAAAGACGGCGCCTCCCAAGTAGCCCGTTCCGGCAAGCGAATTGCAATCCATCGTGGGCATGCGCAGCTTCGGGGCCACGGCCACGGGCTTCCTGCTCGCGCTCGCGGCGTCGGCGGCGGCGGCCGGCACGGGGGCGGTCGCGGGCACCGTACGGGTGGAGGGCACGGTCGCCCCGCGCCCTCCCCTGCCCGTCTACAAGCACCATGAGGTCTGTGGCGACGGCGTCCCGGACGACCGTCTGGTGGTGGGTGGCGCCGGCGGCCTGCGCTACGCGGTCGTCAGCGTGGAGGGGGTGCGCGGCGGGCGGCGGCCCGAACGCGACGTGACGGTCGACCTCGACAACCAGCGCTGCCGGTTCGAGCCGCACGTCCAGACCGCCGAGGTCGGCCAGTGGCTCGAGCTCCACAACAGCGATCCGATCCTGCACAACGCCGACGCGCGCATGGGCCCCGACACGATCTTCAACGTGGGCCTGCCGCCCGGTCGTCGGGTGCGCAAACCCCTCGCGCGCGCCGGCCTGGTCACCATAACTTGCGACGTCCGCCACACGTGGATGCGCGCGTACGTAGCGGTCGCCGACGATCCCTACCACACGGTGACGGACGCCGACGGCGCGTACGAGATCCGCGACCTGCCGCCGGGACGGTACACGCTGCGCGTCTGGCACGAGGAGCTGGGAACCCGGGAGCGGCCGATCACGGTGGAGGCCGACAAGACGCTCACCGCGGACGTGAGCTACCCGGCGCCCGCAGGCGCGCCGGAGGCGCCGCGATGATCCGCCTCGTGCTCGTGCTGGCCCTCGCGCTCGCCACGACGGGCGCGCGCGCGGAGGAGGGCGCCGCCGTGAAGGGCACGATCACCGCCGGGCCGGCGCCGGGGACGCCGGTGGCCGACGCCGTCGTGCTGGTCGACGGCCCGTCGGTGCCGGCCCCGCCGGACGCGCCGCACGCGACCATCGACCAGCGCAACGAGAGCTTCGTTCCCCACGTGATCGCGATCGCGGTGGGAACCACCGTCGACTTCCCGAACCACGACCCGGTGCTCCACAACGTCTACGCCGCTTCGCCGGCCAAGCACTTCGACCTGGGCATGTACGGCGAGGGGGAGTCGCGCAGTGTGCTCTTCGACAAGGCCGGGGTCGTGCGGGTGGGCTGCAACGTCCATCCGAAGATGGAGGCCTTCGTGATCGTGCACACCAACCCGTGGGCGGCGGTCACCGACGCCCACGGCGCGTACACGATCACGGGCGTGCCTCCTGGGCACTACACCGTGCGCGTCTGGCACGAGAGCCGGGGCGCCCGCGAGGTGCCGATCACGCTGCGGGCCGGCGAGGTGCTGCCGCTCGATCTCCGGCTCGAGCCGGCTCACTGAGCCGTCGCTCGGCTCGTCCGCCTCGCGAGCCGCCCCGGCGCGATGGCCGCGTGCGCCGCGGAGGCGCTCACGCCGACAGCACCGCGTGCGCCGCCGCGAGACCGGCGTACGCCGAGACGTCGACGATCGCCGCCGGAGCCTCGAGCGTCGCCGATGCCAGCAGCAGCCCCTCGATGCCCGGCACCGTGAGGCCGTGGCGCTCGAGCGGCGCCCAGGCCCAGCTCATCGACTGCGGCGCGGTGACGTACTGGTACGCGCTCCACTCGATACAGTCGTCGAGGTCGGCGTAGTACCGCCGCAGGTACGCGATCGCGGCGTCGAGGTGGGCGCGGGCCGCCGTCCACGGCGGGCCCGCCGTGGTCCCGCCGTCGAAGAACCGGGCCATCACCCACGACAGGAGGTGCTTCCCCGGCGGTGCCGCCCGGCGGCTGGTGAGCGAGGGGAGGTGGTAGCCGCCCGCGTAGCGCCGCTCGCCTGCGGCGCCGAGAAGGAAGCGGTTCCATCCGGCGTGATCGTCCGGCCGGCCCGTGGCGCGCACGGTCGGCAGCCGACGCAGCCCCGCCTGCCAGCCGATCAGGTCGGCGCGGTACCGCGCGAGCGCTTCGGCCGCGGCGACGAACCCAGGCGGGAAGCGGCGCGCGTCGATCAGGTCGAAGAGCTCCCACACGGGGTAGGTGCAGACGGCGACCGGCGCCTGCACCTCGCGCACGAGGTTCGCGCGGTCGACGGCGACCGCGCCGTGCACGCGCCCGCCGTCGACCACGATCTCGACGGGCTTCCAGCCGAGCGCGATCTCGCCGCCGCGCGCGCGGATGGCGCGCGCCCACGGCTCCATGAGCCCCTGCATGCCGCCGGCCTCGGCGTCGTCGGCGATGTGCGGCGCGCCCTTCGGCGTCTGGAAGAACTGCATGAGTCGCCCGGCCGACGCGTCGGCCGGGCGCGGGTGGAAGATCACGGCCGCCATGAGGAGGAGCGCGCGCCGCACGCCCGGGTGCCGCACGTGCGCCTCGACCCACGCGCCGAGGCGCACAGGGAGCGCCGCCTCGACCTGGGCGGCGTCCGCCCCCGCGAGGCGGGCGAGCACCGCCGTCAGCTCCTCGATCCCGTCGGCGGGGCATTCGAAGAAGTCCCGCGCGGCGGCGAGGAATCCGCCCGCGCTCCAATCGCCGCCGTCGAGCACGCTGCCGTCGGCCAGGCGGTGCACGCGCAGCGGACGGGCGATCGCCCGCACGGCCACCTCGACGCCGGCTTCGCGCGCGGCCTCAACGCCGTAATGCCACGGGAACTCGCAGTCGCCGACGCCGTGCGCGTCGCGATGGCCGAAGTCGATCCAGAAGCCGTCGGGCGTCCGCACCGCCCCGCCGCGACCGCCGACCGCGTCGGCGTGCTCGAGGACGACCACCCGCCGCCCGTGCCGCGTGAGGATCGCGCCGGCGACCAGGCCCGCCAGGTCCGCGCCGACGATGACGACGTCTGCCGTTGCCGCGGGCCGCATGTGCGCCTTCCGCGTAGCGCAGCCGTCGCGCCCCGTCCAGGACCGCCTCGGGGCCTCAGTCGAGCGGGCAGAGCCGGCGGGCGAGCGCGACCAGCCGCCTCGACTCCACCGGCTTGACGCAAAACGCCTGCGCGCCGACGCGGTAGGCGGCGGGCTCGCGCTCGGCCGAGGCGGCGGTGAGCACGATGATCGGCGTGTGCGCGGTCTCGGGGCGGGAGCGGAGCATGTGCGCGGTGGTGAACCCGTCCATCCCGGGCATCATCAGGTCGAGCACGATGAGATCGGGGGTCCCCGCGCCGAGCGTGGCGAGCGCGTCGTCACCCGAGCCGGCGGTCACGGTGCGATAGCCGGCCTTCTCGAGGGCCTTCGCACAGATCACGCGGATGTCGGCGTGATCGTCGACGATCAGGACCAGGGGCCCGCGGCCCGGGGTGCGCTCGGGTTCGTCCATTGCCGCCCTCTCAGTATCGGCCGAGGGCGCCGGGCGCTTGAGGGGGTGAGCGTCAATATTGCTCGCGCCGCCGTCAACCGCGTGGCGCCCTCCCGGGCGCTGGGACGGGCCGGCGCAGGCGCCGTCCTCTTCCTGCCGGTACGGCCCTTGCTATCACGAACGCATGGGCTCGCGCTTGCACGCCCGCGCCCGCCGCGACCTTCCGCCACCGGCCGCCCCGTTCGAGGCGCTCGTCGAGAACAGCCCGGCGGTCGCGTTCCTCAAGGACGCGCACGGCCGCCACCTCTACGTCAACCGGGCCTTCGAGCGGGCGTTCGACCGCCCGCGCGCCACCGCGGTCGGCCTCACCGACGTCGACCTCTTCTCCGCCGAGATCGCGCGCGAGCTGCGCGCCAACGACGCCCGCGTGCTGGCGGCCGACGAGACCGTCGAGCTGCACGAGACCGTCCCAGCCGCGGACGGCACGCTCTGCCACTGGCTGGTGCTCAAGTTCCCCGTCGACGGGCCGAACGGCGAGCGGCTGATCGGCGGCATGGCCGTCGACGTCACCGCCCAGCACCAGGCGGCGGAGACGCTGCAGCGGGCGAGCCAGGCCGCGGTCGACGTCGCCCGCATCCGCTCGGAGTTCATCGCCAACGTGAGCCACGAGCTGCGCACGCCGCTCAACGTCGTCCTCGGGTTCACGGACCTCGTGCTGGAGACCGAGCTCACCGCCGAGCAACGCCGCCACCTGGAGACCGTCCGCGCGGCGTCCGTCGATCTCCTCGGGCTGATCGGCGACATCCTCGACCTCTCGACGATCGACGCGGGCAAGCTCACGATCGCGCCGGTGCCGACGAGGTTGGAGGCGTTCCTGCCCGCCACGCTCGAGCCCCTGGCGCCGGTCGCCCGGCAGAAGGGGCTCACGCTCACCTGGGCCGTCGAGCCCGGCGTCCCCGACCCGGTGCTCGTCGATCCGGTGCGCCTGCGCCAGGTGCTGGTGAACCTCGTCGGCAACGGGCTCAAGTTCACGGAGCGCGGCGGCGTCACGGTCCGCGTGAGCCGGGACGGGTCAAGCGACGCGGTCACGCTGCGCTTCGCCGTCGCCGACACGGGTATCGGCATCGCCCCCGACCGCCAGCAGGCGATCTTCGAGCCATTCGTCCAAGGCGACGGCTCCACGACCCGGCGATACGGCGGCACGGGCCTCGGCCTCACGATCGCCGCGCGGCTCGTCGAGCTGATGGGCGGTGACGTCCGGGTCGAGAGCGCGCCCGGGCGGGGAAGCACGTTCCACTTCACCGTGAGCGCGCAGCCCCGGTAGCCGCTCTCACCCGGAGGCGCGGTCGGACGGCGTACCCGGGGCGTACATCGCCTCGAGCTGCGCCCGGTAGCGGTCGATGCACACCCGTCGCTTGACCTTCAACGTGGGCGTGAGCTGATCGCCCACCTCGAAGTCGTGGTCGAGGATCGCGACGCGCTTGAGCGTCGAGTAGCTCGGGAGCTGACGGTTGAGCTGATCGACCGCGCGCTGGATCTCCTCGGCGAGGTCGGGATGGCGCGTGAGCGCCGCGTAGTCCGGCTCGGCGACGCCCCGCGCGCGCGCCCACGCCAGCACCGCGTCGCCGTCGAGGGTCACCAGCGCCGTGAGATACCGCTGCATGTCCCCGTGCACGACCACCTGGCTGATCAGCGGGTGGATGCTCTTGAGCGCGTTCTCGATGTTCTGCGGCGCGATGTTCTTGCCGCCGGCCGTGACGATGATGTCCTTCTTCCGATCCGTGATGCGGAGCAGCCCCTCGCCGTCGAGCGTGCCGATGTCGCCGCTGTGGAACCAGCCGTCGGGGTCGAGGACCTCGCGGGTGTCCGCCTCCCGGCGCCAGTAGCCGCGCATGACGCCGCGGCCCCGGATCAGGACCTCACCGTCGGGTGCGATGCGGACCTCGGTGCCCGGCAGCGGCGGGCCGACGCTCCCCGGCACCACGTGGTCGGGCCGGTTGATGCACGTGCCGGCCGAGGTCTCCGTGAGCCCGTAGCCCTCGCACACCGTCACGCCGGCGTGCTGGAAGAACCGGGCGATGTCGGGGGCGAGCGGAGCGCCGCCGGACACGCAGAAGCGCAGCCGCCCGCCGAAGCGCGCGTGGAGCCGCCGCCCGATCGCGCCGTAGACGAGCGTGCGGGCGACCGCCCAGCCGAGCCCGCGCGGCCTGCCCCCCGCCGCCTCGACCGCCGCCGCCTCCCGACCCTTGGCGAGGCCCCAGCGGGCGAGACGCCCGCCCAGGCCGGGCGCCCGCTCGACGTCCTCGACGACGCGCGCGTGAACCTTCTCGAGGATGCGGGGCACCGCGGCGAAGACCGTCGGGCGGACCTCGCCAAGATCGTCGACGATCTTCGTCTGATCCCGCTGCCAGAACGCCATCACGTGGCCGGTCGCGAACCAGGCGACCTCGAGCACCCTGGCGAACGCGTGCGCCAACGGGAGGAAGAGATACTCCACGTCCTCGGGGCCGACCATGCCGATCGCCCGGATGGCCTCGGCCTCGTAGAGCATGCAGTCGTGCGTCAGGACCGCGCCCTTGGGCGGGCCCGTGGTCCCCGAGGTGTAGATGATCGTCAGCACCGCGTCGGGGCCGAGGCCGGCCGCCCGCGCCGCGACGTCGCCCCCGCGGTCGGCGAGCCAGGCGTCGCCCGCCGCGAGGAGGTCGTCCCAGGCGACCTCCCACGCGCCGCCCCGGTCGACCGCGCCGCCGTCGAGACAGACGACCGTGCGCACGCCGGGGATCCCGGCCCGGACGCGCCGTAGCTTCGCGAGCTGCGTCCCGTCCTCGACGAGCACCACGCTCGCGTCGGCGTCGCGCAGGATGTACTCGCACTCCGCGGCGAGATTCGACTGGTAGATCGGAACGGTCACGGCCGCGGCGCCCATGATCCCCAGGTCGGCGAGGCACCATTCGAGCCGCGTGTTGCTGAGCAGGCCCACGCGGTCGCCGGGGGCGACACCCAGGCTCATCAGGCCGGCCGTCAGGCGGTCCGCCGTCGCCGCCATCTCGGCCCATGTGACGTCGCGCCACGCACCGGCGACCTTGTGGCGCGCGGCCACCGCCGCCGGCCGGGCGCTCGCCGTCTCCCGGAACAGCGCGTGCACGCTGCGCGCCATGTGCCCCAGAGAAGAGCCCCTCGCGGCTTCCCCGTCAATACGGGGGCGCCCGCCCGCGTTCTCCTCCGCCGGCGCCCGTGCTAGGGGAGCGGCATGGGCGCGCTCTCGATCGACGAGCGCTTCTCGGCGGTGCATACGCTGACCGACGGAACCCGCGTGCGGCTGCGGATGCTGCGGCCCGAGGACCGCGAGCGGTTGCGTGCGGGCTTCGAGCGCCTCTCGCCGCAGTCGCGATACCGCCGCTTCCTCTCGCCGACGCCGCGGCTCACCGAGCGGATGCTCACCTACCTGACGCACGCCGACGGCCGGGACCACGTCGCGATCGGAGCGGAGCGCGTCGAGCCCGATGGGCGCGGCGGCGAGGGGCTCGGGGTGGCGCGCTTCATCCGTCTCGCCGACGCGCCCGACACCGCGGAAGCGGCGGTGGCCGTGGTGGACGACGTGCAGGGACGGGGCCTCGGGCGCCTCCTGCTGGCGACGCTGGTCGAGGCAGCCTGCGAGCGGGGGATCCGGAAGTTCCGCGCCCACGTCCTGCCCGGCAATGCCCCCGTGGACACCCTGCTCGGCGACCTCGCCGGCCGCGTGAGCCCCGCCGAGGCCGACGGCTTCAGCGCTTACGAGGTGACCCTGCCGCCGGCGGCGGTGCAGGAGTCGGTCCTCTACCGCGTGCTGCGTGCGGCGGCCGCCGGAATGGAGCTGGTCCTGCGCACGGTGGGCCTGGGGGAGTCGGACTAGCTAGAATCCGACCCGGTCGCCGAGCGGCGGCCAGCCGAAGTCGTAGGTGAGCTGGACGCCCACGATGTCCGCGGAGAGGTTTGTGTAGTCGCCGCGGAGCACGTGGCCGGTCACCGGATCGCGGTTGTTGCTCGCGACATCGGGCGCGAAGAGGTGCGCGTAGCCCACGTCGAAACGGAGGTTGGTGAAGGGGCGGAACCCGACGCCGGCGGCGAGCCAGATGCGGTCCGAGTCCGGGATGCGCGGTGTGCGGTTCTGCGCGTCGGGCACCGGCGTCTCGTCGTACGCGGTGCCGAGCCGGAACTCCCAGGGGGTCCGCGGCGTCCAGCGAACGCCCACCGCGTAGCGGAAGGCGTCGTTCCAGTTCTCGGGCTGGACGATCGGCGGCTGCTTCGGGTTGTCGAACCGAAAGACGAGCGACTGAAAGCGCGACCAGTGCGTCCAGGTGATGTCGCTCAGCAACGCCCAGTGCGGGGTCAGCTCGTGGAACGCGCCGAGCGACACGCGCTCGGGGAGGTCCACCGCGGCGTGCCCGCCCGTGTCGACGAGAGCGCCGGAAACCTTCTGGAGTATCTGTCCCTGTTTCGGCAGGAAGAAGCTCGCCGTGCCGCCGAGGTCGTGGTGGATGTAGGAGCGGTAGGCCAGGCCGACCCGGGTGCGGGGCGACGGCGTGTACATGAAGCCCACGTTGTAGCCCGCGTTCCAGTCGTCGCCGCTCACCTTGACGAAGCCGTCGGCCCGCTGCGGCCGCAGCCCGAGCGCGTTGCAGAACGTCGCGGGGATGCCGCGCTCGGCGCCGAAGATGTCGCAGACCGAGCCCAGGTCGAGGTTGTTGGTGAGCCGTGCCTTCGCGTACTCGATGTCCGCGCCGCCGCCGATCGAGAGCCAGTCGGTGAGCCGGATGGCGAGGCTCGGGTTGACGTTCACGGTCTCGAGCTTCGAGGAGAGCGCATGATAGCGGCCCACCCAGCCCTTCTCGTACGAGTCCGCGAGCCCGAACGGCGTGCTCACGCCGAGCCCTACCCGTACGCGCGACGTCAGCTCGTGGGCGAGAAAGAACGTCGGGAGCAGGGAGAGCTGTGCCGGGTCGCCGCCGTTGCCGCCGACGAGCGTCCCGCCCCCGACCGCGGGGTTGAGCGTCGAGCCATCGTTGCGGAACGTGGCGTGGGGGCCGATGATCGCGAAGCCCGAGGCGACGAACTGCGTACCCGACAGCAGCGTGAGCCCGGCGGGGTTGTAGAAGATCGTGCTCGCGTCCTCTGCCGCGGCCACCTCCCCGGCGTGCGCGCTGCCGAGGCCGCGGGCGCTCTGCTCGGAGACGGCGAAGCCCCCCGCGCCCGCCTCCGGCGGCCCGGCGAGGAGCGCGAGGAGGACGGCCGTGGCGGCCGGCCAGGTGGCACGGCGGGTCGGGGCGGCGGGGGCGAGCACGCTTTCTCTCCATCGTCCCTGCTGGCCCGGGAGCGCAAGTCCCGTCTTGACGGGGGCGCGGCTCTTCCGAAGCCTGCGAGGCGTCCCGCGGGGTCTTCCCGCCGGCAGCAACGCGGGCGGCCGACACCGCCGTGCACCGCTGGCACGCGACCTGCTGCCCTCCTGCATGACCGATCTGCGGGATGCGCGCGAGCGCATGGTCCGCACGCAGATCGCCGCGCGCGGCATCCGCGACCCGGCGGTGCTCGACGCGCTGCGCACGGTCCCCCGCGAAGCCTTCCTGCCACCTGCCCTCGCCGAGTTCGCCTACGAGGACCACCCCCTGCCCATCGCCCACGGCCAGACCATCTCACAGCCGTACGTGGTGGCGTTGATGGCGGTGGCGCTCCGCCTTCGCGGCGAGGATCGCGTGCTCGAGGTCGGCACCGGCTCCGGCTACGCGGCCGCGATCCTCGGGCGTATCGCACGCGAGGTGTACACGATCGAGCGGCACGCCGAGCTTGCCGCCGCGGCCGCCGCCCGCCTGCGCGACCTCGGGTTCGACCACGTCCACGTCCGGCACGGCGACGGCACGCTCGGCTGGCCGGAGCACGCTCCCTACGACGCGATCGTCGTCACCGCCGGCGGGCCTCGCATCCCCGAGGCGCTGCTCGAGCAGCTCGCGGTCGGCGGACGGCTGGTCATCCCGATCGGCGAGGAGAAGGCGCTGCAGACGCTGGTGCGCGTGACCCGCGAGGCCGACGGCCGGCTGCGACAGGAAGACCTCGGCGACGTGCGCTTCGTGCCCCTGATCGGGGCGCAGGGGTGGGCCGAGGAGGAGTGGAACGGACGGCCCGCGCGGCGCACGAGCCCTCCCCCGACCGTCGCCCGCCTGCTGCGTGAAACCGCCGAGCCGCTCACCACGTTGACCCCCGACGCCGACCTGGGCGCGCTGATCGAGCGCATCGGCGACGCGCGCCTCGTGCTCATCGGCGAGGCGACCCACGGGACGTCGGAGTTCTACGCGCTACGGGCCGAGCTCACGAAGGCGTTGATCCGCGCGTGTGGCTTCACGATCGTCGCCGCCGAGGCGGACTGGCCCGACGCCGCGCGCATCCACCGCTACGTCCGGGGCATGCCCGCGGCGGAGGTCCCGCGCTGGCGCGCCTTCGCGCGCTTCCCGGCGTGGATGTGGCGCAACCACGAGGTGCTGGCCTTCGTCGAGTGGCTGCGCGCGTGGAACGGCGCGCACGCGCCGGTCGGCTTCTACGGCCTCGACCTCTACAGCATGTACCGCTCGCTCCGGCTGGTGCTCGAGTACCTCGATCGGGTGGACCCGGAGACCGCGCGCATCGCGCGCGAGCGCTACGGACGGCTCACGCCTTGGGAGGGCGACCCCGCCACCTACGGCCGCGCGGTGCTCAGCGGACGCTACCAGGGATGCGAGGCGGAGGTGGTGGCGATGCTGCGCGACCTCCTCGCCCGCGAGCTCGAATACGCCGCGCGCGACGGCGAGCACTTCCTCGACGCGGTCGGCAACGCGCGCGTGGTCGCCAACGCCGAGCGCTACTACCGCGCGCTGTACTACGGCGGCGTCGAGTCCTGGAACCAGCGCGATCGGCACATGTTCGAGACCCTCGAGGCGCTGCTGCGCTTCCACGGACCCGAGGCGAAGGCGATCCTCTGGGAGCACAACTCGCACCTGGGCGACGCCGCGGCGACCGAGATGGGCGTCCGCGGCGAGATCAACGTCGGCCACCTCTGCCGCCGCGCGTTCGGCGACCGCGCCTACCTGGTCGGCTTCGGCACCGACCACGGCACGGTCGGCGCCGCGCACGACTGGGACGGACCGATGGAGGTCATGACCGTGCGGCCGGCCCATCCCGAGAGCTACGAGCGCCTGTGCCACGACACGGGCCTCGGGGCGTTTTTCCTTCACCTCCGGACCCCGGCGCGCGACGCGGTGCGCGCCGAGCTGGCGCCGGCACGCCTCGAGCGCGCGATCGGCGTCGTCTACCGCCCCGACACCGAGCTGCAGAGCCACTACTTCCACGCGGCGTTGCCCTACCAGTTCGACGAGTACGTCTGGTTCGACGCGACCCGGGCGGTGCGCCCGGTGACCGACGCGGAGGCGCGCGGGCTGCCGCGCGCCCATCCGTTCGCGCCCTACGGGCCCCCGTGAGCACGCCGCGACATCTCCTCGTCGGGCTCGACGGCTCGCCGCTGGCCGAGACGATCCTCGGCACCGTAGGCGGCCTCGCCACGCGTCTGCACGCGGAGGTGACGCTGCTGCACGTGACGCCGGTGCCCGCGGGCGCCGGCGCGGCCGAGCCGGACGCCACCCTCGATCGGATGGTCGCCGAAGAGGTCCGGCGGGCCCGCCGCTATCTCGACGACGTCACGCTGCGGCTCGCCCGCGGCGGTCCGACCGTGCGCACGGCGGTCGCCACGGGCGATCCCGCCACCGAGATCGTCCGCCACGCCGAGCGCGCGCACGCCGACGTGATCGCGCTCGCGACGCACGGTCGCACCGGCGTGCGGCGCTGGCTCCACGGCAGCGTCGCGGATGCGGTGCTCCACACGGCCACTACCCCGCTGCTCCTGCTGCGCCCGGCCCGCGACGAAGCCGCGCCGAGGGTCGAGATCCGCCGGTTGGTGGCGGCGGTCGACGGCTCCCCCGCCGCCGAGGCGGCGCTCCCCGTCGTCGAGGATCTCGCCCGCGCCCTCGGCGTGCCCGTCCTGCTCCTGCGCGTGGTCGAGCCCATCGACCTCGCCTTCGGCGCCGACCCTTTCGGCGGCGCCTACGTCGACCAGGCCCGGGTCCTCGAGCGGCTCCGGGAGGGCGCCGAGCGCCACCTCGCCAAGCTCGCCGTCGGTCTCCGCGCCGCCGGGATCGTCGTCGAGACCTTGGCACCGGTCGGCACCCCGGTCGATACCATCGCCGCCGTGACGCGGCGGCATCCGGGGAGCCTGCTCGTCCTCGGCACGCACGGTCGCACGGGGTGGCGCGCCGCGGCGCTCGGCAGCGTCGCCCGGCGCGTCGTGCTCGCCGTGGAAAGCCCCGTGCTGGTCGTGCGCCGCCCCGGGCGCTGATCGCGAGCAGCCGCCCGTCTCGAAGTTACGGCGAACCGCGGGCGACTCGGCCGGCCGTCGCCGCCGTGTGGGTGTAGACGGCGGCCCAGCCCCACCGCTCGGAGGCCCGCCGCATGGCCTCGTGCCGCGGGTCGAGGGGGCGCAGCGGGGGCACGCCGCGGACGAGCCCCGCGCCGCCCTCGGCGCAGCCGTTGACGGGCGCGGCGCGCTTCTTCGACGCCGTGCGCCACAGCTTGCTGACGAGGAGGAGCAGCGTTGCGGGGATCGCGGCCATTGGCCTTCCCACGCTCGTTTTCGCTTAGCGAGAACGATGCCACCCGCTCCCGGATGCCGGACGAGACGCGCGCTCCCGTCCGTGCTAGGAGAGCCGGGCACGTCCTTCGCGCCACCGGGAACGGACCGCGACATCGCATGCTCGCCAACCATGGCATGGAGCCTGCTGAGCCCGGCATGCGGGCCGGCATCGAGGCGTGACCGTGCACGGCGGCGAGCTCGACGCGAGCCGGCTGCGCGCGGTCTGCGAGCCCGCGACGCTCGGCTTCCGCTCCACCGCGGAGCTGCCCCTCCTCGACGGGATGATCGGCCAGGACCGGGCGCAGCGGGCGACCCGCTTCGGTATCGGCATGCGCGGCCCGGGCTACAACCTCTTCGTGCTCGGTCCGCCGGCGACCGGCAAGACCCGCACCATGCTACGCGTCCTCGCCCGGCAGGCGGAGCAGGAGCCCATCTCACCCGACTACTGCTACGTGCACAACTTCGCCGACGCCTACCGGCCGCGGGCCATCGAGCTGCCCCCGGGACGGGCGCGCGAGCTGCGCGCCGAGATGACCCGGCTCGTCGACGAGTGCCGGACGCGCCTTCCGCGCGCGTTCGAGAGCGAGGCGTTCGAGCACCAGAAGGCGCGCATCCTCGAAGAGCTCGGCCACCGCCAGCAGGGCGAGCTCGAGCGCCTCGAGGCTGAAGCCCGCGCCGTCGGCTTCACCGTCGTGCGCACGCCGGCGGGCTTCGCCGTGACCGCGGCGCCCCGCGGCCAGCCGCTCGGACCCGAGGAGTTCGCGGCGCTGCCCGAGGCCGAGCGCGAGCAGATCGCGGCGCGCGCGAAGCCGCTCGAGGAGAGCGTCGAAGCCACGGTACGGCGCCTGCGGGAGATCGAGCGCGAGGCGCGCCGGCGCCACGAGCTGCTCGTGCGGGACGTCGCCGCGTTCGCCACCCGCCAGCTGATCCAGGAGCTGCGCGAGCGCTTCGCGGGCCTCGCGGCCGTCACCGCCTACCTCGACGAGGTCGAGGAGGACCTGATCTCCCACGCCGAGGAGTTCCGCCACCTCCAGGAGGGGCCGCCGCTGCCCTTCCTCCCGCCGCCCGGCGCCTTTCTCGATCGCTATCGCGTCAACGTGCTCGTCGACCGCGGCGGCACGCAGGGCGCGCCGGTCGTCTACGAGCGGCACCCGAGCCACGGGAACCTCGTCGGCCGCATCGAGCACCGCGCGCACCTCGGCACGCTGGTCACGGACTTCACGCTGATCAAGGCGGGGGCGCTGCACCGGGCCAATGGGGGCTACCTCATCCTCGAGGCGAAGGACGTGCTGCGCAACTTCGCCTCCTGGGAGGCGCTCAAGAAGGCGCTCAAGAGCCGCACGATCCGCATCGACGAGCCGTTCGAGGAGCTGCGGTTGGCGAACGTCGTGAGCCTCGCGCCGGAGCCGATCCCGCTCGCGCTCAAGGTGATTTTGATCGGGAACCCGCTCCTCTACTACCTGCTCTACGCGCTCGACGAGGACTTCCGCGAGCTGTTCAAGGTCAAGGTGGACTTCGACGATTCGCTGCCGCGGACGCCGGAGATCGAAGGGCTCTATGCACGCTTCGTCGGCACCATCTGCCAGGAGGAGGGGCTGCGGCCCTTCGGCGCCGAGGCGGTCGCGAAGCTCATCGAGCACGGCGCGCGGCTGGTCGAGCACCAGGAGCGGCTCACCTCCCGCCTGGGCGAGCTGCTCGACCTGATCCGCGAAGCCGCGTTCTACGCGGCGGAGGCGGGGCAGCCGCTGGTGCGCGCCGAGGACGTGCGCCGGGCCGTGGACGAGAAGATCGACCGCGCCAACCTGCTCGAGGAGCGCCTCGCCCGCGCGATCGCCGAGGGCGCGCTCGTGGTCGACACCGACGGCCAGCGGGTCGGTCAGGTGAACGGCATCGCCGTGGTCTCGCTCGGCGATCACGCCTTCGGGCGGCCCTCCCGCATCACCGCGCGCACGTTCAGCGGCGAGCCCGGCGTCCTCGACATCGAGCGGGAGGCGAAGCTGAGCGGCCCCGTCCATTCCAAGGGCGTCATGATCCTCACCGGCTTCCTCGCCGGGCGCTACGCGCGCCAGCGCCCGCTCGCGCTGTCGGCCTCCCTCGCCTTCGAGCAGCACTACGAGGAGATCGAGGGGGACAGCGCGTCGGCCGCGGAGCTCTGCGCGCTGCTCTCGAGCCTCGCCGGCATCCCGCTCACCCAGGCCCTGGCGATGACCGGCGCGGTCGACCAGCAGGGCGACGTCCAGGCGGTCGGGGGCGTCAACGCGAAGATCGAGGGGTTCTTCGACGTGTGCCGGGCGCGGGGGCTCACGGGCGTTCAGGGGGTGATCATCCCCACCGCGAACCTGCGTCACCTCATGCTGCGCGAGGACGTGGTCGAGGCCGTCCGCGCCGGGCGGTTCCACGTCCACGCCGTCGCCACGATCGACGAGGCGCTCGCGCTGCTCTCCGGCCGGCCCGCCGGCGCGCCCGGACCCGACGGCTCCTTCCCGCCCGGCAGCTTCAACGCGGCGGTCGAGCAGGCGCTGGCGAGCCACGCCGAGCTGCGCCGCCGGATGGCGAAGGGCGACTAGAAGCGCCCCCCTACTCGATCGCAGCGGGCGCGGCCTCGGCCTTCGGCTCCGGCACCTCGGCGAGCGTCACCTCGGTCAGCAGCAGGACGCTGGCCACGGACACGGCGTTCTCGAGCGCCAGGCGCACGACCTTGGTGGGATCGACGATGCCCGCTTCGACGAGGTCCACGTAGGCGCCGCGCGCGGCGTCGAAGCCGACGGCGCCGGTGCCGCCGCGCATGCGCTCGACCACCACGCCGCCGTCGGCGCCGGAGTTCTCCGCGATCTGCCGCGTGGGCGCCTCGAGCGCATGGCGCAGGATGCGCAGGCCCGTACGCTCGTCGCCCTCGCAGCCCGCTTCCTCCCGTGCGACGGCCTCGACCGCACGCAGCAGCGCGAGCCCCGCCCCCGGGACGATGCCCTCGGCCACCGCGGCCTTGGTCGAGCTGATCGCGTCCTCGAGCGCCTCCTTGCGGCTCTTCATCTCGGCCTCCGACGGCGCCCCCACGCGGATCACGGCCACCCCGCCGGCGAGCTTCGCGATGCGCTCCTGGAGCTTCTCGCGGTCGTAGTCGCTGGTCGTCTCCTTCGCCTGGCTGCGGAGCTGCTCGACGCGCGCCGCGATCGCCAGGCGGTCGCCGGCGCCGCCGATGATGGTGGTGGTGTCACGCGCGACCACGATCCGGCTCGCCCGTCCGAGCGCGCTCGGCTGGAGGTGCTCGAGGCGAATGCCCAGCTCCTCGGCGACGAGCTGTCCGCCGGTGAGGATCGCGATGTCCTCCAGCATCGCGCGGCGGCGGTCCCCGAAGCCCGGCGCTTTCACCGCCGCGCACGCGAGCGCCCCGCGGATCTTGTTGACCACGAGGGTCGCGAGCGCCTCTCCCTCGACGTCCTCGGCAACGACCAGCAGGGGCCGGCCCATCTTGGCGACCTGCTCGAGCACCGGCAGGAGGTGCTCCATCGTGCTGATGCGCTTCTCGTGGAGCAGGACGAGCGGCTCGGCGAGCACGCACTCCATGCGGGCGGGATCCGTGACGAAGTAGGGCGAAATGTAGCCCCGGTCGAGCTGCATGCCCTCGACCACCTCGAGCGCCGTCTCGGTGGTCTTCGCCTCCTCGACCGAGATGACGCCCTCCCCGCCGACGCGCTCGACCGCGTCGGCGACCAGCTCCCCGATGGAGGCGTCGTTGTGCGCCGAGATGGTCGCGACCTGCGCCTTCTCGCGCCGGCTCTGCACGGGACGCGAGAGCCCCCGCAGCGCGGCCACCGCGACCCGTAGCCCGCGATCGAGGCCGCGCTTGAGGTCGACCGCGCTCGCGCCCGCCACCACGTTGCGCACTCCCTCGGCGAAGATCGCGTGCGCGAGGACGGTCGCGGTGGTCGTCCCGTCGCCCACCACCTCGCCCGTGCGCTCCGCGGCCTGGCGCAGCATGCGTGCGCCGAGGTTCTCCTCCGGATCCCGGAGGTCGACCTCCTTGGCGATCGTGACTCCGTCGTTGCAGACGAGCGGCGTCCCCCACTTGCGCTCGATCAGGACGCATTTGGACTTGGGACCGAGCGTCACCCGCACGGCGTCGGCCAGGGCCTGCGCCCCGCGCAGAACCTTCTCGCGCGCGGCGGATTCGAAGAGCAGCTGCTTGTGCGCCATCGCAAAGCCCCCTTCGCCACGAGCGAGCGCCATGCCACCGCGGCCGCCCCGGGGTTGGCTCGGCACCGTCCCGCGTGCGCCAACCGGAGCGCAAAGCGATTCCCGGGTCTGCGAAGCGGCCGCGGTCGCGCGGACGGTCCGCCGGCGCCGGCGCTGGCAGCCCTCTTGCTTCATGAATGGGTCGCCTGGAGGAAGCGATGGAGGTCCCGCTCGAGGTCCGGTTCCGCAACATGGCGCCGTCGCCCGCCCTCGAGGCGGCCATCCGGGAGCGTGCGCAGAAGCTGGAGGAGTTCTGCGACCGCATCACCGGCTGCCGGGTCGTGGTCGAGGCTCCGCACCGCCGCCATCATCAGGGCAACCTCTACCACCTGCGCATCGATCTCACGGTGCCGGGGCGGGAGATCGTGGTCCGCCGTGACCCGCCCGAGGATCGCACGCACGAGGACGTGTACGTGGTCGTCCGCGACGCCTTCGACGCCGTGCGCCGCCAGCTCGAAGACCACGTGCGCCGCCAGCGCGGGGACGTCAAGAGCCACACGGGGCCGCCGCACGGCCGGATCGTGCGGCTGCTGCCGGAGAAGGGCTACGGGTTCATCCGCGCGGCCGACGGGCGGGAGATCTACTTCCACGCCCACGCGGTCGTCGGCGAGACCATCGATCGGCTCGCGGTCGGCGCGGAGGTCGCGTTCGTCGAGGAGCTCGGCGAGAAGGGTCCGCAGGCGAGCACGGTGCGGCTCGTCCGATGAGCCCGCGCTAGTCGACGCCCCCCGGCTCGACGCCGAGCGCCCGCAGCCGCCGCCGCGCCCGCGCCCGCAGCGCACGCACGGCGGCGTGGGCGGCGTCGCGCAGGCGGTCGCGGTCGGCGAGCGCGAGCCCCTCGACCGCGATGGGCGTCCCGACCTCGAGCACGGCGGGGCCGCGCCGGAGCCGCATCGTGAGCGGCCGCCAGATGCGCCGCGTGCCCGCCGTGCCGACCGGCAGCACGGGGAGCCCCCAGGAGATCGCGGTGACGAAGGCGCCCTTCTTGAAGGGGTGGAGCGCGCCGTCGCGCGACCGCGTCCCCTCGGCGTAGAAGATCATCGAGACGTCGGACGGGCGGCGCGCCATCTCGGCGCGGATGCGCGCGACGTCGCCTTCGGTGTCCGCGCGGACGACGCGCACGTTGCCGGTGCGCAGCAGCGCGCGACCGAAGACGGGGATGGCGATGATCTGCCGCTTCACCACCCAGCGCAGCGGCAGCGGCGCGAGCCCGGCGGTCAGCACCACCGGGTCCCAGGAGCTCTCGTGGTTGGCGACCACGACGTAGGCTCGGCCCGGCTCGACGTGCTCGAGGCCGTGCGTCACCAGCCGCGTGCCGGCCATGCGCACGCAGAGCCGCGCGTAGCCGACATAGACACGATCGATCCACCGGCGCGGCGCCCCGACGAGCGCCAGCACCATCGCCCACAGGCTCGCGAGGGCGAGCACGACCGGCAGCACGAGCAGCGCGCAGCCCGTGCGCAGGACGCCGTCGAGGCGCTCCGCGGCCGACGGCGGCAGGCCCCCGGCATCGGCCGCGATCGTGCTGGTCGGGGGCTCCGCCATCGCGCCGCGGCTACGACCGTTCCTGCGGATCGGGGATGTAGCCGAGGACGATCGCCCAGCTCGGATGCCCGTGCTCGCAGGCGTCGTCGTTGGCCTCGATCCAGCAGCCGTCGGTCGCCGCGCAGCGCCCGTCGTCGAGCCACTGCGTGACGGTCTCGGCCGTCGGGGGATCCGTCGTCGGCTCGGGCCAGCGGGGATGCTCGGGAACGGTGGGGCGCACGATCCTTCTCCCTGTCATGGGCTCCCTCCTGCCAAGATATCGCGCCCGCGGGCGGCGGCATATCCCCCCGCGGCGTGCAAGACGGCCGCCACGGTCAGGCGCGGGACGCTGGCCCCGGCCGCGGCTTCGGCGGCGCCGGGGGCGGGATCGGCGGCGGCGGGCGCGGCTGCGGGTTCTCGGGGTGCCCGGCGGCAGGCGTCACCCGGGCAAGATAAGCAGTCGCGCCGTCGGGCGCCAGAAGCGGTTCGCGACGCTGCGAGCGGCAAGGGCAATCCTTCGCGCGGGTGACAAGAACCGGCCGGCCGCATCCGCCGGCACCCTGGCACGCGCGGTGCACGATGGCCGGCGGAGGAGCCAGGAGCATGAAGGTCGAGCAGCTGATGACCCGGACGGTACGGACCTGCGGGCCCGACGACAGCCTCAACACCGCCGCGCAGATCATGTGGGAGCAGGACTGCGGCTGCGTGCCGGTGGTGCGGCGCGGCGACGGGGGCCTCGAGGTCGTCGGCATGATCACCGATCGCGACGTCTGCATGGCGGCGTACATCCAGGGAGGTTGCCTGCGCGACTTGCGGGTGCGCAGCGCGATGTCGGGGCGCGTGTGCGCCTGCGGCGCGCAGGAGCCGGTCGACGTCGCCCTCAAGATCATGCAGACCAACCGCCTCCGGCGCCTGCCGGTCCTCGACGCCCACGGGCAACTCGTCGGCGTGATCTCGCTCACCGACATCGCCCGCGAGTCCCGGCGTGAGGAAGGCGCACGGAAGCGGGAGGTGCGCGTCCAGGACGTCGGTGCCGCCCTCGAGGCGATCTGCGCCCCGCGCGCGCCGACCGCGCTGATGACCGCCGCCTGACCGAGGGGGAGCACCGCGGCGACCTCGCGGCTTCCGGCACGCAGCAGCAGGCGGCGGTCGGCGGCGCGGTGCGCGATGCCGCGAAACCGGGCAGCGGGCTGCCGTGCCGGAGGCAGCGCGTGGGCTCGACGTCGCCGACCGCGGGCCGCGCGGGGAGGCGGCCCCTGGCCGGCCTCTTGCTCTCGTGCGCAGATGATCGCGGTGGGACGGCACGCGGGAGCGCTCTGGCCGGACGCCCTCCGCCGGCACAGGGCAACCCGCGGGATCGTGCGGGGGCGGGACACTGCAGCGGCAGCCGCGGCACGGCGCGTCGGGGCCGTCGACGCGTGCCGCGGCGTCGCCGTGCTCGGCATGCTGCTCGCCAACCTGGTCAACGTGTTCTTCCACGAGGTGCCGCCGCCACTCGCGCACAACCAAGGCGACACGCTACGCCTCTTCGACTTCCCCGCCCCGATCTTCCAGTTCCTGGTGGGCGTGTCGCTCGTGCTCTTCCTGCGCAACCGCATGCACGCCGGGCGCAGCCGCGCCGAGGCCCGCCGCGACGCCCTCGGCCGGTTCGTCCGCCTGATCGGCCTCGGCATGGTGCTCGACGGCATCGGCGCGCTCAGCATCGTGCCCCGCTGGGGCGTGCTGCAGACGCTCGGGCTCGGGGGCATCGTCGCGACCCTGCTCGACGCAGCGCCTACCGAGGGGACCACGGGCCTCGGCGTCGCCCTGCTCGGCATCTTCTCGGGCCCCGGCAACGGCATCGTGCACGGGAGCCCGCCCGCCGCGCTGGCGTTCGTCCCCCTCACGCTGGCGGGAGCCTTCGCGGGCGAGGTGCTGGTCGCGACCGACTCGGCGGCACGGCTCGCCCGACGCGCGTGTGCGCTCGCCGCGATCGCGCTCGCCGCGGCCTGCATGCTCTTCGCCGCGGGCGTCCCCTTCAACAAGATGACCGGGACGAGCAGCTTCGTCGCGCTCGCGGTCGCGGTGGCCGCCGCGCTGCTCGCCGCGGTCGCGGCGGCCGAGAACGCGGGCGTCGGCTTTCCCGCGTGGCTCCTCGCCGTCGGCCGCAACGCGCTCACCGCCTGGGTGCTGCTCCACGTCCTCGTCTACTACCCCGCTTGGCTCGTGTTCCCGAGCTGGGAGCGGCTCGGCGCGCTGCCGGGCATGCTCGCCGCGCTGCTCACTACGGCGGCGCTGGCCGCTTTCACGATCGCGCTCGCCCGCCGCGGGCTGCGCGTCGCGCTGTGACCGCGGTCCCGATCAGAAGCGCATCGAGTCCAGGAACTCGAGGTTGACGACGCCGAGGACCGTGCACGCCTCCGAGCCCGCGGGGACGTCGACGGCGAGCGTGCCACGCACGCCGAGCGCGGTCGCCAGCGCGGCCTGCGCCCCCGACGTCGCGCCCTGCGCCCCGCCGGCGGTGAAGAAGCTCACCAGCAGCGTGCCCGACGCGGTCGCGGCGTCGGGCGCGAAGGCGAACGAGCCGGCGTCCGAGTCGAGGAACACGCGGCCGCCGTCGTTCGGGACGCCGACGACGGCGCAGGGCGTGAGGTCGGCCAGCGAGGGGGCGCCCGAGGCCGCCTGCTGCGGGGAGATCTTGTAGATCGAGAGCAGGCTGCTCACGGCGCCGTCCGCGACCGTGACGTAGAGCACGCTGCCGTCGGAATGGACCTGGAAGAAGTCGGTGATGTCCGGGGACAGCGGCAGGGGGGACGGCCAGGCGCGGTAGACGCCTCCGCCGGTGGTGAAGCCGCCGTCGAAGTCGGCATACACGATCGGCCCATTGCGGGTGGTGGCCACCTCGAGGTCGTTGGCCGGATCGAGGTCGTCGTTGCACTGGTCGAGGCCCTCGACCGAGTCGAGCTGTTCGAGCAGCGTCGTGGCCGCGCCCGTCGCGCGGTTTACCGCGACGAGGTTCTCCTGCGCGGTGCGGAAGCAGCGCGCCGGCAGGTTCACGTCGTGGTATTCGGAGAGGTAGACGCTCCCACCGGGGAGGCGGTCACAGGCGATGTGCATCGTGCAGGACGTCGTGCGGTAGAGGATCGAGGCGCCGGCGCGCGCCCCGCCCGGCGTGAGCGAGAGCGCCAGCACCCCGACGGTGCGGTTCGCGCTCGTGTTGTCGGTGAAGACGTCGTCGGAGAGCAGGTAGAGGTTCTGGCCGTCGCTGCACAGATCGACCGGATCGAACGTGGCGCCGCCGCCCGGCAGACAGGCTCCGCTCGCGCAGTCTCCCGCGACGATGCAGGGATCGCCGGTGCCCTGGCAGAGCCCGACCGTGTTGTCGATGGCGAAGCGCGTGCCGTCGGGCGCGATGCCCTGCGGCGCGCCGAGCAGGCTCAGGTAGAAGAGATTGCTCGCCGCCAGCGTGGGGCCGGTCCCGGGGGCGGCGCCGCCGAAGCCGTGCGCGTAGACCTCGATCACGGGCACGTTGCTCGCCGAGGCGACGGCGGTGAGCGTCGCCGACTGATGCCCGGGGGCCTGCGGTGCGAAGGTCACCGTCACGGTCTGTTGCTCGCCGGGGCCCAGGTCGAGGGCGGTGGGGGACACGGCGAACGCGGCGGCATCGCTCGCGAGGTCGACCTTGAGCTGCGCGGTGGGCGTCGTGTCGAGGTTGTGCACGACGAACGTGCGCGTCGCCGAGCCGCCGGGGGCGACGGCGCCCAGCTCGAGCGCCTGATCGGCGTCGAGGCGGATCACGCCGGGCGTGCGGCCCGGGTCGAGCGCGGGCGTGGCGTAGAGCATCGTCTGCCCGACCCCCGAGAGCTGGCCGTCGCTGACCGTGAGCCGCACCGCCACCGGTCCCGTGCCGCCCGCGTAGACGTGCGTGACCTGCGCTCCGGCGGCCGTGGTCCCGTCGCCGAAGTCCCACGCGTACGTGAGCGCGTCCTGATCGGGATCGGTGCTGCGCGAGCCGTCGAACGCCATGGGAACGCCGGGGAGCACGACGTCGCCGCTCGCCACCAGCTCGGCGACCGGCGGACGATCGGGCTCCTCCACGGTCCGGAATCGGACACGGTCGAGGTCGTGCAGCTTCCCGCCGCCCCCCTGCGACGCCACCGCCAGCCGGAGCTGATTCGTGCGGCGGCCGGGCGCCAGGAGCGTGCGGTCGAGGCGCGCGCGCATCCCCACGGTCTCGCCGTTCTCCACGACGGGCGTGAACCGATCGGTGACCTCGCGGCCGTCGAGGTGGGCGCGGAAGGTGCCGGGGTCGGCCGTGACGCTCCCGACGCTGCCGAAGCGGACGAGCACGTTGACGAACGGGTGGGCGGAGGCGGTGCCGTGGTCGACCGGCGTGACCACGCGCAGGAGCTGGTTGGTGCGGCGGCGGCGCCTGCCGTGCGCCGGGGCCGCCCCGAGCAGCGCGGCCATCGCAAGCAGGGACGCGAGCAGCGGCGGCGGGCGGCGGGCGCGCCGGCAAGGTAGACTCACGCCGCGCGGCTGCGTGCAGCCTTCGTGCCACGAAGGCCCCGGCCCCTCGGCGGCCTTCGGCGAAGCAATGCAGCAGCGGTGGGCGCTCTTGCAGGTTTGGGGCCCCGCCTAGCCCAAAGGGCGCACTACCGGCCGGCCGGCCGCTCGCGTTCTGGCCCCGCCGCATGTCCCTGCGCTACAAGGGTGGCCGATGAGCGCCGAGCGCCCGTTCGCCCTGGCGGCCTTGTTCGGGCCGGCCGGCGTCGACCTGACCAACCACACCCCGCATGCGCGCTGCCTCCGCATCGCGGTGGTGGAGACCGGGCCCCGCTGTGCCGTGCTGCGCCTGCCGTATCGGCCGGAGCTGGTCGGCGACCCGGCACGCGGCGTCGTCTTCGGCGGAGCGGTCACGACGCTGCTCGATCAGGCCTCGGGGCTCGCCATCGCCTGCTCGCTCGAGACGTTGCGGCCGATCGCGACCATCGACCTCCGCGTCGACTACCTGCGCGCCGCCGCGCCCGGCCTCGACCTCTACGCGCGCGTCGAGTGCTACCGGCTCGCGCGCGACGTCGCCTTCGTGCGCGGCATCGCCTACGAGCGCGGTCCCGAGGATCCGTTCGCGAGCTGCCTCGGCACGTTCATGCTCGGGAGCTGAGCGCGGCTCAGGGAAAGGCGGCGAAGAACGCCGGCCCCGCGATCGTGCCCCAGCCGGTTACGAGGTCGTAGCCCGTGTGCGCACGGAACCCGCGCGCACCGCCGATCGCGTTCGAGCCGCGGGTGACGTCGTGGAAGACGGCCGGGCCGCCGCGGCGCTGCGCGCGGCCGAGCCGGTAGAGGCGATCGTTGAGAAAGCCCACCCGCCGGCCGCGAAGCTCGGCGAGCCGGGCGACGGCACCGGCCCACGCGGGCGCGGCCGCGCTCGTCCCCCCGATGCAGCACCGCACCGCGCCCCCGTAGCCGATCGGATAGATCACCGCGGCGGGGAAGGCGACGTCGGGCACCGTGCGGTGCGCGTTGCCGCGCTGGTAGCGCGGGCGGGGCGCTCCGCTCACGCCGCCGCCGCTGGCCGCATCCGGCTCGCTCCACGCGACCTCGGTACCGTAGCCTTCCGCCACGCCGCTCGAGTCGAGAATCGGCATCGGCGTGGTGCCGCCGACGGCGGTGATCCACGGCGAGGAGGCGAACGGGTCGAGGCCCCGGCCCGGGCAGGAGCGCGGTCCGCGGTCGCCCGAAGCGACGAGCACGGTCTGGCCTTGGATCGCGGCCTGGCGGAACAGGCGCAGCGCCGTGGTGATGAACGGTCGCGCGCCGCCGCCGGGGCAGATCGCGAGTGACAGGCTGACGACGTCGACGTCGGACCGGTCGACGAGGGCCGCGAGCGCGTCGACGACGCCGGCGCCGACGGCGAGGACGATGTGCGCTCCGGGGGCGACCGCGCCGGCCCAGGTGACGTCGAGCGTCGCCTCGAGCTCGCCCGCGGATCCGGGCTGGCGGGGCCCGCCCACCTGCTCGAGATCGATCGGGGCGAGCCCGAAGCGCGCCCGGAAAGCGGCCACGTCGGCCGGATCGAGCGCGCTCACGCCCACGATGCCGATCGTCCGGCCGCGGCCGTCGACGAAGGCGCCGCCCGGGCTGTCGAGCCCGTAGATGCGCGCGAGCTCCGCGGGCGAGAGCACCCATCGGCTCCCTGTGCGGAGCGCGGGCCGGAGGCCGTCGGTGCGGTGGTTGAACGCGACCGCCGGCGCGTCGGCGGCGTCGAGCACTTCGGCGACGATCCCCTCGAGCCCCGGCGGAACCGCAAGCGCCACCGGCCCCTCGCAGGCGACGAGCCACCGGCTGGTGAACGGCCGTATGCGGCAGCCGGCGGCGCGCAGCCACCGGCGCACGCGCCGGAGGTCGCGGCTGCGCGCGCCGAAGCGCCGGCCGAACTCCCGTGGCGAGATCCAGCGCTCGTGCTCCGGGCTGCGCGGGTCGCGCTGCCGTGCGAGCAGGGTCGCGAGGTCCCGGTCGCCCCGCCCGGCGAGCACCACCAGATGATGACCACCCCCGGGCGTCGCGGCGGCACCGGTCACGAGCACGAGGAGGAGTGCGGCGATCCGAGCCATGGCCGAGACGAGGCCCCGAGGACTCGTACGCGCCGCGGGCGCTCCGCGTCAAACGTCGGTCGCCGGGTCGTCTCGCCGGGGGGCAGCCGGGGTCCCGCGACGATCCGCCATGCGACGCCATGAACCACCGGCGGCCCCGCGCCCCGGAGTCTGCCATGGTGGAATCTCGGTGGAAATCGGATCGAGCGCACTGGTAAGAAGGGCGCCCGGTGACGCCGCGGCCCCAGGCGATCTTCCCACCCTTCCACCTCGATCTCGAGAGCGGGCAGCTCTTCCACGGCACGCGCGTAATCCCGCTGCGGCCGAAGACGTTCGCGGTCCTCCGTCATCTCCTCGAGCGCGCGGGCCGACTGGTGACGCGGGAGGAGCTGGTCAGCGCCGTCTGGCGGGATGCGCACGGGAGCGAAACCCTGCCCAAGGGCTGCGTGCGCGAGCTGCGCGAGGCGCTCGGCGACCGGGTGGCCGCTCCACGGTTCATCGAGTCCGTCGGACGTCGGGGGTACCGCTTCGTCGCGCCGCTCACCTACGCCGACGGCCCGGAGCGCAGCTCCGCGACGGCGGCGGAGCTGCGGCGCTCGCTGCGGGTCGGTCGCGAGGCGGAGCTCGCGGCGCTGCTGCGCGCGCTCGAGCGAGCGCGCAGCGGCGAGCGCCAGGTCGTGTTCGTCACCGGCGAGCCGGGCATCGGCAAGACGACGCTCGTGGAGGCCTTCCTCCGTCACGTCGGCGACGCGGCGGTCGCGCACGGCCAGTGCGTCGAGCAGTACGGCGCGGGCGAGGCCTACCTGCCGGTCCTCGACGCGATCGGGCGCCTCTGCCGCGAGGCGGGTGGCGCGGACGTCGTCGCCGTTCTCGATCGCTACGCACCCACGTGGCTCCTGCAGCTCCCGGCGCTCGTCGAACCCGCCGAGCTGGCGGCGCTCGAGCGACGGCTCGCGGGCGCCTCGCGCGAGCGGATGCTGCGCGAGATCACCGAGGCGATCGACGTTCTCGCCCGCGAGCGGCTGCTCGTGCTCGTCCTCGAAGACCTCCACTGGAGCGATCCCTCGACCGTCGAGCTGGTGGCCGCCCTGGCCCGCCGGCGCGACGCGGCACGGCTGCTGCTCCTCGGAACCCACCGCCCGGCCGACCTGATCGTGCGCGCGCACCCCCTGCGGGCGATCGAGCGCGAGCTCGCGGCACGCGCCGAGAGCGAGGAGCTGGCGCTCGGTCTCCTCACCCGAGCGGAGGTGGCGCGCTACCTCGACGCGCGGTTCCCGGCGCACGACTTCTCCGCCGACGTGTCTTCCGCCGTGCACCGCGCCACCGACGGCAACCCGCTGTTCATGGTGAACGCCGTCGACGATCTGGTGGCGCGGCGGGCGATCGTCGAGGCGTCGGGGCGCTGGCGGCTCGCGTGCACGGTCGACGAGGTGGCGCGCAACGTTCCCGAGAGCCTCCGCCAGCTCATCGAGCAGCACGCCGCCCGGCTACAGCGCGAAGAGCGGCGCGTGCTCGAGGCGGCCAGCGTCGCGGGGAGCGAGTTCGCGGCCGCGGCGGTGGCCGCGGCCATGGAGCTCGATCCCGCGTGGGTCGAGGAATGCTGCGACGCCCTCGCCCGCAGCGGCCGGTTCCTCCGCGCCGCCGGCGCCGTCGGGCGCTACGAGTTCCTCCATGCCCTCTACCCGGCCGTGTTCTACGACCGGCTGCCAGCCGGCCGCCGCGTGGAGCTGCACCGGCGCGTCGGCGAGGCCGAGGAGGCGCTGCACGGGGAGCACGCGGCCGACGTCGCCGCGCAGCTCGCCGTCCACTTCGAGCGGGCGCACGACCCTGCGCGCGCCGCGCGCTTCCTCCAGCAGGCGGCCGAGAACGCACTGCGGCGCTACGCGCCCCACGAGGCCGTCACTCACCTCACGCGCGCGACGGCGCTGCTGCGCGGCCTCCCCGAGACGCTGGAGCGCACGACGCAGGAGCTCCGGGTGCAGATGACGCTCGGCGGGGCGTTCATGGCGACCGAGGGGTACGCCTCCGCCGAGGTCGAGCGCGCGTATGCGCGCGCCCGCGCGATCGGCGCCCGACTCGGCGACGTGCCCGAGATCTTCCCGATGCTCCGCGGCCTCCAGCGCTTCTCTCTCGTGCGCGCCCGGGTCGCCGCGGCCGCCGATCTCGCCGCGCGATGCCGCCGGATCGCCGAGCGAAGCCGCGACCCGACGCTCCGCGTCGAGGCGTACCTCGCCCGCGGCGAGACCGCCTGTTACGCGGGCGGGCTGCGGCGCGCCACGGCCCTGCTCGCCCGCGCGCGCATCCTCTGCGACGCGCGACCGCCCGGCCTCGGCGCGCTGCCCTGGGATCCGCGGGTGGGCTGCCGCTACCACCAGGCGCTGGTGCTCTGGCTGCGCGGTCGTCCCGACGCCGCCGCCCGGCAGATGGAGGAGGCGCGCGCGCTGGCGGAGACCTCGGATCATCCCTTCGCCGTCACCTACGCATGCTGCGGCTCGGCGTTCATCCACCAGCTCCGCCGCGAGCCCGACGAGGTGGAGCGCTGGGCCGACGCCGGGCTCCGCAACGCGACCGAGCACGGCTTCAAGAATTTCGCCGCGCTCTGTCCGATCTTCCTCGGCTGGGTGCGTGCCGTCCGGGGCCGCCCCGACGGGCTCGAGGCGATGCATCGCGGGCGGGCGGCCCTGCAGGCGACGGCGAGCGCGCTGATGGACCCGTACTGGCTCGCGCTGCTGGCGGAGGCGAGCGGTCGCGCCGGCCGCGCCGCGGAGGGGCTCAGGCTGATCGCCAGGGCCCGGGCTCTGAGCGAGCGCACCGGCGAGCGGTGGTGCCTCCCCGAGCTGCATCGCATCGCGGGCGAGCTGCTCGTCGCGGACGGGGCGCTCGCTCGCGCCGGCCGCGCCCTCGCCACGGCGATCGCCGCGGCGCGCCGCCACGGGGCCGTGGCGTTCGAGCTGCGCGCGGCGACGAGCCTCGCCCGGCTGTGGCGACAGGCGTGCCGGGCGAGCAAGGCGCGGCACGCGCTCGCGCGGGCCTATCGCCGGCTCGGCGACGGCCACGACACGCCGGACGCGCGGGATGCACGCCTGCTGCTCGCCGCCGGTGCCGGCGGCGCTACGGCCAGCGAAGGACGGCGCCGAGCGCGAGCCGCGGCGGCGAAATCGGGTCGCCCGCCGCGCGTTGCGCCGGGGCTGCTGCCGGCCGCTTCCAGCCGCTCACGTCGGCGTCGGGCGGCGCGGACGCCTCGGCCACGGTGAGCGTGATGCTCCGGGCGCCCGTCCTCAGCGAGAACGACGCCGGGCGGCCGAGGTCGACGACCACCCGCACCGTCGCGGGGTCGAGCTGCCCCACGCGCACCCGCAGGACGGGGCCGACGCCCGCGGTGGCGCGCGGCAGGTCCGGCGCAAGCACGGCCCGCGGGACGTCGACGTAGATCCGGCCCGGCACGTTCCCGGCCGCGGGGAGCGTCCGCGCCGCGCCCGTAGCGGGCGCGGAGAAGTGCAGGCGAACGGTGGGACGGGGCGTCGCAGAGAAATCCATACGCTCGAGGGTCGCCGCCCGCACGCTCGTCGCGGCGAGGACCATCAACCCAAGACCGATCGATCGCACGCTCGCTCGCCGAGCAATGCTCGTGCCGACCCCTAACCCACCGACGGGGGCGGCACCCGGGCCCTTTTCGGGGCCCAACTCCCGTCTCGTCGAGCCAACCACCTGACGCGCCGACCCCGGGGGCTCCCCGGCGGGAGCCCCCGGGTCACGCCTACTGGAGCTGGAGGCTGCTGTTGATGCTGGTCGTCCCCGGACCCGGCAGGTCGGCCACCGGATCGAGCGCGAAGTTCCCCGTCTTCGGCACGCAGAACGACCCCGCGATCACCCCCGCGTGCGCCGCCCCGTCGCTCAGGTTCCCCGCCGCCACCCCCGTCTGCTTGATCGTCCGCGCCGTCGACTGCCCGAACGCCCCCGCGTGCGTCTGCCCCGAGCAGAAAATCCCCGTGGCGTTGGTGTCCGCCGTCGCCCCCGTCGTCAGGGCGAGCGGGATGCTGAGCGGCGTCACGAACGTCGAGTCCTTCGGCGGACAGTCGAGCGTCGTCTTGAGCGTCCCCACGGGGCTGCACGCCAGTCCCTGGTTGCGCCCCGCGTTGCACGTGTTCACGCAGTCCGCGTTCGTCGTGCACGACTTACCCGTGCTCGTCGAGCAATGCCCCGAGACGCACGTCGTGTTCACGCACTGCGGGCACGGCGCCGTCCCGTTGCCCGTGAGATACACCCGCGACGACAGCGGCACGTTCAGCGCCACGTCGCCCGTGGTCGTGTAGTTGCTCACCGTCCCGCTCTCGTTGGACGCCACCACGTTCTGCACGCAGGTCGAA